>Ga0265294_10002234_pt1 | contig 25604 bp, 28 predicted proteins | sample MunlanPumphouse3_FD_192504 | JGI IMG/M metagenome (GOLD analysis project Ga0265294, IMG submission 192504) | Groundwater microbial communities from a municipal landfill in Southern Ontario, Canada - Pumphouse #3 | ecosystem: Environmental > Aquatic > Deep subsurface > Groundwater | place... | reverse complement strand
TCGGGCTCGCGGGAACCCCGGCGGTCACGGCAACGCTGATAGCGGTCATCGACCACCTGATCAAGAACCTGGTCACGCTCGTCGGGGGCGTCGGGTCGATCTACTACTTCGGCGACTGGTCGATGAGCCTCCTGAAGAGAGCATTCAACAGGGAGATCGAGAAGGAGGATACGTTTGGCGGTTGAGTTCATCGTTCCCGTGCTGCTCTGGCTTCTCGTCGTCAAGATGCTTCAACTCGCCGTCTGGCCGGCGCTCGACCGCACCCTCGGCAACCTCTCGGCAGCCGCGGCATACCCGGCATCAATTCTCCTCTTCACGCTCGGTACGTGGTACCTGGGACTGACAGGACTCCCAATCGTGCTCGGCCTCCTGCCGTTTGTGGCCGGAGTAGCGTATGCGGGGTCGCGCCGGTTCTTCACGAGGGAGCGGCTACAGGCCGCGCTCACCTGGGACCTCGCCTTCCTGCTTCCCTTCCTCTTCATGCTCGAGGTGCGCTGGATCAACCCGAGCATCTCCTACGCCGAGAAGTTCATGGATCACGCGATCCTCGCCTCGATCATGCGGGTGCCCACCGTCCCGCCGCTCGATCCCTGGTATGCAGGGGGGACGCTGGACGTCTACTACTACCTCGGCTACTGGATGGATGGGGTGCTCGGGCTCGTATCCGGCGTGCCTTCGACGATCGCCTTCAACCTTGCACTCCCGACGGTGCTCGGTCTTGCCGTCGTCTCACTCTACGCTCTCGGGCACCTCCTCCTCGATCGTTACCGGTGGCTCCCGGTGGTTGCACTCTTCCTCCCGAACCCCTCCGCCATCTACCACATCCTGATAGGGGATGCCTGGTTCGACGTCCTCTGGGGGAGCACCCGGACGATCGAGAACACCATCAACGAGTATCCCATCTTTTCGATGCTCTGGGGCGACGTGCACCCGCACGTTATGAGTTTCTTCAACCAGGGGTTCCTGCTCTTTCTCCTGGTCTTCGCCTACATGCGGTGGGGGACACTCTCCATGCGGGGGCGGGCACTCCTCTGTGGGCTTGCCGCCCTCTCCCTCGGGTCGATGCCCGGGTTCAACTCCTGGGACGTGCTGGTCTACGCCCCGGTCACGCTGGCCTTCGGCCTCCTGATATGGTGGCGCTACGGAAATCTTCGGTTGGACAGCCTGAACTCCTGGATGGTGCTTGCAGCGGTGCCACCGCTCGCGATCCTGACCTACCTCCCATTCTACCTGCAGCTCAACAGCCCCGGCGTCGCGGGAGTCGCAATCGTCCCCACACCCTCCGCACCGGTGGAGTTCCTGCTGGTTCACGGGTTCTTCCTCGCGGTGCTGATCGCGTACTGCGCACCGGATATCCGGAGACGCCCCTACCTCCTGCTCGCCGCGGTGCCGTTCGTGCTCGCCGGCTACCCGGCCGCGGCCATCGCCGCCGTTCCGCTGGTCTACCTTCTCGCCCGCCGCCGTTTTACGGCAGTCGAAACGCTTGCGATGCTCGGGCTTGCGATCATCCTCGTCACCGAGCTCATTTACCTCGTGGATAACATGGGAGAAACTTACTTCCGGATGAACACGGTCTTCAAGTTCTACCTCCCGGCATGGTTCCTGATGGGGACGGCGAGCCTCGCCGTCATCGGGGAATGGCTCCGGGGCGCCGGGATCGACCGGCAGATCCCGGATAGGGCGGAGAAGGCGCTCCCGGTCCTGGTCGCGGTGCTGCTCCTCATCGCGCCCTTCGCGATCAACGTCGACTTCGGCTACGGGAGCCACACCCTCGACGGGGCGGCATACCTCGAAGGCTCGAATCCCTCTGACGCGGCGGCGATCGCGTTCCTCCGGACCCTCCCCGGCGACCACGTCATCGTCGAGGCGGAGGGCGGCGACTACACCTACTATTCAAGGGTCTCGTCGTTCACCGGAATCCCGGCCGTGATCGGGATGCCCTTCCACGAGTACATGTGGCGGGGCGATGAAGGGCGCATCAGCGAGCGGAGCGCCGATGTGCGGGCAATCTATGAGCAGCCCGACCGGACCGTCGACCTTGCGCGGGCATACAACGCCACCCTGCTCTACGTGGGTGCGGCAGAGCGCGAACGCTATGCCGTCTCGATCCCGACGGATGCGCTCGAACTCATCTATGATGCACAGGGGGTCCAGATCTATCGGATCCCCGCATAAACCGTCTGCGACGACGTCCATGCGGGGCAGCACGAAAAAGAGGGAACCCTACCCCCGAAAAGGGGGTAGAATGACAAACATTTATCACTCCTCTTAATGACATAATAGAGCGCATTCGATCAGCTACGCTACTGATGAATGATGACGGAGCAGCAGAGGGCTGCCCCTGAAAGAGGTGAGTTATGGCAAAGGCATACGTAAAATTCGAGATTCCGGAAGAGATCCAGAATAAGGCCCTTGAAGCCCTTGAGATCGCAAGAGATACCGGCAAGGTGAAGAAGGGGTCCAACGAGGCAACAAAAGCAGTCGAGCGCAACATTGCCCAGCTGGTTCTCATCGGTTCGGACGTTGAGCCAGAAGAAATTGTGATGCATCTGCCGCCGCTCTGCGATGAGAAGCAGATCCCGTTCGTCTACATCAGCAAGCAGAACGACATCGGCTCCGCAAGCGGCCTCGAGGTCGGTTCGGCAGCCGCCGCGATCGTCAAGTCCGGCAAGGCAAAGGACCTCATCGAAGAGATCGCGAAGCAGATTGCTGCACTGAGAGAGTGAGGTAGATTATGGCAAACGACGGAACGCCCGCAGAAGTTATCGAGATCATCGGCATGACCGGGATGCATGGCGAAGCCCAGCAGGTCAAGTGCCGGGTTCTCGACGGCCCGAACAAGGGGCGGATCATCACCCGCAACACGGTGGGCCCGATCAGGGAGGGAGACATCCTTTCGCTGCTCGAGACCGAACGTGAGGCCAAGAAACTCTCGAGGCGGTAACCATGGTCGACAAGTACGTCTGTAATTTCTGTGGAGAGGCTCTGGAGCCCGGAACAGGAAAGATGTTCGTCAAGAAGGACGGAACCATCCTCTACTTCTGCAGCACCAAGTGCCAGAACAACTACAGGCTCGGCCGGGTGCCGCGCCGCGTCGAGTGGACTGCGGCCGGACGGAAAGCCCGCGGTAAAGAGTGACCGGCATGGACCGCACCTTCGTGATGGTCAAGCCCGACGGCGTCCAGCGCGGACTCGTCGGGGAGATCGTCTCCCGGTTCGAGGCAAAGGGCCTCAAACTCGTCGGGGCAAAACTCGAACTCCTCCCCGAGGAGCGGGTTATCGAGCAGTACCGGGAACACCTGGAGAAGCCCTTCTTCCCGGGCCTGAAGGCCTACATCATGAGCGGGCCCTGCTTCCTGATGGCCTGGGAGGGGAAGGGTGCCGCCGCGGTCGTCCGCAGAATGGTCGGCGCCACCAACCCCGCGGAGGCTGCACCGGGTTCTATCCGCGGTGACTTCGCGCTCGATATCGGGCGGAACGTGATCCACGCATCCGCCTCCCCCGAGAGCGCCGCCCGCGAACTCGGCATCCACTTCGCAGCGGGCGAACTGACCGATTACTCCCGTATCGACGAGCCCGTTCTCTACGAGTGAACGGCGGAACCGCCGGATTCCGGCGGAACCGATTCTTTTTCTTGAGTTTTTGTGGCGTAGCGGTGCGTGGGGATTTTTCGCCCGGGATGAAAGATGTAGGCCGGACCTTTGCTCGCACAGCGCCGGGCTAGTGGATTTGTGTATGACACAAAGGGATTTGCGCCGATAATCACTATATAGGGAAGATTTTTGGGGTGAGTTGCGACAAAGTGGTCAATGCGAGGAAAGACCCCGTGCAGTGGACCGTGAGGACTGCGCACCTGACGATTTTCTTTGGTTGCATCTGGCACGGATTTCAAGGGGATATCGCCATTGGGGGTGGGGCTGACGGGGAGGGGGCACGCCCCCTCCCCTGTCTCCACCGCTCAAAAATTGCCCTGTGATTCTCTTCACCCCCCCACCGCCCGCGCTTCGCGCTCCTCCCGCCCCCCTGGGGGGGCGGGCAGTGCGTGGCGATATGTGACTGGCCGAAGGGCAGGAGCAGGAGAAGACTGAAGGTCTTGGACCGGCGACGTTCCGGAGGAACGGAACTGATGCACCGTTCGGTGCGGGGAACGACTGCTGGAACAGCAGGAGTTTGAGCACCGAACGGTGCGGAGTGCGATAGGCCGAAGGTGCGACGCTCCGAAGCGCGACGGTTCGTTAGCACCGGAGGGTGAGCACCGAAGGTGCGAAGAAACGGAGTTCGAGCACCAGGGATGCGTATTCCCCACAATCCACTGCGCCGAGCTTCTTCCTCGTTGTGGCCGCTGAAGATTAACCGCCTCCCCCCACACCCCAAACCTCCCGAACCACGAAAAGCTCCCGCATGGGAATAACCCGGCACCTTCGGCCCCCTTCGGCGGAAACATTCTTCACAAAAGACGATTTCCGGAGCAACGGATCGCCCATCCACCCCCCAAACCACAAGTGCTAATATCGAACCTACTGCATACCTGAGTATAAATGGCAGATCTCCTGAGTTTTGCGCTGCTGAGTTTCTCTTCGATCCTTATCGTAGTGAATCCGCTTGCAGCCACCCTGATCTTCGTCTCCCTCACCGGCACGATGGATCAGGAGGCAAAACTCAAGGTGGCACGTGACGCAAGCCGGTTTGCCCTGGTCATCCTGCTGCTCTTCACCTTTGCAGGCGGCTGGATCCTGCAACTCTTCGGCATCTCCATCGAGGCATTCCGCATCGCAGGCGGGCTCCTTCTCTTCGGCATAGGCATGGACATGGTCTACGCGAAGACTTCCCGGACGAAGATGACGGCCACCGAGAAGTACGAAGGGCAGGACACGGACGACATAGCCGTCATGCCGCTCGCAATCCCGATGATCACGGGGCCGGGCGCCATCACCTCTGCAGTCGTGCTGATGAACCAGGCGATGGGCATGAATGAGGCGATGGACATGAACGTCGCCGCAATCGCCATCGTGCCGCTCGCCGCCGTTACGGCCATCGGGATCACCTACTACATGATGCAGAACGCCGACATCATCGTCCGGCGCATCGGCCAGCGGGAGTACCGCGCCGCCAACCGGCTGATGGGGATGCTCCTCATCGCGATCGCAGTCCAGTTCATCCTCATCGGCATCAGAACCGCCTTCCCCATACTCACCGGAGGTATTGCATGACACACGACCTTACCCTTCCCGGAGCCGCCCTGGTCAGCACCTGCATCATTGCAGGCGGGATCCTGATCGCGGCGCAGATGTTCGCTGTCGTTATCCCGTTCGCCCCATACGTCATGGTGGCGCTCGCCGTGCTCGTCGTCATCGGCGCCGCCATGCTCATCTTCTCCTGCAGGGGCCGGGAGATAAGCCCGTCTCAAGAATGACGAGGATAACGCTTGCGCAGGCTGCCGGAGGGCACGGTGGCCCTGCCGAGAGGCTCGATGCGGCCGGCAGGATGGCCGCGGATGCCGCGGCGGCAGGAGCGTCGCTCATCTGTTTTCCTGAGCAGTTCGTGACCGGATGGTCGCCGAAGATCCCGCCGGGCTCCGGCGAACCCCTGGACGGCCCGCTCACCGCCGCGTTTGCGCGGATAGCCAGGGAGAGCGGGATTGCGGTCACAGGGTCGATCGTCGAAGCGGGGGAGGGGCGCCTCCCGAAAAACACCGTCGTGGTGCTCGATAACGACGGGGAACTCCTCGCCGCCTACGCGAAGATCCACCTCTTCTCCCCCGAGGGGGAGGATCGATACTACACTGCAGGCGACCGGATAGCCACATTCACCGTCGACGGAACGAAGTTCGGGATTGCCGTCTGCTACGATCTGCGGTTCCCGGAACTCTTCCGGATCTACGCCATAGCCGGCGTGGAGTGCATGCTGGTACCGGCGGCATGGCCCTGCTCCCGGCTCTCTCACTGGGAGACCCTGCTCCCCGCACGGGCTCTCGAGAACCGGTACTACGTGGCCGGGATCAACACGGCCGGCCGGCCGGGCGCGCCCTGCTGCGGGGGGTCGCTTGCCGCCGATCCGGACGGCACCATCATCGGCCGGTGCGAGGCAGGAGAAGAGGCCTTCATCGTCGAAGTCGATCCTGTAGCGGTTCATGAGGCACAATCTGCACTTCCTTCACTTTCAGACCGCAGAAGTGACCTTTATCACGAACTGCTCTCCAAACTGTAGAGATTTCCCATGCGGGGTGACCAGCATGCATCGCTCAGTCTCGCCACGACAGCACTCCTTATCGCTCCCTGGGCCACCGTCATCGACCCGTCCGTGATCGCCGTCCTTTTCTTCGGCGTCTTCGTCGGATCGCTTGCCCCGGACGCCGATGCCGTCGATGCGGCGATATTCAATGGACGAATTGCCGGCGCGAAAGGGAAGAGAGGCCAGGTCGTAAACGGTTTTGCCGTGGTCCTTCCGATCTTCGGCTATACCATCAGGTATCTCATTTACTACCCGCTCTCCCTCGTCTTCATGCTGCTCCTCCGGAAGAGTTACCGGCACAGGCACCGCGGACTGCTCCATTCGTTCCCGGGTGTCGGGCTGACCGCCCTCGTCCTCTCCGGTTACCTGGCACTCATCCTCACCTGGCTCGGGAGTTCCCTCGCGCTCCTTCCAGCTTTCGGGTGCGCATTCTTTGCAGGATGCATCCTCCACCTCATGGAGGACACCTGCACCCCGGCCGGGGTTGCCTGGCTCTATCCCTTCTCCCGGCGGCGAGTGGCCGGCCGTGTCCGGAGCCAGGGACTCTTCGAGGTGCGTCCTGCAGCGTTCTCCATCGTGCTCGTCATAGCGGCGGCCGGGATGGCCGTCGCGCCGTTCGTGACCGCCATCCCGGTCGAGGGACTCGGATCACTCGTGCTCGTCGCAGCCCCCGCCCTCTGGCTGCTCTTCATGCTCGTCTCCCGCGTCCGGCCCGAGCGGCGGCGGCGGTAATCCGAACTTTCCTGGAACTCGATAGCATATCTATACGTATCCGCGCGATCAACGATTCTCTATGTACCGTCTCGTCTGCGTTCATTGTGGTGCAACCTACTCACCGGACCAGATCATCTATACATGCAACCGCTGCGGGCATCTGCTGACCGTCGAATACGACCTTGACGGCATCGACGTCTCACGTGACGAATGGAACCGGCGCCCCCTCTCCGTCTGGCGCTACCGCGAACTCCTCCCGGTTCGGGGCGAACCGGTCTCTCTCCAGGAAGGAGGCACCCCGCTCTACCACTTAAAGAAGATCGGCAAAGAACTGGGCCTCCCCGAACTCTATGCAAAGCACGAGGGGATGAACCCGACCGGTTCGTTCAAGGACCGCGGCATGACCGTGGGCGTCAGCATGGCCCGCGAACTCGGGATGACGACGGTCGCCTGCGCGAGCACCGGGAACACCTCCGCAAGCCTGGCCGCCTACGCGGCAAAGGGCGGGATTCCGTGTGTCGTCCTCCTGCCCGCGGGAAAGGTCGCTCTCGGGAAGATTGCCCAGGCGCTGATGCACGGCGCCCGGGTCATCTCCATCCGCGGCAACTTTGATCGGGCGCTCGAGATGGTACACGAGCTCTGCATCAGCCACGGCCTCTACCTCTTGAACTCGGTCAACCCCTACCGGCTGGAGGGGCAGAAGACGATCGGGTTCGAGGCGATCGACCAGCTCGGCGGCGAGGTGCCCGACCGGATGGTTCTCCCGGTCGGGAACGCGGGCAACATCTCCGCAGTCTACAAAGGGCTCCGGGAACTCGAAACGCTCGGGTTCATCGACCGGCTGCCGATGATGACCGGCATCCAGGCTGCCGGCTCCGCACCCGTGGTGAAGGCGATTGAGCAGAACCTCGAGGTGCTGGTGCCGGAGTCCGCGCCCGAGACGGTTGCGACCGCGATACGGATCGGCGCCCCGGTGAATGCGGAGAAGGCGCTCGTCGCGATCCGCGCGACGGGCGGGACGGCGGCATCCGTAACCGACGAGGAGATCCTTGCCATGCAGCGCGATCTCGCGAGGAAAGAGGGGATCGGGGTCGAACCCGCCTCGGCAGCCTCGGTCGCCGGAATACGGAAACTTGCCGAACTCGGCCTGATCGATAAGGATGAGCGGATCGTCTGCGTGGTGACCGGTCATCTCTTGAAAGATCCCGAAACAGTGGTACGACAATGCGAGCCCCCCACCGAGATCGACGCGGATCTGCCTTCGCTGCTCTCTGCCTTGCGCTGATCCTGATCTCCGCTCCGGCGGCGGCACAGGAGGCCGTCGTCCGGGTGCTCCCCGACGGCACCGCCTACGACGCCTCGATCACCGTCTCGGGGAGCGAGCACGCCTTCTGGACGCCGGGGATGCTCGGTGAGCGGGTTCCGCTCCAGGTCGAGAACCTCGAGGTGCTCGATCCTTCGGGCCCGGTCGAGTACCAGGATGCGGGAAGAGGCGTCATCACCTTCCCGGAGGGTAACTACACGATCACCTACCGGGCTCCCGTGAGGGATAACCACCTTGTTGCGGCCTTCGATACGCCGCACGCCGTAACCGTCGCCCTGCCCGGGGGCTTCGACGTCAGGAACCCGCTCATCGGCATGGTCAGCCCCGGCGCCGTGATCTCCACCGGGTCGAACGGGACCACGGAGGTCGCCTGGGACCGGATAAATCTCGTGGAAGTTCGCTTCTACACGCCGGAGCGCGAGATCCTGCTCACCACCTTCGGCACCATATGGATCGCGGTCGCGGCCGTCCTGATCCTTCCCCTTCTCATCTCGCGGAGGAAGGAAGGCGAATGATCGAGATCGTCGCCGCATCGTTCCTGATCGGGTTCTCCGGGGCCGCCTCGCCCGGCCCCATGACCGCCTCGGTTCTCGGTCTTGGCGGGCGGCAGCCCGGGCGATTCGTCGCGGGGCTGGTCGCGGGGCACGGGATACCCGAGGCCATCATGGTCGCGGCCATAGCCTTCGGCGTGCGCGACGTTCCGCATATCGACCTCATCGCCCTTCTCGGCTCGGGCGTCCTCGTCGCACTCGGCACGATGCAGTTCCTCCGTGCGGGAGAGGCCGTCCCCACGGCCGGGGAGACGAAGACGCCGGTTGCCTTCGGGCTCGCATGCACGCTCGGCAACCCCTACTGGTGGGTCTGGTGGCTCACGTTCGGCGTCGGGTTTCTCGCGCTCCATCCGGCGTTCGTCGAGTTCTACGTCGGGCATATCGGCGCGGATATCGTCTGGCTCGGGCTCCTTGCCTTTGCAGTCTCGCGGGGAGCGAACGTTCTCGGCCCCCATTACAAAAAAGTGGTGCAGGCGAGCGGACTCGCCATGATCCTCTTCGGGCTGTACTTTATTCTGACGATTCTTTTCGCTTGATGTCGATCCCGAACCGCTCGGCGTTTGCGTCGGCGATCCCCTGGATCTGCGCGATCACGTCGTCCCGGCGGGCGGGCTTGAAGAGATGCCGGAAACGCTTCTGCTTCTGGAGATACTCCTCGACGGGCTTCCGACTCACCTTCTTCGCCTTCTCGACCCGGCCGTCGACCATCTCGTAGTTCACCCAGAGACCTGTCTCGATGGCGAGTTTGGCCATGTTAAGCGTCTCGCCGGACTCAAAGCCCCACCCCGTGCAGCAGGGTGTATGTACCTGGATATAGCAGGGGCCGGGGGTGTTGATCGCCCGCTCGACCTTCTGGACGAAGTCGTTTGGGTAGGCGATCGAGGCGGTTGCGACGTAGGGCGCACCGTGAGCCGCGAGGATCGCGGGCATGTCCTTCTTCGGACGCGGATTGCCGAGCGAACACGACCCGGCCGGGCTCGTCGTGGTGCTCGCGCCGTAGGGCGTCGCACCCGACCGCTGGATGCCCGTGTTCATGTAGGCCTCGTTGTCGTAGCAGATGTAGGTGATGTCGTGGCCGCGCTCGAAGGCGCCGCTGATGCAGAGCACCCCGATATCGAGCGTCGACCCGTCGCCGCCGATGCAGACGACCTTCTCCGTCCGTCCCTGCCTCTTTAACGACGCCTCGATGCCGGAGGCAACCGCTGCAGGATTCTCGAAGAGCGAGTGGATCCAGGGGACGCCCCAGGCCGTCTCCGGGTAGGGCGTGGAGAAGACCTCCATACACCCCGTAGCGGCAGCGATGATGACGTTCTTTCCGGTCGCCTTGAGGAGGAGCCGGGCCGCAAGCGCCGGACCGCACCCGCCGCACGCCCGGTGTCCGGCCGAGAAGAGTTCGCATCCTCCCTCTACTTCAGCCATTCAGAGCACCTCCGTCCGTAGTCCATAGAACATGTCTCCTTTCCCTTTCTCGGCGAGATCGACGACCGCGGCGATGTCCTTCTTCCGAACGTCGCGCCCGCCGAGGGCAATGATGTAGTCGTATACAGATATACCGGAGCCATAGAGCGCCGACTTCACCTCAGTGCCGACCGCTCCGCCGTTGCCGAGCGAGATGTTCTTGTCGAGCACCGCGACCGTCGAGACGCCCTTCAGGGCATCCGCGATCTCCCGGGCAGGGAACGGCCGGTAGGCCCGGATCTTTAAGAGCCCGACCTTCCGGCCGTTCTCGCGCATCTCGTCGATGGCGTCCTTTACGGTGCCGCAGATGGAGCCCATGGCGACAAGCGCGGTATCGGCGTCCTCGAGGCGGTAGCCTTCGACGAGCGCGGAGTAGTCCCTGCCGAACTGCTCTCCGAACTCACGCCCTGCTTTTACGAATGCCTGTTTGGCACGCTGCATCGCCTGGTCGACCTCGTACCGGAACTCCATGTAGTACTCGGGCGTCGCGTACATCCCGAAACTCAACGGGTTTTCCGCGTCCAGCCGCTGGTAGGGGTTGAAGGCCGGCAGATAGGCGTCCACCTCTTCCTGGGTGGGAAGAGCGACCGGCTCGAAGGTGTGCGTGAGGATGAAACCGTCGAAGCAGACAAACGCCGGGAGGAGAATATCGTGGTCTTCACAGACCTTGTAAGCGATCATATGGAGATCGGCGGTCTCCTGGTTGTCCTCGGCGTAGAACTGCAGCCACCCGGAGTCGCGCAGCGATATCGAGTCCTGCTGGTCGTTCCAGATCGAGAGCGGCGCGCCGAGAGACCGGTTCGCGATCGTCATCACGATCGGCTGGCGCATCCCCGCCGCGTTGAAGCAGACCTCGAACATCAGGGCAAGACCCTGAGACGTCGTCGCCGAATAGACCCGGGAACCCGCCGCACTCGCACCGAGGCAGGCGGAAAGGGCCGAGAACTCACTCTCGACCGTGATGTACTCGGCATCGATCTCGCAGTTCGCCACCATCTGGGCAAGGTCTTCGACGATGTGCGTCTGCGGCGTGATGGGATAGGCTGCGATCACCTGCGGGCGGCAACGCTTTACGATCTCGGCCACCGCATGCGATCCTTCCATAAATTCCAGCATTATTTCTCCTCCTTCTCCATCCTGATGCCTTTCTTCGGGCAGATCTCCACGCAGATCCCGCAGCCCTTGCAGTAGTCGAGATCGGGCTCGAACGTGCCCTCCTCAGTCTCGCGGACGCAGCCTTCAGGACATACCATGGCACACATCCCGCATTTCGTGCAGTTCTCGGGATCGAAGACCGGTTTGAAGACCCGCCAGCCACCCGTCTTGTTCTCAAGCGCTCTACCCGGAGCCGCGACGCAGCCGACTCGCAGCGCCATTATGCGGCACCTCCGATCAGGTTGTACGCGCGTTCCGCGGCCCTGACGTTCTTGTCGGCCATGCTCCCGGAGAACCGGCTCCGCAGCGCGTGCTCGAGCGGTTCAAGCTCGATCTCTCCAGTGGCTGCGGCGAACGCGCCCATCAGGGTTGTATTGGTGATGGGCACACCGAGTTCTTCGAGCGCGATGGTGGTCGCATCGATGGTGTAGACCTTCACGCCCTCCGGAACACCGGAATCGAAGTCGGACTTCTCGGTGTTGACGATAGCGATCCCACCCGCTTTCATACCGTTGAAGACGTCGACGTCACCGATCAGGGTAGGATCCTGCACGATGATGTAATCGGGTTCGTAGATCTGGCTGCGCAGCCGTACCTTCTCGTCGCTGAACCGGACGAACGCCTGAACCGGGGCGCCCCGGCGTTCCACACCAAAGGCCGGGAATGCCTGGGAAAAGACACCGCCCTCGAATGCTGCGTAAGCAATGAGTTCGGCGGCGGTCACAGAACCCTGACCACCCCTGCCGTGAATGCGTAACTCTCTCAAACAAAAACCCCCTTTAAATCTTAATGATTAATAATATAAATACCCGGCACCAACAGGCCGCGCCGGAGCCGTGAACGGGCCGGAACACCTGTTGCCCCGCAGAGGAGATAATTTTTGCCGGTGCCGGAAGGAGACGCAGAGTCGAGGACTACCGCCGCTCACTGGACGTTTGCCAGGCGGCTTCTGAGATCCTCGGCGGTGCAGTGCCGCACTTCCATCAGGGCCGAGACGATCGCGTCCGAAAAGACCAGTGCTGCGGTCTCGAAGAGGGTCCCGAGCGGGGCGAACGACCCGGAGACCGACCGGTACTGTCCGGTGAGCTGGCGGATCTCGAAGTCACGTGGGATATCCGCATCTTTGAGCCGGTTATTCCCGATCTCGACGATGCAGTCGGCCATGCGGCCGATGTGCGAGTCGGCCGTCGACGTGACGAGACAGATCTTCCCCCCGATCTCCCGGGCGGTCTCGCACGCGTCCACGACCGACTGCGTCTCCCCCGAGCCAGAGAACGCGACGAGCACGTCTTCCGGGCCGAACGCGGGCGTGATCGTCTCGCCGATGACGTAACTCTCGAACCCGAGATGCATCAGCCGCTGGGCAAACGCCCGCGCAACAAGGCCGGAACGCCCGGCCCCGGCAAGGTATATCCGCTTTGCGCTGAGGATCACTTCAAGAAACCGGCCGGCGCTCTGCTGATCCATCGTGCGCGCCGCCTCTTCGAGACGCGACGTCATCAGGAGCATGAGATCGGCGATACTGGGGCATTCCTGCTGCATGGTTCCGGCCTCTCCTCAATTAAACCACTATACTACCCGGCAGCATTTAAAAGATTACGAAACCGGAGGGGCGCTCCCCGCCGGTCTCTCCAGGCGGCGGCTACCGCTCAACCGCGAGCCCGAGGATATCGGTTGCCCCGGTGAAGACATCGCGGGCGATCCGGGCAAGCCCCCGGGCCGCACACCACTCGTCATAGACGGTGACGTTCCGCGAAAGGAGTTCCTTGACCCGCGGTGCGATGGCGGGGGCCATGGTGCCGGCAAGGGCGACCTTCCCACCGGGGTTGAGGAGAAGCATCGAGGCGCACTCCATCGCGGCAAACATGGCCATCGTCTCTACCCGCAGATCGGGAGGCACCGTGTAGTTCACGCCCGCGTGGAGAAAAGCGTCGTTCGCCGTCGACTCGCCCCGGTCGATCCGGCGGATGGCGTCGACGTCGAGAGCACCGTGCCGGGTTCCGGGCGCGAAGATGCAGGCGTCGAACGCGCCGGTGATCCGGCCATTGGTCACGAGGAGGGTGACGGTGTTCGAACTCGCGTCGCAGACCACAACGTCGCCCCCGATGTCGTGCACGACCTCGTACAGGATCCCGATCTTCTCGGGGCTCGTCTGGTGGGAGTAGGCCTTGAACCGCGGATCGGTCGGGGATCCGCGGTGCAGCCCGGGGATGACGACGGCGGGAAGGCCGCTCTCTTTAATCTCGTCGTAGACCCGGGTGCCGCCGCCGATGTGCTTGCCGGCGCCCTCCCGGGAGATGACGCCGCGGTTCTGGACGTTCCCGATACCGGTTATCGCCGAGATGCCGTCGCCCATCGAGTAGCAGACGGCAATACCCTCGATCTCGTCGAGTGGGGCGAGGCGGGCAAGATCGTCGACCGAGAAGTCCCTGGCCTCTTCCCGGGAGATCTTGAACTCCGCGTCCCCGCTTGAGAAGCGCATCGCGGTGGTGCCGTGGTCGATGCCGATGAACATGATATATCTCGTTGCACCCGGAGGAGGAAGTAAGTTTTTGGATCGCTCCGTGCGAAGAGGCGTCGATCAGGCCGTGCCGGCCTGGTAACGCCTCTTTACGTATTCAACCGCGCCGACGACGACGAGACCGACAACGAAGAAGATCCAGCCGCCGGAGAGCATATCCCCGGCCGCAGCACCCTTATCCCAGAGCATCCTCGCCGAACCGAGCATCAGGCCGGTGAGCAGGGCGAGCATCGCCCCGTGGTAGGTCGCAAGGAGATACTTGAGACCTTTCGTGAAGAGGAGGAGCCCCGCAACGCCGCCCGCGACGTAGGCGAGGATCTCAGGGAGCGAGAATGCCCGGAGCGCCGCAAGCATGAACTCGTACTGGTTGAGGACGAGGGTGATGTAGGCGCCCGATATCCCGGGGAGGATCATGGCGCAGAGCGCCGCCATCCCGGTGAGGAAGAGAACCGGCAGGGAGTGGCCGAGATCGATATTCCCGAGGCCCCCGAGGAGGTAGCCGGCGCCGGTTCCGACGGCGAGGAAGGCGAGAGTGCCGACGTTCGGGGAACGGATCTCGAGGAATATGGCTACCGCAGAGGCGATGATGAGACCGAGGAAGAAGGAGTAGGTCGCTACCGCATGGTCGGCAAGGAGGGAGAGGATCACGCGGGACATCAGGAGGAAGGCGGTGCCGATACCGGCAATGAGGACGACGAGGAACGGGATGTCGATCTTCTCAAGATCCGCTCTGAGAGAGGAAAAGTCTCCCCTCGCGAGGTGTTTTACCGAGGCGGGGTCGATGCTGCCGATGGCCCCGACCAGCCGCTCGTAGATCCCGGTGATGAGGGCGATCGTCCCGCCCGAGACGCCGGGGATGATGTCGCAGGCTCCCATCGCGAGACCGCGGAGATAGATCCCCGCGTGCTCCCGTATTCCATCGGGGCGCAGGCTCATCGTCCGGCTCCGTTCCGGGTATCGACGAAGACGAAAATTCGGCTCTGCAGGGTGACGGCGACGGGAAACCGGCCGGATCTGCAACAGGTGCATACCTCTCTCAATCGGACAACTCCTTGTGACTCATCATATGTCGGGGGCAACCATGAAAAATCTGCCCCGAACGAGGGTATCGTATCGTGGAGTGAACCGCGTACGGACATTAACTTTTCTCCGGGTCGGACTCCCCTGCTCTTGCCGGATGGAGGGGGCTTCTCCCCGCTCCACCCATAAGTAAATCCTATAGCGTGAGAGGAAGATTACTCTATGATGTTCTGTATCGTAACGGGCGGTGCCGGGTTCATCGGTTCGCACGTCGTCGACGCCCTGGCGGCAGGGGGGGACGACGTGCTGGTCATCGACGACTGCAGTGCGGGCACCGAGACGAACCTCGCGCACCACGCGGCGGGCGGGAAGGTCACCTCAGTCAGGCAGAACCTGCTCGACGACGGGTGGCAGGAACGATTTTCAGGTGCAGACCGGGTCTACCATCTCGCCGCAGACCCCGACGTCCGGCAGAGCGCCGTGACCCCGGACTCCCAGATCAGGAACAACATCGTCGCGACGCACCGGGTGCTCGAGGCGATGCGGGCGCACGGCGTGCCGGAACTGGTCTTTACCTCGACCTCGACCGTCTACGGCGATGCCACCGTCATCCCCACGCCGGAGACCTACACGCCGCTTCAGCCGATATCGGTCTACGGTGCGACGAAACTTGCCTGTGAGGCGCTCATATCGTCCTACTGCCACTCGTTCGAGATGACGTCCTGGGTTTACCGGTTCGCAAACATCATCGGCGAGCGGAGCGGGCACGGGGTCATCACCGACTTCATCCGGAAACTTCGCGAGAACCCGCAGGAACTCGAGATCCTCGGCGACGGCAGGCAGACGAAATCCTACCTGGAAGTCGGGGAGTGCGTCCGCGCCGTGCAGTTCGGGATCGAGCACTCGAGCGACCCGGTGAACACCTTCAATATCGGCTCCGAGGACTGGATCGACGTTGTCAGGATCGCCGATATCGTCACGGAGGAGATGGGTCTCTCCGGCGTCCGTTACCGGTTCACCGGCGGAGCGCGGGGCTGGGTCGGCGACGTGCCGAAGATGCAGCTCTCGGTCGAGAGACTCAAGGGTCTCGGGTGGCAGTGCGGGACAACCTCGGAAGAGAGCGTCCGGACGGCTGTCCGCGCCATGCTCGGGTAGGGGGCACGCCACCCCCGGATCAGGGATTACCAGGACTTGCACAGGGTTCACATGAAGTACATCATCATTCTCGGGGACGGCATGGCGGACGAGCCGCTTGCCGAACTGGGGGGCAGGACGCCCCTCGAGTACGCAGAGATACCGAATATGGACAGGATCGCCCGCGAGGGGCGGTGCGGGATGCTCCGGACGGTACCGGGGGGATTCGAGCCGGGGAGCGACGTCGCGAACCTCTCGATCCTGGGCTACGACCCCCGCACCTCCTATACCGGGAGGGGGCCGCTCGAGGCTGCCAGCATGGGCATCGATCTCCGGGACGGGGAGATGGCCTACCGGTGCAACCTGGTCGCGATCCGCGACGGCGTGATGGAGGACTTCAACGCCGGGCACATCTCGAGCGCCGAGGGCGCCGAGCTCCTCCGCAGCCTCTCTGCCGCGCTCGGCGACGTCCGGGTTCATCCGGGGATCAGCTACCGGAACCTGATGGTCGTGCCCCGCGCGCGCGGCGCCGTCACCACCCCACCCCACGACATCGTCGGTCAGCCGGTCAAGGAGTTCCTCCCGCGCGGAGACGACGCCGGACTCCTCCTCGACTGCATGGAGCGGGCGCGGGAGATCTTTGCCGATCATCCGGTCAACCGGCGCCGCCTCGATGAGGGAAAGACCGCTGCAACCGATATCTGGCCGTGGAGCGGCGGGAAGAGGCCGTCCATCGCACCCTTCCGCGAGAAGTACGGTCTTGCCGGGGGAGTGATCTCCGCAGTCGACCTTCTCGCCGGCATCGCCCGCCTCGCCGGGATGGAGGTGATCCACGTTCCCGGCGCCACCGGGTTCATCGACACCGACTACGAGGCGAAGGCCCGGTACGCGGTCGACGCCCTCGACCGCCTCGACTTCGTCTACATGCATGTCGAGGCCCCCGACGAGGCCGGACACATGGGGAGCGTGGAGGAGAAGGTGCGGGCGATCGAGCGGCTCGACGAGGCGATCGGGATCGTCCTCGACCGCCCGGATACGGCCGTCGCGGTTCTCCCCGACCACCCGACGCCGATCCGGTGTAAGACCCACACCGCGGAGCCTGTGCCGTTCGCGGTGCTCGGGAAAGGAAGGGACGATGTTGCCGCGTTCTCCGAGCGCGAGGCGAAAGGCGGCTCGTTCGGGCTCCTGCAGGCTCCCGAGTTCCTCTCCATGCTCTTTTCGCCGTGAGCCCCCCTGACTCGGGCGGATATCCCGGCACCATCTTTTTGTAGTCTCCGTACACAACGCTACCCAAGGCTATGGAACCCCTGACGGCAGACGGGATCGTCGAGAGGATACAGGAGATCGAGCAGGGCGTGGGAAGGCTCTCCCCGATGCAGAAGGTTCTCATCGGGACCGACGGGTCGGTGACCGGCCTGCTCGAGATGGCGACCGGCCATCCGGTCACCATCACCACCCTGGTACAGGACGTCGTCGGCGCCGATACCGAGGCGGCGGCGGCACTCGATATCGAGCAGGGCGACGAGGTCAACTACCGCGTCGTTGAACTGAAAGACGGCGTAACGGGAGAGGTGCTCATCTATGCGGTCTCCTGCACCCCGCTCCGGCGGCTTGCACCGGAGTTCAGGCAGGATCTGATGCGGGCCGATATTCCCATCGGGAGGATCCTCCGCCGCCACCGGATAGAGTCGCGCCGGGAGATCACCGACGCCCGCGTCGTCCGCGCCGGCACGAAACTCGCCCGGACGTTCAACGTCCACCGGTGCGAACCGATGCTCTCGCGGAAATACCGGATCATCCACCGCGAAGAGCCGCTGATCGCCATCGAGGAGATCTTCCCCTGCACGGCGTTCACCGACGAGATCAGGGTGCTCGTCGATGCTCCGTCCAGGATCCACATCACCCTGCTCGATATGAACGGCGCCTCGGGCAGGGTGGACGGCGGGGTCGGGGTCACCCTCGACGAGCCCGGATGCGTGCTCGACGCACGGAAAGCCACCGGGATCGAGGTTCGCGGCGGCGACGAGGAGTCGCGCAAGAGGGTTGCCGATGCGGCACGGGCGGCGAAGGAGACGCTCGGGCTTCCCGGGGGTGCGGAGATCGCCCTCCATGCCGCCGCACGGCAGCACGCGGGGCTCGGGAGCGGGACGCAGGTGGCTCTCGCCACGGCCGCCGCCCTCTGCCGGCTCTACGAGCGGGACGTCTCCGTATGCGATCTCGCGAAGGCCGTCGGGCGCGGGGGAACCTCCGGTATCGGCACGGCGGCGTTCGATCAGGGGGGGTTCGTCCTGGACGGCGGGCACCGGTTCGGCTCTCCGGGGGGCAAAGACGATTTCCGCCCGTCGGCAGCGTCACGGGGCGTCGCGCCCCCGTCGGTTCTCGCCCGGCACCGGTTCCCGGAGGACTGGCGTATCCTGCTCGTCACGCCCGAGGTAGGCGCAGGGGCGCACGGGAGAGGGGAGGTCGATATCTTCCGCACCCACTGCCCGGTACCGCTCGACGAAGTCCGCGAGGTCTGCCACGAGGTGCTCATGCGGATGATCCCGGGCATCGTCGAGCACGATCTCGACCTCTTCGGTTCGGCAATCAACCGGACGCAGTCGCTCGGGTTCAAGAAGGTCGAGGTGGGGCTGCAGCACCCGGTCGTCTCCTCGCTCCTCGAGGCGACGGTGCAGGCCGGCGCCGCCGGAGCGGGCCTGAGCTCGTTCGGGCCGACGATCTACGCCGTCGGGGATTCCGGCATGCAGGATGTGGCCCGGGCGGCGAAGGAGGTGCTCGGCGACCGGGGAGGGTCGGTGCTCCTGACGCGGGCGAGGAACTCCGGCGCGAGCGTGCGGGCGGAGTGACGGGCGGCAGAGCCGCATCTGAAAGGAGCGGGGCGAAAACTCGGCCCAAATTGCGGCAACGGGCCGCGATCCGGCACCAATTTCCCCGGATCCAGCCCTCTTTAGAAATATTTTAATACTTGCACATTATCTCCGGCATGGATGCCCTCACGCGCCGGGGATGCCGGGGACCGGCCGGCCTCTGGAGATCCCAAGACCAGCCGCACCGGTTCGGGGTATGCCCGCGAGTACCCGGTCGAGGGCGAGACGGCGCTGCCGGCTGTCTCGGTCGTCATCCCCCTCTATAACAAAGGCCCCTACATCGCCCGCGCCTTATACTCGGTCCTCAGCCAGACCTTCCAGGACTTTGAGGTGATTGTGGTGGACGGCTCCACCGACAACGGGACGGAAGTTGTCAAGGGACTCGACGATCCCCGGATCCGGCTGCTCCGAGAGGTAAGCCGGGGGGTGTCGGCGGCGCGAAATCAGGGGATCGCGGAGGCCCGGGGTGAACTGGTTGCATTTCTGGACGCGGACGACGAATGGACGCCGCGGCATCTTGGAGCCCTGGTGAGACTGCAAGAGAAGTATCCACACGCAGGAGCATACGGGACGGCATACCTCTTGAAAGAGAATGAGTCGACGAACCGGGCGCCGTCATACAGTCCCGCCATACCCCCGGAGCCGTGGGAAGGGCTGCTCCCCAACTACTTCAGCGACGCCATCTCCGGCAGCCCGCCACTCTTGACATCGATCGTTGCCGTCCCGAGGTGCATCCTGAACGAGATGGGCGGGTTCGACACCAGCGCATGGTACGGAGAAGACGTGGACCTGTGGGGACGGATTGCCCTGAAGTATCCTGTCGCGTTCACCCGGGACGGTATGGGTATCTACCATACGGAAGCAGCGAATAGAGCCTGCAACAGAAGAGAGCCGATCCGGGAGCATGCCTTCGTAGCCTCTGCTCGAAATGCGTTGCAGGCGGGAGAGGTGCCGCCGGAGTTGACCGCGAGCGTTCTCGAGTTCGTCGCATCCAGGCAGATCCAGATCGCATGCCGCAACCTCGAAGCAGGCAGGCCCGACCTCGCGAGGAGCAATCTGAAGGGCTGCAGAACCCGGCGTCTCCGGAGATCCAGGTACCTGGCCCTGTTCAGGGCATACACTCCTTCCATGATATATCCTGCGTTGAGCAACTGGAGATCGAAGATAAAGGGCATCCCGGCAAGGAAGCCGGGGGTTGACACTCAGGATCGCGGTGCCCCCAGGTGATCGGGACGCTGCATGACGGCGTTATGGGCATTCAGGGGTATTTTTACGGATTGGCCTTCAGGAGCCGCTCCCACAAGCCACCGGATACAGCGAAGAGCAGACATGTTCGTCCCCCGGCTTTACGCCTCAGGCCAACCCAAGACTTGCCGCATTCTAGCCTGTATACGTAAAATGGCATCCTTTTCCGCTAGTCCCATGGCTCTTCGAAAAACGGCGGATGCAATTGCCCGGGCCCATGTGGAACACCATCACCGCAGTTCTGGAACGAGGGCAGTCGTGCGGAAAGGGACCGGCAGGTGTTGTATGTGCTCCGACCGTTCGACGCCGCTCAGGTTGAGGGACCATCACCATGACCCGGCACCCCTTTGCCGTGAAAGCAGGTGGAAGAAGGATTGGAGCCGTCATCCAGGCATGATAGAGCGAGCCGATTGCGCCGACGAAGGCAGTGTCCGCGGAGGAGGACGATCTCCCGATCCGGCGGCACTACTCTTCACCGGCCGTCCTCAGGGTCCATAATCCCCGTCATCGCATCCCGGAGGGCACTAACCCCCCCGATACGCCCGGATAATCTCGCGCGCTATCGCATCCCAGGACAGCTCACCCCTCATCTTATCATACGCATTCTGGCCCATCCGGTCAAGGAGTTGAGGGTTCTGGAGCAGGCTAATTATTGCCTCCGCCAGAAGGCCCGAGTCTTTTGGAGGAACAATTATACCGGTTTTACCGTTATCAACCACCTCAGGAATACTCCCGACGTCCGTCACAACAACAGGCTTCTTAAAAGCATACGCAATCGGTATAATTCCCGACTGGGATGCATCCACATACGGGAGGACAACGAACGCTGCTCTCTGGAAAAAACCGGCAACTTCCTCGTCAGGGATAAACCGGTTATGGATCTCATAGTGATCCTGATCAGCGAGAAGGCTGGTGTACTCAGAAAGATCCCCACTGCCCGCAATAACCACTTTTACATCGGGGATTACAGAAACAATCCTGGGAACAGCTTCAATAAGATAAGATAGCCCTTTGTAATATTGTATTGAACCAAAAAACAGAATGGACTTCTCGACTGTTACGTAGTCTTCTCCCCATTGAGCATAGTACGAATAGTCCCCATGTTTTATAACCCGGATTTTATGGTCGGGATATCCCTGGGATTTCAACGATTCTTTCTGCTGATTGCCGTGAACAAATATCGCATCCGCAGTCCGTCTCGTCATTAGCCTGCAGATTCGGAAATTCAATCGCTTTAAGACCCTTTCTCCGGCGTGGAAAGCCGGATCATGTTCGGTGACAAACCGCGGGCAACTTCCACTCCACTTGCATAAGTAGAACAACGCACCGACGATAGAATCTTCAAATGTAGCATGAATCGCATCGGGTTTTTCCTTCAAAATAATCTCAAGGATGCGACGATACATGAGTGGGTTAACCATATTTAAGAGCATCCGCGGATACGATGGAGCCATGGGTAACCTGACGACCTTTACAGCAGCATCGGGGAAATGCGATTCGTTATAGAGGTAATCCCCTAAGAGAACGGTAACCTCGTTACCTTCTTTCGCCAGCGCGTTCGCAAGTTGTGCATTATACAACTGCGTCCCCCCGAGTCCGGTTAAGTGAACGAGAACAACCTTCATGCATGTACCAGACCATTTTGCACTTCGGATCGCGCAATGATCTCAAGGTTTTTCGAAAGAGTCGACCATCGGTAACTACTTTCAACAATTTTCCTGCCACTACGGCCCATTTCCTTACGGAGATCCGGATTCTGGCACAATAAAAGCATCATCCTGGAATAATCCTCTGGAGTTGAGACAAATAGGACGTTATTCCCGAATATCTCCCGTATTGTATCAATGTACGTCGAGATAACCGGCACCTCACACGCAAAATATTCGAATAATTTCAGGGGAAGCGAGTTATTCGACACGTTGTCCGGCTTGAATGGAACTATTCCCACATCCATACACGATATATACTCAGGCACCTGTGAGTACGGAATTGCCCCGGTAAAGACAATATTTTCCAGCACCCCAATTTCTTTTGCCATCTTGACGGCATCCTCATATCCCACTCCCCCGCCCACAATAAGCAGTTTAATGTTCATTGCCGCTGCCAAGCGTTTGATAGCAATGAAAAGCGGCCGGAAATCCAGCCACTCCCTGAGGACGCCCACATGGCCGACAACAAAACAGTTCTCAAGGCCATACCTCGACCTGATATGGTCACATGGGCGGGGAGAAAACACTGGACGATGCCGACCGCTCACTCCGAGTAGAGCTGTCCTGCGCCTTCGCGGAAAAAACCCCACTATCGGCCTGATGAATATTCGAGGAGAGAAGAGTCGTTGCGGCATCAGTCCCCTGCTTCATCACCGATCAGTGGGGGTAACTCTCATCATCTGCCGCCCGGCGATCCAGGTACATACTCGGTGCATAAGCAGTTAATGGTTCGGCATCATGAGCTCCACCGTTACCGGGGCCCGCACCATGCCTCGCCGGGATTCCGGAGTTCCCGGGAAGCCGTATGTGTCGAGATAAGCATGCCGGGAGGCACGAACAGGGCAAAATATATATTGTCGCATCGCCTGTCTGGAACTCATCGTATCGGGGAGGGAAGGCAGTATTCACGATTACCCGTCCATGGCAGTTTCTCTCGCAGACGCCGGCAGGGTTCCATTGCTCCGGCTCGAGGGGAGGGGGGCCTTCAGATCGGCGATGAAGACCCGATCCGGGCCAGGATCTCCCGCCCCGAGCAAAGATTCTACAGGAGGAGAGGTGTGACATCGGTGCGGCTGCGAGCGGTCGGAGACGTGCTGCTCTGGATCAAGAACGGCAAGAGACCATTCGCCCTGGTTCAGCACGAACTTCGGCAGAAGGACCTGCTCTTCGGGAATCTGGAGACGGTCCTCTCCGAGAGCGGAACCGAGAGGAAGAAACGCTGGGTCAATACAACACCCCCGGCGGCGGGGGATTACCTCAAAGAGGCCGGGTTCGACATCCTCAGCGTGGCAAACAACCACACGCTCGATATGGGCCGGGAAGGGTTCGAGAAGACCCTCGAGGGGCTTGAGGGGCGCGGCATCGCCTACGTCGGAGGGGGGAGAGGCGACGAAAAACCCCCGGGGCGGATCGTCGAGCGTAATGGGCTCAGGTTCGGTTTCCTCGCATACACGACCGGAAGGTTCCGGTCGCCGCCGGGAGTCAACGTAGCCAAACTGAAGAAGAAGAGCGTCATCGAGGATATCAGGGCGTTAAAAGAGCACACCGACCATATCGTCGTCTCCCTGCACTGGGGGATCGAGAATACCTACTACCCCTCGCCCGAACAGGTCAGACTTGCTCACGCCTTCATCGATGCAGGGGCGGCCCTGATTCTCGGACACCACTCGCATACCATCCAGGGGCTGGAACGGTATAAAGACGGCCTGATCGCCTATTCGCTCGGGAACTTCCAGTTCGATACCGCGATCTTCAAGGAGAAGACAAACAGTTCCATGATCCTCTCGGTGGATTTCGACCGGCACGGCATCCGGGACTACACGACCATCCCCTGCGTCATCAACAGCGACTTCCAGCCTGAAGTGGCGGAGGGTCGAACCAGGGAGATGGTGGCACACTGGACAGCAAAGTGCTCTGAACGGGTGCGTAACGGGAACGTCACCCGCCAGTGGTGGTTCGAGCAGATCGGCGAGGACTACCTGCTGTACAACCTGGAGAGTTACCGTTACCGGATCCGGCAGCACGGGCTTACGCCCCTTATCGAGTGCGGGGTCTGGCTTTTTACGCCGTTCTGCCTGAACTGCTACGCGGGTGTGATCCGGAAACGGTTGAGACACGCAGCATAGGAGGATGTGAATGAAGGTATTACAGGTGACCCCGTTCTTCAAACCGCTCTGGGAGTCGGGCGGGGTGGCACGGGTCGCATACGACATCTCCCGGAATCTGCACGAGAACGGGCACGATATCACCGTCTACACGACAAACCGGAGCATCTACCCGAACAATCTGCCGACGAACCGCGCTACCTCCGTCGACGGGATGAACGTCTATTACTTCGAGAATTTACGAAAATATACCCGTGGCATGACTCTGCCGGTGATGCCCTACCGGATGCCGGCGGTCGCAAGAAGGGAGATTGCCGCATTCGACCTCGTCCACATCCACGACCACCGCACCATGCTCACCGTCATCGCCTCGCACTACGCGAGGAAGTACGGCGTGCCCTACGTGCTCCAGGCGCACGGGGCGCTCCCGCAGGATACGGGGTCAAAACGGATGAAGCGGCTCTTCGACCAGTTCTGGTCGGATAAGGTGATCCTCGGCGCCGCGGGGGTTATCGCGCTCAACGAGACAGAGGCGGAGCGGTATCGGGAACTCGGTGTTGCCGACGAGAAGATCGCGGTCGTCCCGAACGGCATCGACCTCGCCGAGTATCCCTCCCTTCCTGCCCGCGGCAGGTTCCGTGCGGCCTGGGGGATCGACGCCGCCACGAAGGTCGTGCTCTACCTCGGGAGGCTCGACCCGACGAAGGGGATCGATCTTCTGATCCGTTCGTTTGCCGTGGTCGCCCGGGAGTTCGACGACGCCGTCCTGGTGCTGGTCGGAGGGGACATGGGCCACAACGGCGAGTTCAGGCAGCGGGTAGAGTCGCTCGGTCTCGACGACCGGGTGATCTTCACGGGGTTCGTGAGCAAGGAGGAGAAGATGGCCGCGTACACCGACGCCGACGTCTTCGTGACGCCGAGCTTCACCGGCTTTCCGGTCACGTTCCTCGAAGCGTGCCTCTGCGGGGCACCCATCGTGACGACGGGCAAGGGCGATCTGCTCGGGTGGATCGACAACACCGTCGGGTTCAATACCGGGTATACGCCGGAGGCGCTTGCCGACACCATCGGACGCTTGCTTGCTGACGAAACGCTGCGGGCAAGGTTCGGGGAGCAGGGGAAAGAACTCGTCCGGACGAGGTACAACTGGAAGGCAATCGTCCACAATATCGAGACGTTTTACGCGAAGGTTGCCGGGGGCGCGGAAGGGAGTTTCCCCGTGGGGCTCTCAAAAGAGGCCGCCCCGAAGGCCCCGGATACCTTTTGAATGCACCCGGCGGAACGGCGGGTGCGTGAGCACTGTTAGGAACGACTGCCCGTAGGACAGGAGTTCGAGCACCGAAGGTGGGAGTTGCGATGGGCGTTCGGAAGGCCGAAGCGAGGAAAAAGCCCAAAACAGTGGACCGTGGTGGCCTGCGCACCTCCGGTGCTCGAACTCTGCCTGCCCTTCGGGCACGCATCGTTATCGCCATACGGGGGGCTGACGGGGAGTGCGACGGTTCGTAGAACCGGAGCTCGACCACCATCAGGTGGGGAGGGGGGAGTATTCCCCCCTCCCCTGTCCCCACCC
>Ga0265294_10002230_pt1 | contig 25612 bp, 23 predicted proteins | sample MunlanPumphouse3_FD_192504 | JGI IMG/M metagenome (GOLD analysis project Ga0265294, IMG submission 192504) | Groundwater microbial communities from a municipal landfill in Southern Ontario, Canada - Pumphouse #3 | ecosystem: Environmental > Aquatic > Deep subsurface > Groundwater | place... | reverse complement strand
ACTATCTTACATAAAAACTTGGAAAGAGAAAACAAATAAACAAAATTAAAGCTTGACTCAGTATTTTAGTAAGTGCGTTACAGGTTCTCTTACATTAAAGTTAAAAGAGTCAACCGCTTTTTATAGTATATCATTGTCGTTTCCGAACTCGCAATAGGATTTGCGCCTGATTCCAGTTTTATGATATTATAATGCGATTGTGGGTCGGATTTTGCAAAGTGTTTCTCAAAGAGGCGCGGCGCTCACAGCAAGTAATATATTAACGAGGACTTATTATGACTGACTGGAAAAAAGAGCTGAGCGGAATCGTCCGTAGTAAATCCCCGATGTCGCGCGCTCAACAGGAGAATGAGGTCTTTGAACATTTCTTGGATACGATAGCGATGCCAGCTCTCAAAACAATTGCGGATGAACTGGACAAAAACCATGGACGTGAAGTACTGGTGCGTCGCGCTCCGGCTTCCGCCACCCTTCAGGTACGCTTTGAGGACCAAGACGAGATCACCTTTCAGGTAATGAAGCACTTTGTTCAATCAGGAATCCTGCCGCGCGCTGAAGTGCGGTTGAACAGGGGCCAAAAACTCATCAAATACGCAGGCGCATTTAAGGAAAACCCCCAGAGCTACCCGATCTCTGATATCTTACAAGAGGATGTGATCCAATGCTTCCTGAAATATTACCGCTTGGCAATGGATAAAAACCTGCGTTCCGCAGGTGAGTGAACTATGGAAATATGTGTTTTAGCAAGTGGCAGTAAAGGTAACTGCATCTATGTCTCTGGCGGCGGCACAGCACTGCTGATTGACGCAGGGCTCAGCGCCAAAGATATCCTGCAGCGGATGGACAGGGCGGGGATTGACAAAAACTCCGTCAAATCAATTCTCCTGACTCACGATCATACTGACCACTGCAAGGGCACCCGTGTGCTGCGCGAAAGGTTGCAGGCTGAACTTTTCGCCAATGAAGGCACCGCGACCGCCCTGGAGCAACGCGACCCAAAGCTGTTGAGCGGCTTCACCGTCTTTGACGGCGGTGGCGTCTTTGAGATCAATGGCCTGCGGATTGAGCCCTTTCAGGTGCCGCATGATGCCAGCGACACCGTTGGCTTTGTGCTTGACGACGGCCAATCCCGACTCTGCGTTGTCACCGACATCGGCCAGACCACCTCGCTGGTCAAGGTAAAAGTCCATGATTGCGACACAGTTGTGGTGGAAAGCAATCACGATGTGGAGATGCTCCGCCAGTCCCAGCGACCATGGTCGCTGATCCAGCGCATCCAAGGTCGCAGCGGCCATCTCTCCAACGAAGATGCCGCTGAACTGATCACTGAAACAGCTACTGAGCGGCTCAAACACATTGTTCTGGCTCACCTCAGTGAGGATTGCAATACGCCCCGGCTGGCCCGTGACACCATGGTTGAAGCATTGAATTTAATCGGACGCGGATACCTCCCGGTGTATGTGGCCAGCCAAAGCGTAATCGGTCCACGCTTGCTGTTTTGATTTATTGTAGGAGTGAAGAAGTTCTAAAGTGAAAAGGCCGCGCAACGTAGGTCCGATTTCCAATCGGACATGTCCGGCTGAAAACCGGATCTGCTGAAGGCGGGTTGTCCATCATCGTCGGCCAGCATCGGGTGTAGTAGCCGCTCTGTGAGCGGCATGTGTCGCTCGTAGAGCGACTAATTGGTTAAATCATAGAGGAGAGATAAGGATGAACATAAAAGGAGTAATGATGTTCGGCGCGGCGGCCGGAATGGCAACCCTCTTGTTCGCGGAGTCTGGTGCTGCCTGCCGTATGAGCGACAAAGAAAAAAAAGAGGGCTTTACACATATCTTTGACGGCACCAGCTCAACTGGCTGGCGCAGCCGCGCCAAACCCACCTTCCCTGAGCAAGGCTGGGAGATCAGGGATGGGGCGCTGATCACTATACCAAAAAACAGGGGTGGCGATATCATCACTGAGAAGAAGTACTCCAACTTTATCTTCAAAATGGATTTCCAGCTCACATCAAAAGCCAATAGCGGATTGAAATATCTCTACGACCCCCAACTCCACGGCGGAACAACGATGGAGTATCAGATACTTGATCCCGCCCACAGTGATGCTAAAGCAGGAATTGGCGGCAACCGCAAGATCGCTTCGCTCTATGATGTTCTAGCTGCGCCCGAAGCGGAAAAGCTACTCAAACCCACCGGCGAGTGGAATGAGGCCATGTTGGTGGTCAAGGGAATGCATGTGGAACACTGGCTGAACGGACGAAAGGTTCTCGAGTTTGAACGCGGTTCCGATGAATTTAATGCGGCAGTGGCGAAAAGCAAGTTCAATAAGCACCCGGGCTGGGGCGCCCAGACGAGAGGCCATCTTTTACTGCAGTATCATAACGACAAAGTGTCTTACCGCAACCTGCGCATTAAAGAGCTGTAATCTTGATGCAAAATTTTCCGTATTAACAGATATATGCGCGCGGTGCGCATCTATAACGAAAGAAAAATTATGAACTCATATAGATTAATTTTAACTGCGGCACTGCTCTCGCTCTCAGCGGCAGCCCAAGTCAAAGTCTCTGATTTTCCGGCTGACACAAAAATGTTAGCCCACATTGATATGAAAGCGCTGGTCAACTCCAAGGTCGGCGACCTGATTAAAGCGGCGATGGACGAAAAAACCAACCGTAAGCTGGATGCCTTCAAAGCTATGAGCGGGATTGATGTCATGAAGGACCTTGATTCCATATTTTTTCTGGGGGGTGCTGAAAATGAAGGCTCTGGAGTGCTCTATGCCAGCGGCCGCTTTGATATCAAAAAACTCACCGCCATTTTGGGCGGCAACGGCGCATTTAAGAGTAACCCTTACGGGGCGCATCAAATCCTCTCCTGGAGTGATAACGAGCAAGACAAATATGGCTGTTTTGTAAACCCAACCTTGGCGGTTCTCGCCGATGATCTCACGGCTTTGAAAAAGAGTCTCTCAGTGATTGACGGCAAAGGCGCACGTCTGGCCTCCGCAAGCCCGCTGGCACCTGTGATCAAAAGCCAGTCTAACCGCTTTGCCGCGCTCTACGCCAACAAACTCGATGTGGTGGCTGAATCCGTCCCGCAGCTTGCTATGCTCAAACAGGCGAATGCGCTGGAGTTGAGTGTTGGCCAGGCCTCTGCTGAGCAGGCTGACCTGCTGCTGAACGCCTCCCTCTCCACCGCTACGCTGGAAGAGGCCCAGCAGATGGGCGCCATGGTGATGGGGTTGCAGGCCTTGTTGATGATACAGGCTCAGCAAAACCCTGAGATGGCCGCCCTAGCCCAGAACTTCAAATCCGAGGTCAAAGACAAAACGATTACCATGAACCTTAAAGTCACGGCAGGTCAACTCAAACAACAGCTCGCCGATGCCATGAAAAAAGCCAATGCTAAACCGGTGAAGGCTCCTGCCGCACCCCCGATGCAATAGTTAGGAGTGAGGGAGCTGGAGGGAGGGAGTGGGAGAGAGCTGGAGGGGCATCCTTACCTATAACTTTATCACTTGGTTGTAATAGTCATCACTGTTTGATTAGGATTGCGATGAGGATTGTGATTAGGAGGGATGGAATCCTTATCTTAATCCTAATCACAATCCTTCTCCAGGGCGGCAATGCCGCCGGTTGACGATAGCGTAGCCAACCTCCCGCAGGTCCGGTTTCCAACCGGACATGTCCGATTGGAAATCGGAGCTACGGCACGCGCACGCGGTAGAAGAGAGCGGGCTTCGAGGAGGGTACGGAGATACTTGTCTCATCAGCACTTCCATTGACCTGTCCTTGCAGCGCCCAGCCAGAGGTGCCAGGCGCTCCGTTAGTCTCAATCAAATAACTTTGGTCAAGTACCGAGATGAATCGCAGCAGAAAACTTCCCGGCAATCCACTCTCGGGCGCAAAGCCGATGATATCAGGATCTGGAATAACTGGCGGTGGTTCCACGGCGATTGTCACCTGTGTGTCGCCAGCGGTTACCACCGGCCCCGACGCATTAAAATTCACTGTTCCGCTAAGTTGATAACTTCCTTGGTCACCGGTAACCGAATAGCGGAATTGAGCCGGAGCAGAGGCATCCACGGTAAGCCGCAAAGTTCTCGACCCGGAGAGCCAGGTTGCTGATGCCGGATAATCGTAAGGTGTCAAACCAACAGGAAATACCTCACGCAGTGTCCATTCCTCTGTGCCCTCCGGAGGCTTAACTGTGATCACCACATTCGTATCCGTAATTATACGGGCATTCGAGTATTGGATCTCGGTGAAGGTTGCGGTCAGGGAATTTGTCTGCTGGTTCAAGACGGTTGTCGAGATCGAGTTTGAGGGTGCGGCCCAGCCGAAGACCGTTTTATAGACAATGGAATAAAGGCCGGTGCGGAGATTCACCACATCACCGCTGGCACGCCAGGTGGAAGCTGAGTCGATACTCCAGGCCACTCCGTTGCTGACCGCTGCCGCTGGCGCGAGATTTATAGTAATCCAGCCATTAGGTATCGCGGTCACGGTCAGGATGGCGATATCGCTGACAACCGCGCCGCCGATATTACTGACAACGCAGGTGATCTGATCGCCATCCTGCGCGAGCGTCACATTGTTGAGAACAAAGACTGTGTTGGTCGCTGTTGTGACTGGCGCGGCATTCACATGCCACTGATAGGTGAGCGCCTCCGCGCTCTGCGCCTCAACTGTGAAAATCGCGTTCTGCTCCTCCTCAACCGAGATTGACCCTGGCTGTGTCACAATGTCAGGCAGGTCCGGGATATAGCCGGAACTCACATATTTCACCAGAAAGCCCAATTTGTCCGGCGAATCCCACCCCGGATAACCCCATACGTTGTGAAAACCTCCGTTGACCCAGGCATCATCTGAAAGAGTCAGTCCGCCCGCAAAAAAAACTCCGTTCGCAGCCGCCACTGTCAGGGTCTGATCGCCCTTTGAACCACCTATGTAACGGCTCCACAAGCTCTCGCCATCCGTTGCCATCACGATAACGAATCCATCCCCCGCACCACGAGAGGCATTATCTGAGTTCGGCCGCCAGCCGCCAGCATCGGTGTAGCCTCCCAGCACCATCTGAGAGTTGTAGAGCTGCTGAATTGAGGTCACAACATCAAGCTGGTTGGAGCCGTAAAACCTGCTCCAATTAACGGCAGGGTTTGATCCATTATCGGTGAGCGAGGTGACAAACCCGTCGCTAGCTCCGCCGCCGTAGTTGTTTAAACGCGTCTTGGAGGACATAAATTCGGCAGAAGTGGTTGTGCCGGCGGCAAAGAGCTGCCCGGAGATTTTTTCAAAGGCCAACCCGGCAACTGAGTCTTTCCCAGGGCTGCCCAGATAGGTTGACCAGATATGCGCGCCGTCGGTGCCCAGCTTAACAACAAAGCCAGCTTTATTTGAGGCGGAGGGGGTGACATTGCCGGGAAAAGTTACCCAGCCATCCGAGCGCGTCTCGCCGCCGACGTACAAAAATCCGTTGGTTCCCATGGTGCAGGTCAAAGCTCGATCCTCATTAGCGCCCCCGAGATAGTGAATCCAGAGAAGCTCTCTTTCGGGTGAGACTTTGACCACACAGCCATCCAGATTGCCCTTCAGCTCTTTGCCATAGACGGCGCCTCCCACCGGATAACCAGCCGCGGTGGGGGTCAGCTCAGCTATACTGGTGTAGCCGACCGCATAAATATTTCCATTGGTGTCAACCGTGACTGCGTTAAAGGCATTGGTCGTGTTGGGCGCACCGACCACAACCGGGTTACTCCAGTTAAACGAGCCATCGGATTTGGAGAACGAATAAAGAGCAGCATCCGATCCCCCGTCATTGAACCCTGTGCGCGATAACCGGGCGGCGGCAAACACGGATTGCCCCTGCTGTGCAACGCCCCACACCTCATCATTATCCTCACCACCAAGCACACTATACCACAGCAACTGACCGGAAGAATTAACCTGCGCCACAAAAGCATCATTGGTACCGCCATAAGTAGGATACTCTGTCGCATATAAATAATCATCATTCTCAATTAATCCAAGATATGAATAACCGCCAAGGTAGACGTTGCCGCTTTCATCAATGGCCGAGGCTTGAACACCATGAGATTCACTGTACCCACCGACATAGGTTGACCAATGCTCAGCAACAGAAAAGGCCGCCAGCGCCCGTAGATTGCAGAGGCAGAGCACCAAAAAAAGGGGTGCTAACTGATGATGAGATTTGAGTGACATGCCAATATTATAACAGTTTTCCCGCTATTGTTACAACAGACACCTTCAGCTTAGGTTTAGGGCTGAAAAAGGCTGAAAAAGGCCACTCGACTCTGCGATCATGAAGTGATATTATAAAGGACAATTATTATATTATTGTTACTCAGGTTATCCAAGAATGAGAGAACCAGCAAAAACATCCAGTTTTGAGATCCGCCAAGAGGGCGGCGCCGCAGAGCTTCAAATCTCAGGTTGCTGGGTGGCAGATGCCAAGCGTCCCGCAGCAGAGGAGGTTTTTGCGCTGTTGACAAAAAAAGTGGCTGTTTCAGCGGTAAGTATAACTGCGGACGAGCTTCAAGAATCAGACATGTCGCTGCCTACTTTTGTCCTTGCGCTGCATAGGCTTTGTCATCAGAGCGACATCACCTTCAGTTTTGACGAGCTGCCGGAGGCGACTGCGCGGCTGCTGCGTATGGCCCAGGCGGTGCCGGGACAAAAGGGCGTGCGGAGTGAGCTGGATAACAGCTCTTTGCTGTCGGTAATTGGCACGGACGCGATGGCTGTTGGCAGAGGCTGGCACGCGACACTGGAGTTCATCGGAGGTTGCTGCATCGCACTCGGCCGCATGGCGGTAGGCAGGGCGCAGTTTCGCGGCTCTGATCTATTGGCGGTGATTCAGGAGTGCGGGGCGCGCGCTCTGCCGATTGTCTCTCTGATCGGATTTTTGATGGGGCTGATTTTGGCCTTTGTGAGTGCCATGCAATTAAAAATGTTCGGGGCCGAGATCTACGTCGCCAATCTGGTGGGCATTGGGATTGTGCGGGTGCTGGGCGCTGTGATGACCGGGATTGTGATGGCAGGGCGCACTGGCGCCTCATTTGCCGCGGAGCTGGGAACCATGCAGGTGAATGAGGAGATTGACGCGCTGGAAACGCTCGGGATTTCACCGATTGATTTTTTGGTGTTACCGCGCCTGGTGGGGCTGACCCTGATGATGCCGCTGCTCTGCGCGTATGCGGATCTCGTGGGGCTGCTGGGCGGTCTGGTGGTCGGTATGAGTGTGCTGGATCTGCCTGCGCGGCTCTATTTCAACCAGAGCATGGAGGTGCTTGATCTGACACAGGTTGTGATCGGATTATGCACCAGTATTGTGTTTGGGGTTCTGATCGCGATGGCTGGGTGCCTGCAGGGCATGCTTTGTGGCCGCAGCTCAGCCGCCGTGGGAACTGCCACCAACACTGCGGTGGTCAATTCAATCACCTGCATTGTTGTGGCAACCGCAATCATTACGGTCATTTGCAGCGTTCTGGGCATCTGAAGAGTGGCTGCGCTCTGGAAGTTGTGGAAAGTAGGAGGTGGAATGTGGTAGCTTTTCGTTTGCAAGAGTTGCCGTAGGTGTAGTAGCCGCTCTATGAGCGGCATTCGCGCGTTGTGTCGCTCATAGAGCGGCTACTACAACTACGCCGCGAAAAAACAATGGGGTAAATCGACCAAATGATGAGTCACAAGCAAACTTTGTCGGAAACTTTGTCGTAAACTTTGTCGGAAATAAATGAGTGAGAAGGATCGACAAAGTTCGCGACAAAGAAAAAACACATGGAAAACACACTAAGCCATGCGAAGTTACAGGCAAGAATTCACAAACTATGAACCATGACACAAAGACACCGGCGATCCGGGTGAGGCAGCTCACTATGGCATATGGTGACTTCGTGATTCAACACGATCTGTCATTTGACGTTGCCTATGGTGATATCTTTATTGTCATGGGTGCCAGCGGTTGCGGGAAAAGCACGCTTTTGAAACATCTGGTTGGGCTCAACGCGCCAGTAGCAGGCGAAATTTTTTTCAATGGCGTGAGATTCACACCAGAGAGTTCCACGGATTACGACAGTATTTTACGCAGTTTTGGCGTTCTTTTTCAAGGCGGCGCCCTATGGAGTTCCATGACGTTGGCGGAAAACATCATGTTGGCAATGGACCAATACACATCGTTCACGCCTCAGGAGAAGATGGAGCGCGCGTCTTTCAAGCTGGCCTTGGTGGGACTGGCTGGTTATGAGAGCTACTACCCTGCGCAGATCAGCGGCGGTATGCGTAAGCGGGCGGGTCTGGCCCGCGCCATGGCGCTTGATCCGCAAATTCTTTTTTGTGATGAGCCATCAGCGGGCCTTGATCCGCTGAGCGCGCGCCGCATTGACGATCTGATACTTGAGCTGCGGGAGAGTCTTGGAACCACCTTTGTGGTTGTCAGCCACGAGCTGGCCAGCATCTTCGCTATCGGCTCGAACGCCATCTTCCTTGGTCCAGTAGGCCAAACCGCCATTGCGCACGGCGCGCCGGCAACCTTGCGAGACACCTCCCAGGACAGCCGAGTGAGGGAATTCCTTTTCAGAGGAGAAAAATCATGAGTAAAAAAATCAATCCGGCAACCGTCGGAGCATTTGTAGCAGGTGCCATCGCAATCCTGATTGGCGCCCTTATTGTTTTCGGCGGCGGGAGCATGTTTCGGCAAACAAAAAAATGGGTCCTTTTTTTTGAGGGCTCGGTCAAGGGGCTTAGTCAGGGGTCACCTGTCGTGTTCAAAGGTGTTCGGATCGGCTCGGTGTCCAGCATACGGGTGCATATTGACAAAGACAACAACATTCACACCCCAGTTGTGATTGAACTGGATCCCTCACAATATGAGAAGGATGATAATAAAATGACCACCGAAGAGTCGCTTGTGGCCACCCGCGTTATGATTGATCGGGGCCTTAGGGCGCAGCTCCAGCTCCAGAGTTTGATCACCGGACAATTGCTTGTTCAACTCGACTTCTACCCTGGCAGGCCACCTCGCCTTGTCGCACCCGAGTACTGCACACTCCCTGAAATGCCCACCATCCCTTCGGCTAGTCAGGAAATCTCGAAGACCCTGGAGTCGCTGCCGCTGGAGGAGATTGCGAAAAGCATTTACAGCATCACTAAAGGTTTGGATCAATTCATTAACTCACCTGAGTTGAGCAATACCCTGAGTGAACTGAACGCCACCCTGAAAAGGGCCCACTCCGTGTTGGCCAAGATTGAAACGCATGTTGATCCGATTGGTAGCGAAGCGCAGCGGGTGCTGGTGTCAGCCAGAGCTCTGCTCGATCATAACGACGCGAAAATCGGCTCTTTGCTGGAAGACCTGGAGAAAACATCCTCTCTGACGCGCGAAGAAATCCAAAAATTTGTCACACGTCTGGAGCAAATCAGCGCTAAGGCGGATGAACAGTTCACCGGGTTTTTTAATGCCATCACCACCATCTCAGGTTACGCGGAGAAAATGGCCACTGACCAAACCGGATTCCGTCATGATCTGCATCAGACTTTGGCCGAACTTGAAGCGGCCTTGCGGGCCATCCGGCTGCTGGCTGAGTATATGGAACAGCACCCGGAATCCCTGATCCAAGGCAAAGCCCAGTAAAAAAAGTGCGCGCGACAGCGCGAATTTAAAAGGAGAATAAGATGAAAAACATTTACACCAAATCACTGTTACTGCTCATTGCCGTATCGATTGCCGGCTGCATGCACTCTCCCATCCCCCGCTTATACCTGCTCCATTCAAAGCGCGGGGATGCTGATACAGCTGCTGATTCCAGCAGCCACAAGGGTTTGATCATCTTGCGCCCCGTTGTTATGGCCGAGTATCTCAATCGCCCTCAAATCATACTCCGCAAAGGAGAGCGGGAGGTGATGCACGCCGAATTTGACCGCTGGGCTGAGCCTCTGAAAACACAGGCGCACAACTATCTGGTCGAGGCGCTGGCAAGCGCCTTGCCAGAGTACAACATCAAATCCTTGATACGGGGCGACAAGACAAAGCATCTCTTTGAAATTGTCGTCGTGATCCACACACTTGACGGCACCCCTGGAGAGTCAGTTTGCCTGCGGGCCAACTGGCAGATCTTCTCCGCGGCAGAGGAACTGCGAAGCTTCGCTGAGGGGAAAAGTGACCTGAGCGCCATATGCTCTGAACCCGGTATTTCCGGCATGGTGGCCGCGACGGAGGCGGTACTCAATCAATTGAGCCGGGAGATCGCTATAGCTTTCGCGCAACACCATGCGCCTGACAATGCCGCACACGAAAACCAGATGGGAGGGTGACATATATGCAAACAGTGAAGCTTAATTTATCTCTTCCATATAAGATCTCTATTTGCGGACTTAGAGAGCTTCCGCAATTCGAAACGCGCGGTATCACTCATCTGCTTTCGATCGACTCGCCCGGCTCGCCAACCGCGACTCCCGAGTGGTTCACAGGCACGCACTGGCATGTGGCATTTGTGGATTTTGAATCAAAAAAAATGGCGGCTATCTTCGGAGCAACGCCCCCAGCCAAGAGGGACGCGGAGCTGATCCTTGAGCTTGGTGACACATGCTTGACCACCTCCCGCACCTGCAATACTCATCTGTTGATCCACTGCCTGGCAGGGGTCAGCCGCTCAACAGCGGCGGCCTATGCGATCATCTGCAAACTGCTTGGCCCTGGCTCGGAGGAGGTCGCTTTTGAGCATCTACTCGATATCCGCCCCTGCGCTTCACCCAACCGCCTGGTTGTCAAATACGCGGACCAGCTGCTGAACCGTAAAGGAGCGATGATCAATTTTCTCAAAAAACAAAAAGCCCGTATTTGACAAAAGTGGTTGTTCTTGCTATTATTATTGCCATTTTTTGAATGTCTCAGGCAGTAAAGTTCGCAAGCTTCTGTCATGAATTTCTGCGTAGCCGTATACGTGTGTTGGACCTTCGCAGGATTATATTCACAGAAGCACAAGGAGAGAATGATGATTCAGAACTGCGAAAACTCGAGTATCAAGGCCGCGATTGTAAAAAGTTATGCCGACAAGATTCGCGCCACAGGCAAAATCGATAAAGAGTTATACGAAAAATTTAATGTTAAACGCGGACTGCGCAACGCTGATGGAACTGGTGTTTTGGTTGGATTGACAACCATTGGCAGCGTACATGGGTATGTGATCTCCGAGAGTGAGAAAGTTTCCTGCCCAGGCGCGCTGTATTACCGCGGCATTGATGTGGTTGACTTGGTCAAAGGGTTTCAGGCCGAGAGCCGCTTTGGCTTTGAAGAGTGTGCCTATCTGCTGCTGTTTGGAGAGATGCCCAGCCGCCAGGAGCTGCAGGAATGGGAGGCGCTGCTCGCTGCACGCAGGAATCTTCCCGAGGGATTCAAGGAAAATGCGATTATTCGGGCTCCCGGACGGGATCTGATGAACAGTATCGCGCGTGCTGTGCTAACCGCTTACACCTACGATCCGGAGCCGGACAGACTCGATCTGGAAAGCACATTCTGTCAGTGCGTTGATATGATTGCCCGCTTTCCCGTGATCGCGGCTTATGCCTATCAGGCCAAAGCTCACTATCATATGAACCAGAGTCTGATGTTGCGCAGTCCCGCGCCTACTCTGAGTACAGCGGAAAACTTTTTGATGCTGACGCGTGAGGACGGTGTCTACTCCAAGCTTGAGGCCGAGCTTCTGGACCTCTGCCTGGTGCTGCACGCTGAACATGGCGGCGGCAACAACTCAGCGTTCACAACGCATGTGGTCACTTCATCCGGCACCGATGCCTACGCTGCGATCGCGGCCGCGACGCTCTCGCTTAAGGGTCCGCGGCATGGCGGTGCCAGCCTGCGTGTCATGGAGCAGATGCGTGAGATCAAATCGAATCTCGAACACTGGGACAACGAGGGAGAGATTGCCGATTATCTGCAAAGTATTTTAGATAAAAAAGCTGGCGACGGCACAGGCCTGATCTATGGCCTGGGGCACGCTGTTTACACGCTCTCCGATCCACGCACGGATATCCTGCGCTCCAAAGCGCGCATCCTTGCCAAGACCAAAGGGCGAGATGAGGAGCTGAAGCTTTATGAGACCATTGAGCGCCTGGCCCCTGAAATATTCAACCGCGGTCGCGACAAAAAGCGCGACCTTTGCGCCAACGTGGATTTTTACTCGGGCTTTGTCTATGACATGCTGAATATTCCGATGGATTTGTTCACACCGCTCTTTGCCGTGTCACGCGTTGTGGGCTGGTGCGCGCATCGCATTGAAGAGTTGGTGAACAGCGGCCCCATTATCCGCCCTGCGTATAAGGCGATCTTTAAAGAGCGCCCCTATAAAAGCCTTGATCAACGTCTCTGAGTAGTTCGGTCACATGCTGTTCACAGACGATCCGGAAGTGGTGGCCGTAGATGGCGAACGTCACCGCATCCGCCAGCGAGCGTGGATAGCGCGCCGCGGTCCAGAGCAGAAGCTTCCAATAATGGATCCGCTCTTGCCCCACAACTCCCAGGCAGTAGAGCGAGCGCAGCATTGCCATGAGATGCGAGAATTGAAATTGACGTTGTAGTTGAGGTGCTTTATACTCCCTGAGAAAGGTGCGCACGCGTTCATAGTAGGGGGCAGGGGCGTAAATATAATCCAGAATGTAGCGGTAGCCATCTTTCAGTGTTGCCAGAGTCATGGCTGGAATAAGATTGGTGGTGCCGTCCACATTGTCGCCGCTACCCTCGGCGGAGATCCGCCCTTCGCGCTTCATACGCGCGTAGAGACGTGTTCCGGGAGGAGCCTGCAGCAGACCGACCATGGCTGTCACAATACCGCTCTGCTGGATGAAATCAATCTGGCGCTGGAAGATGGAGGGCGTGTCGTTGTCAAAGCCGACAATGAAACCGCCCTGCACCTGCAACCCCGCGCGCTGGATACGTTTGACATTTTCCACCAGATCGCGGTTTTTGTTCTGTACCTTGCCGCATTCAGCCAGCGAGGCGTTATCTGGAGTTTCAATGCCAACAAAGACCATGTTGAATCCAGCCTGTGTCATCAGCTGCATTAATGCGGGATCGTCAGCCAGGTTGATGGACGCTTCCGTGAAAAAGGAGTTGCCTCTTTTGTTTCCGCGCCAGGCGATCAATGCGGGCAGCAGCTCTTTCTTCAGAAAGGTAGTGTTGCCGATGAAGTTGTCGTCAACAAAGAAAACCGAGCCGCGCCACCCGCGGGCATAGAGGCTGTCGAGTTCGGCGGTGATCTGCGCCACGTTCTTGATTCGCACTTTATGGCCGAAGAGTGCCGTGACATTGCAGAAATCGCAGTTGAAAGGACAGCCGCGCGAAAACTGGATGCTCATCGTGGCATAGTGCCGCATCTCCAGCAGATCCCAGCGTGGCGCAGGTGTCTGATACATATTCGCAAAGCTGCTGGTCGTGTAGATTTTTTTAGGAGAGCCGTTTACTAGATCCTCCAGAAAAGGGGGCAAGGTCAATTCAGCTTCGTTCAGGATAAAATGATCCACAGCTTCAAACTGTTCGTATTCGTTGGTGAACAGGGGGCCTCCCGCGACAACCCGCAGCCCCGCCTGTTTGCAGCGTTCGATGATCCGGCGCGAAGACTCGCGCTGGATCACCATGGCACTGATGAAAACGCAGTTGGCCCAGGCGAGATCGCGTTCTTTGAGTTTTCTCACGTTGGTATCCACCAGACGCAGCGACCAATCCTGCGGGAGCATGGCTGCCACTGTCAGCAAGCCCAGCGGCGGCAGAGCCGAGCGTTTGCCGACAAACTTCAGCGCATGCTTGAAACTCCAGAAGGTGTCCGGGAACTCCGGATATATCAGAAGTATGTTCATTATCCCTTTCCCTTTCCCTTTCCTTTTCCTTTTCCTTTTCCTTTTTCCTTTCCCTTTCCCTGGCCGCTTCCATCTTTCTTAGGCATATTAAGCCTCCTATTCTTGTGCAGCAGGTTTTTCATCGCAACCAGCGCCACCATGGCGTTGGATTGCTTGGTGTGTGTCCGCTGCGTTTCACACCCCATGCGGAAGCCTGCCCGCCGGCTCGTTTATCTAGCCAACGATTTTCTGTATCTGATGTAGTAGTCGCTCTATGAGCGACAATATACCGCTCATAGAGCGGCTACTACAGTTAACGCGCTAACGGCACTATCTTTTCACTCGCGCACTCGCGCATTTCTCCCAGCCTTCAAGTGTTCAAACATTAAACCTCTTTGTTCCCCGTGGTTATCCAGTACCCCTCGCGCTTATAATGCTTGTGCAGGCAATCCTCAAATTCACGGGTAAGTATCGACCAGTCGGTGTACTCCGGTGCTTGCTTGATCACTTCACGCGACAGATTGACAAAAACCTCTGATATCTCCCAGTTTACACTTTCAAGCCATTGAGGTGAAACAAGAACTTTCTTACCGATCCACCAGTTACTGGTATTAATGACCAGATAACGGATCGCCCATGTCTCGTCATCGACGATAAAGTCCTCTACATGGCCGATCTCGCCGTCCTTAGCTTGGATATGATAGCCGGTCACTGCGCTTGTGCTTCGCAGATTAGGATCCCATTTTTCCGTAATAGAGGTCTCGGGTTTAGGTTGATAAGCCACACGGATCAAACTGGGGTTTGCTCCCCACATGTGCGGGCCGTTCCAATACTCCGGCCAATGATAATATCCGAAGAACGCCGATTCAAATTGGCGTGAGACGGGCATGTCGCTGTTAAGAGGCGGGCTTCCCTCAATCTGTGTTTTTGTTAATTCGACGGTGATGCGCTGTGTATCTTTGTTTGCGGCACCCAATGCATAGGGTGCGATCAGCACCTGCCGACCCGTAAGCCAGTTTCCCGTGTTGGCAACCAGATAGCGAATTGTCCAGTACCTGTCGTCAAAATAAAAGTCTTTGACCTTTCCGATCTCGCCGTCCAGGCTTTCTAATGTGTAATCTTTGAGTGCGTCAATTTTGATAAGCATAATCCGCCTCCTTGTTTTGTATCTCTGATTTTAAGCACACTCGCTTTATATCCGTCCTAACAGAATAAGAATGAGTATGATGGTGATAACGAGAGTTAGTCCTCCGCTTGGGTAGTAACCCCAGCGCTTGCTGTGCGGCCAAGTTGGCAGTGCGCCGATCAGCATCAAAATTAATATGATTAATAACAGTGTTCCGATAGTCATTTTTTATCCTTTCGAGTTTAATCCGCAGCGTCTTTAATAGAATCGCCGACACTCTCAATGTCTTCACCCGCACCCCTGAGCATATTGCATGTTAGCAGGTGCGCCCGTTGTTCGTTTTTTATTTCTGCATGCCCTCGCCTGACTTCTCGACAGCGGCTCCGGCTTTCTCGATAACCTCTCCGGTTTTCTCAACAGCCTGTCCGGTAACCTCTTTGATCTTCTTTCCAGTTGTCTTGGCGGCCTCGGCGGTACTCTCCGCCGCACTGTCAAGCGCGGCGCCGGTTCTCTCCCCGACACCTTCGTCTTTAGAGTTCTTACCGCAACCAGCCACAGCTACCGCGATGACAGTTGCCACAATACCGATTGTATTAAACCTTTTGATGCTCATGATGTTTCTCCTTTTTTTGTGTCATTTCTTTCGTATGCTTATAAGATACATTGATTGGTCGTTTGTAGCCATGGGGTCTAACCCTACCATCTAAAGCAGCTAGTCTCCGTAACCAAATGAGTTCGTGTAATATGTTAAAAGTTTTCGCTCTCACTGAAAGGTCTGTGATTAAGAGCCCGCTGCTTTAGTAACAAACGCTATGCTGTTGAGCGAATAGCAACGTAGGTCCGATTTCCAATCGGACATGTCCGGTTGGAAACCGGAGCTAGTGTGCCCAGCAGACGTTCGGCTTCGCCTTTGGTTGACGATGCTGTGCGACGATGCTGGTCGACGATTTTCAAGAGCGGGGTTTTTAATCGTAATCCGCTATCGCATGCCACGCCGAACAACTGGAAGGCGGGGTCGCCCATCATCATCGTCGGCCAAAGCTGCTTCAGTTTTAGAAACCCCAGTTAAGAAAGATCATACCCGGTGCCAACTGGTCGGGCAGCTCACTGAACCAAGGATTTGAAGGAATCAGATTCACCACACCGATCTGAACTCCGGTTTCGGCCGACTCCGCATAGTTGACAAAACCGAATTGCACTCCGGTCAGTTTGCCGGCATAGTTCACGAATCCGCTCTGCAGACCCTTCATCGTTCCTTCCGTGTAGTTCACAAAGCCAGCTTGCCAACCGAGGAAGTCACCTTTTGTGTAGTTGACTGCCGCCCACTGGAAACCCTTGTAATCATCGGCGTAGTTGAGAACGAACGACAGGCTCAGGCCAGCACTCTGGCCGGTGGAGCCGTTTACAAACCCAAGCGCCAATGCTGTCTGAGGGTTTTCACCCCAAATGCTGAGGGCTACCCCTTCGATCAGCTCTGTGCGATCAAAGAGGGCGATCTCAGGAGTCAGACTGAGCTGGATTGGCTGACTTGCCATCACGCAGCTTATACTCGCCACTCCTGCTAGAACCAATAGTAACTTTTTCATAACTTGTTTCTCCTTTGTGTGTGTGTTATTTCTTTCGTGTGTTAATAATGTACATTGATTGGTCGTTTGTAACTATGGGGTGTAACCCTACCATCTAAAGCTAGTCATCGCCTGTCCTGAGCTTGTCGAAGGGGCTGCTTTAGTAACAAACGCTATGCTGTTGAGCGAATAGCAACGTAGGTCCGATTTCCAATCGGACATGTCCGGTTGGAAACCGGAGCTAGTGTGCCCAGCAGACGTTCGGCTTCGCCTTTGGTTGACGATGCTGTGCGACGATGCTGGTTGACGATTTTTAAGAGCGGGGTTTTTAATCGTAATCCGCTATCGCATGCCACGCCGAACAACTGGAAGGCGGGGTCGCACAGCATCGTCAACCGAAGCCGCTCTACGAGCGGCATATGTCGCTCATAGAGCGACTACTACACTAAACGCCTTTAAACGTTTGATAAACAACTTTTTGCAAAGAACAATCAATTGTTTTTTTCTAGTCGCCTAAGCGACTATATAGTTTGGCTGGTAATGTAGTTGGTCGCTTACTGGTTAATGTTATTGTTCTGATTGACACAATGATCTCTTTACCTTTAAACCCAAGGGTAGGGTTTGACCTTATAGCAATGCGCAACTGGATAAACTATTGTAAAGGCAAGTTAAGAGCTATAGCGTTGCCCGACAAATCTAAAAGGAATCAAAAAAGAGATCTAATGTGCTCAATAAAAAATAGAGACAAGGTTGCTAAATGGGCTCGACGCTATCAAGCGGCGTTGCGTCGGCACCTTATGCAGAAAACGCCAGCGGATTTACAACCGGCAGTGCAGCTTGGGGAGCAGGCGGTTGAGCTGGGCTTAGAGACCCTGAGCCTAGCTCGGCACCATGAAAAAGCCTTAGCATCGCTCGTGTTGCCGTTGGATTCGGCTAGCGCATTGGTAGCGCGTGAGGAGCAGGCTAGGCTGTTTTTTACTGAGATGTTGATCCCTGTAGAAAAAACAAGTGACACCTCATTGCGGCTGATAGCTCGCGTTAACGAGGTGACCGAGGCGCTGCGCAAATGCAAAGAGGCCTCCTCAGCTTCGGCTCGCCTGCTTAAGGAGAATGTTGTCCAAAGGCAGGAGGCTGAGGGTGCTTTGGCGTTAAGTGCAAGAACCTGTACAAGGCTGGTTGAAGAGTCGAATCGTTTAAACGCGCTCTTGCGCGATCAAACGCACGAAAAACTGGTGGTACAAGAGAAAAAAAGAAAGGCACGCAGTATCCATCTGCAGGATGTGGTTGCGCAATCTCTGCTGGCGATAGATCTCAGGCTGTTGGCACTGCGGAAGTCGGTTGAGGCTAATACAGAAAAACTGTCAAACGAGCTTGACGAAACAGAGCGAATGGTGCGAGAATTGCAATTCAATTAAGGGTATCTGTTTATGGAATTGTCTGACAATAAATTGTCCGGTAAAATAAAGGCACTGGCAGAGTCTTATGAAAAAGAGTTGCGTCGCTACCTGGGTCCAAATCATTATAATGATCTGCAATCAGCGTTGAGACTCGGCCATCGGGCAGTTGCCTTAAAGCTTGAGACTCTGGATATGGCTGCCATCCATGAGCAAGCTTTGCTCCAACAAATTCAGCCTGTCGACACACCAGCCGCAGTGAGAGTAAAGATGCTCAAGCTGGCCACTATGTTTTTTGCTGAGGCGATCACTCCGTTAGAGGAGGGGCATCGTGGCGCGATTGAGTTTAACAACACTCTCAGCCAGATCAATGAGGAGTTGAATCGGCGCACACTGGATCTCGCCAAGTCCAATCAACAGTTGAAAAAAGAGATCACGAAACGTAAGATTGTGGAAAAAACGCTCATGGAAAGCAAGCAGCAGACAGTTGAGTTATTGGAACAGTCGCGGCTCTTGCAAACGCAATTGCAGATGCTCTCCCGTAACATCCTGCGGGCGCAGGAAGACGAACGTAAAAGAATCAGCCGCGAACTGCATGATGTGGTTGTCCAATTGCTGACCGGCATTAATGTTCAACTGACTATTTTGAAAAACGAGTCTTTGGTCAGCACTAAGGAGTTGAGCCGTAAAATTTCAGATGCGCAGCGGTTGGTTGTGAAATCGGTTGACATTGTGCATCGGTTCGCCCGCGAATTGCGTCCGGCAGTGCTGGACGATCTGGGGCTGATGCCGGCCCTGCACACATTTATGAAAAGCTTCATGAAAGAGACGGGTGTCCGGGCCAGTTTGACCGCCTTTAACGGACTAGAAAAATTGAGTAACACCAAGCGCACGGTTATTTACCGGGTGATCCAGGAAGCTTTGACGAATGTCGCCCGCCATGCGCACGCCAGCCGGGTAGATGTATACATTGAGAAACTTCCGTCTGCTGTGAGCATACGCATCAAGGATGATGGTAAAGGATTTGATTTAAAAAAATTATTACGTGCTAAAAAAATTAAGCATTTGGGAGTGTTGGGAATGAGGGAGCGGGTGGAGATGGTCCGCGGTACATTCAAAATTGAATCCGCCCTTGAGCAGGGCACAACCATCCTGATTCAAATCCCATTTAGAAACGGCATTAAGAAAAAGGCTTGCATATGAGTTTTGAAAAGAAGATAACCGTGCTGATTGCCGACGATCACATGATTGTACGTGAGGGCATCCGGAAGCTGTTGGAAGCTGAGAGCGATATTGAGGTGATTGGTGAGGCTGACACAGGGCGTAAAACCGTGGCTCTGACCCATGAGCTGCATCCCGATGTGGTCATCATGGATATTGCCATGCCGCATATGAACGGAGTGGAAGCCACACGGCAGATTTTACGAACAAACCCCGAGGTTAAGATTCTAATTCTTTCCGCACACAGCGATGATGCTTATGTGGAGCGCGTGATGGAGCTAGGGGCAGCGGGATATTTGATAAAGCAGGTCTCCGCCTACTTCCTCGCCGAGGCGGTCAGAGAAGTTCTCAAAGGCAACACCTTTTACAGTCCCTCTATAGCTCGGCGCCTGCAAAAGCGCGAGCAGAATTTAATGAGCCGTAAGGGTTTTCTGAAGGAAGGCGCTTTTAATCTTACTTCGCGTGAGGTGGAGGTGCTGCAATTGGTTGCTGAAGGAGAGGCCAACAAGCAAATCGCCAGCAAGCTTGAAATCAGCATCAAGACAGTGGAGAAACACCGTGAACATCTCATGCACAAGCTTGACATCCATGAAACAGCGGGCCTCACCCGCTACGCCATTGAGGCAGGTATCATTGAGAGCAGTGTTCAGCTGACCATTGTTTGACTGTTAACGCAAAGGTCGACAAAGCTCACGACAAAGAGAAAAAGTAACTTGACGGTCAGCGGCATCGGAGTCGGGGTCGGTATCGGAACCGGGGTCGAGCCTATGCGCTTTTCGATACCGATTCCGATACCGACCCCGACCCCGAGTTATGGGCAAAGCGACAGTGTAGTGACACGCGAATCGAAGCTGTAGGGCGCGGGCCGTTAACGCGCCGGCAAACGACAGTGTGATGCTTCGCGAACCGAAGTACTTGGCGATTAACCATAAACATGCCCACCGCGGTCACGGCCCGCGGCTACAGTGCTGCGCAGGGCGGATTGCAAGCCGTTTACAAGATCTATCGTTCGGTGTCGCTCATAGAGCGACTACTACACATGCGCTGCGCTTTGAAATGCAGCCATCATGCAAGCCTTGTCGTTCGTGTAGTAGCCGCTCTATGAGCGGCATTGCGTTGCGCGTTTCACCGCACGTCGGCTTGCAAGCCTTGTCGTTCGTGTAGTAGCCGCTCTATGAGCGGTATTGGTTAACGATGATGTGCGACGATGCTGGTGGACGATTAAAGCCCACGCTCTAAAAAAATCGAAGTTATAGGCGAGGGTTACAGAAGCTCATTTATCGAACAGCAGGCATCTCGCGCAGTGGCTTGGGGAGATCTCTTTCAGCTTAGGTGCAATCTCTTTGCATTGCGGCATGACAAACTTGCAGCGGTTGTTGAAGCGGCAGCCAGCCGGGTAGTTTCCGGCAGAGGGCACCTGCCCTGGGATGGACTCCAATGGCACGCCGCGGGTGCTGGCCGAGGGCAACGCGCGTAGCAGCGCTTGGGAGTAGGGGTGCTGTGGCGATTTAAAGAACTCCGCAGCAGGGGCGGACTCGACAATCTGAGCCGCGTACATCACCGCAATGTGCGTTGCCATCTGTGAAACCACACCCATGTCATGGGTGATCAGCAGCAGGGCCGAATCTTTGCGGTGCAGATCGCGCATTAAACGTAGCACCTGGGCCTGGATGGTCACATCTAGCGCAGTGGTCGGCTCGTCAGCTATAATCAGATCCGGCTCAAGGATCAGTGCCATGGCAATTACCACACGCTGCTGCATGCCCCCTGAGAGTTCATGGGGGTAGACATCGATCTTGCTCTTTGGGTCAGGTATGCCAACCCTCTCCAGCCAATCAATTGCGAGTTTGCGTGACTCGGCCCGTGTGACATTGCGGTGCAGATGAATCACCTCCTGAATCTGGTCGCCAATGCGGTGCAGCGGTGAGAGTGCGGTCATGGGGTCTTGAAAGATGACACCGATTCGGTTGCCGCGGATCTTACGCAGTTTTGCGATCGGCATGGTGAGCAGATCTTCGCCATCAAATAGAATCCTCCCCTGCGGAATATGAGCAGGGGGGGAGGGCAGCAGACGCGGAATGCTCATGCAGGTGGCGCTCTTTCCACAACCTGATTCGCCCACCAAGCCCAGTACCTGCCCGCGCTTCAGCGAGAGCGATACCCCCTCCACAGCGCGAATGGTGCTCTCCTCGCTTATAAATTCAACATAGAGATCTGAGATTTCCAGCAGCATTGTTATTCCATTCTGGATTGCTGTTTCGGGTCAAAGGCATCGCGCAGCCCCTCGCCAATCAGTACGGTTAAAAGAATGACGGCTACCAGAGCCAGTGAGGGAAAGAGGATCAGCCACCAAGCCCAGCGGAACTGCTGGGCCTGCTGTACAAGCTCTCCCCAGCTGGGGGTCAGCGGTGGCAGGCCAAATCCTAGGAAGTCGAGCGCTGCCAGCGATCCGATGGCACCGATCAGGGTGAACGGCAGCATGGTGATAATCGGGGTCATGGCATTGGGCAGAATATGCACGAAGATAATGCGCGCTGTGCTGAGTCCCTGGCAGCGCGCTGCCTCCACAAAGGTGTTTCCCCGCAGCCGCAAAAACTCGGCGCGCATATAGTAGGACATGCCAATCCAGTTAAAAAGGCTGTAGCAGAGCAGGAGGATCATGAACCCGCGCCCATAAACCGAACCCACTAAGATCATGATATACAGGAAGGGCATGGCACTCCAGATCTCGGTCAGACGCTGGCCGCAGATATCCACCTTGCCGCCAAAGTAGCCTTGCATGGCACCCACAATCACTCCAAGGAACATGGCCCACAGGGAGAGCGTGATGCCGAAGATCATTGAGATACGCATGGCATAGAGCACCCGCGCGAACACATCACGGCCAGCAGAGTCGAGCCCCATGATATGACCGGCCACCGGAGGGTAGGGCCAGGCAATGGCAACTAGCACACATTTGACTGAGGTCATGCGCTCTTTCCACTGCAGTTGCGCCTCTGCCGCCTCACCGGCAAAGGCTTTTTTTACCAGATTCAGTGTTTCTCCCTGGATTGCTGGTGGCACGTTTTGCCATTTTTTCCTGTCAAGCGCTTGGTAGTTTGCGCCGCTCTTGCGGAATCTCACCACCAGCGGCATATCCGGTGGCATTGTTTGATTCAGGGAGATACGCACTGTTTTAGGGGGCACACGCGCTGCGGTAAACTCCGGCATGGAGAGCACGGCCTGCAAGTTTTTTTCCGTGCGGTGGCGCACGCTCAACGACAGCGCGGGGGAGTCACGGTTCTCAAAGCGGTCTTGGATTGATGTTTTAACCTCCTCTGGAATCACCCAGTGATCGCCGAGCTGATCGCTCCCAAAATCAACTGCGCCAGGGAAGAAGTGTTTGCAGCCAACCCGCCTGACCATTCTCGCATCTGGCAGCAGGTTGAAGCGTGCGGCAAAGACCTCTGGCACAATGTGGGCTTTGACAGTTTCGTATGGTTTTAAGGAGCGCGCGTCAATCGAGTCGCCTGGGCTGTGGCGGGCAGGGGCCCAGAGCGCAAAATTGGATGGGTTCTTTGTGAAACGGGGTGATTGGGTGAAGGAGTGGTATTCGACGACCGAGGCGCTGCTCTCTTCACCCGCCAGCCGCTGCATGGTCAGATTCTGGAGAAATGGCAGATAGAGTTTGCCTTCAAAACGCATCAGCAGCGGGCGGCTGTTGCAGATCAGCTCTGAGAAGAGGCTGATCACAAAGAGCGCGGTCAGCAGATAAAGTGACCACTTGGCCCTGCGGATGCGCATGAAGTTTTTCAGGCGTTTGCGGGTGATGGGGGCCAATTTGATTTTAAAAGGGTTTTTCATGCAATTTTATTTATCAAAATTGATGCGTGGATCAATCACCATGTAACAGAAATCGGAGATCAGGTTGCCCACCAGTCGCATCACCGAGGTCATAGCCAGCAGTGCCATAAAGACCGCGTAGTCGCGTCCGATCAGCGCCTCCCAGCTCAGTCGGCCCATACCGGGGATCTCAAAGATGTTCTCGATGATGATCGATCCGGCGAAGAGCACGCTCATAATCGAGCCAAAGCCAGTGGCAATGGGGATCAAAGAGTTGCGTAGCGCATGGCCCCAGATTGCCCGGTTGCGGGTGGCGCCCTTAGCGAGCACTGTGCGTACATAGTCGCTGGCAATCTGATCCAGCAGGGAGTTTTTCATGATTAGGGTCAGGAAGGCGAAATTTCCAGCCACATAGCAGGTCACCGGAATAATCATATGCCATGCCTTGTCGCTCGTACGGGCTACGAATCCGGCACCTTCGAGCGTGTCGGAACCAAAGCCGCCGAGCGGAAAGATGTCCCACAGCCCCTCAACTGTTCCGCAGAAGAGCATTTTCAGCACCATGCCCAGCGCGAAGGCGGGAAAGGCGTAGCCGATGATTACAATAATGCTGGAGAGGGCGTCAAAGGTGGTGCGGTGTTTCAGCGCTTTGATCAGCCCCAGCGGAATACAGATCAGGTAACTGAGTAGAAAACTGGTGACACCAAACCAGAGTGAAACAGGGATACGCGATTTAATCAGTTGCCAGGCGGTGCGGTTCGGATAATCATACGATGCGAGTTTCATGCCCATACGGTTGACAACCAGCCAGTTCCAGTATTGGATGTAAACAGGCTTATCGAAACCGAACTGTTTGTTCAGCTCAGCGCGGTACTCTTCGGTGACTTGGGAGACGGTGGTCGCGCTCATGCCGCTTTCGCCGCCCGCTATGCTGCGCATCTTCATGATCTGCATATCAACCGGCCCGCCTGGCAGCAGGCGGGTCAGGGAGAAACATACGATGGTGATTCCAAGAAATGTCGGAATCACCAGCAGCACTCTTCTAATAAGGTAGGCTAATCGGTCCATGGAATAACCCCAACAGGCAATCTACACAGTTCCGGTAGTATATCCCAGATCAGGCCCGAAATTCAAACGCAAAATTTAATCAAAAGCCAGTTGCGTTGATCAGGCGATTTTGATACTCTTTAAATGTTTTTTATGAGCGGGCGTAATTCAATGGTAGAATAGGAGCTTCCCAAGCTTCACACGAGGGTTCGATTCCCTTCGCCCGCTCCATCTTTCTTTTTTCAAGCTATCCGGTAATATGCACCAATCCCGATTCCTTTCAAAATAATGATGGCGACCTGTTTTTATTTAAGTTACAATTACTATATCAATGGGGACTAAATTCATAAACTTTGCATAGCTTGCGGGGATACAAATATAATAATGAATAAAATGCGGCGCAACATGCCTTTGTTGACTCTGGCCTTGCTCTGGTTGTCCCAGCCCGTGAACGCCGGCTGGCAGCTACCAGCGGCGGAGTGTCGCCGGGAGCTGAAAGTGGAGGGAACCGGCTCAGCACTGGTCACTGCCACGACCACCGTTTTCCTGGATGACCGCAGCTCCGGTTTTATCTTGATCGACGCGCAGAACAAACCGCGCCCATTCGCCCTGCTTAATTGCCTTGGCAGCCGTGTGAGCATCCACTTTGAGGCCATGCCTGGTGAGAGCTTTTCGCTCTACCCGTTGGCTGCAACTGCCTTGCCGCCTCCCGTGATTGTCCACCGCTCGGGTCTGCTTCACCAGACCCGCACCTATAATGGCAGCGAAGTTAAATCAGCCGAGGAGTTCAACCAGCTCTGGGAGAGCGCGACCCCTCAGGGCGGCAGCTTTGAGGAGCATGTTTACTCAGCCAGTAATCCATTTGGCCCTAACACCAACACCCTTCATCGCTACGACGGCATGTTGCGCATCACTAAGCCCGGGGTGACAACCTTCTGCGTGGCTTCCACCGATGCCTCTTTTTTGCTGATCAATGACCGCCTGGTAGCGTCATGGCCCGGTCTGCACTCGGTCGCGGATGGTCTCGATGGCAGCAAACGCGGTTTACTGGATCTTCAGCAGCCCGGCGGTTACCGCTTTACCTACCTGCACGCCAACAGCGGCGCGAACTCCTTTGCTATTGCCGCCATGATTGCGCCGGGCGAGAAGCAGCACTTTGTGATCGGGCCGGAGTTTTTCAGCTCAGCGGCTTACGCCTTTGTCGGACCACTGATTGGACGCGATGGCGCGCCACAGGCGGATTTCATCTGGGAGAATCGCCACATGATTACCATTCGTGACCATCGCCTCTACGACATGCTTTTCGAGGCCCCCGCGTTTAAAGAGGATCCTGCCGCCACCTATCAGTGGGAGTTCGGTGACAACACCCGCGCCAGCGGCGCTAAGGTGGAGCACCTCGTTTTTGCGGATGGCGATTTCCCAGTGACACTGACCGTTACCAGCAAAGGGCGCAAATCAATTTGTTGTCAGACAATTCGGGTAGCACCCCGTTATGGTCAAAGTGAAGGTGATGACAACCGCGCACTCGCATTGCTGGAGCGCGCGGTGCGGCAGGAAAAGGAGCGCGGCATCCAGCCCGAGGGGTATGCTTTGA
>Ga0265294_10002229_pt1 | contig 25619 bp, 28 predicted proteins | sample MunlanPumphouse3_FD_192504 | JGI IMG/M metagenome (GOLD analysis project Ga0265294, IMG submission 192504) | Groundwater microbial communities from a municipal landfill in Southern Ontario, Canada - Pumphouse #3 | ecosystem: Environmental > Aquatic > Deep subsurface > Groundwater | place... | reverse complement strand
TTAATATTACCTTCAATCTATTTAGGGTTCCATAAAATATTTAGAAAATATGTGAAATTCTATCAGGGAAAACATTTTATTCTTGAAAGTGAATTGGATAATTACATTCAATATGATGGGGAACCAACCTATCCTATGAAGCGGGTTGAAATATATCGATAAAATAATGTTTAAGGAGAATTTATTTGAAAAAGATAGTTACATTCGTGTTACTGGTATTAGGTATGTCATTAATAACAGGGTGTAGTAATAAGAGTGAAGATAACCAACAAAAAGAGGAAATTGATATGACTAACTCACCTTATGGGCAATATTTAAAAGAAAATAATCCTGTTATCACCATTAAAGTTAAAGATTTTGGTGTTATGGAAGCACAATTATTTCCCAGTGTTGCCAAACTTACGGTGGATAACTTTATTTCCTATATAGAAGAAAAACAATTTAATAACAGTGGATTTCATCGAATTATTGAATCATTCATGATTCAAGGGGGCATCGTGAAAAACACAAAAAGCCCGATTAAAGGTGAATTCTTGTCAAATGGTTATGAAAATAATCTGTTGCACTATAGAGGGGTACTATCGATGGCAAGAACCTCAGTTAAAGATAGTGCGACTTCACAGTTTTTCATTATGCACCAAACCGCACCCCATCTTGATGGACATTATGCTTCATTTGGTGGCTTAATTAGTGGGTTTGATGTATTAGATAAGATTGCTGGTGTTGAAACAAACCTTAATGATGCCCCGTTAAGTCCAGTCGTTATCGAAAGTATTACAATTAATCTTAATGGCTACAAAAAATAATGATTTAAATAAAAAAATAAGCAGACCTTTTATAACAGGTCTGCTTTTTTCTTATCTGGTTAAGCCCATCCGCTTATATACTTTTTGAATTTTTCTAGAAGCGATTAATCTGGCATATTCTGCCCCTTCATCTAAAATATGATCTAATTCTTTAGAGTTGATTAATTCATTGTATCTTTGTTGGATAGGAAGAAGTAGTTTTTCAACTTCATTGGCTAAATCGTTTTTAAAGGTTGCATAATTAGAGTCTTGGTAAAGTGTTTCTAATTGTTTGACCGTTTGACCGGTAATCGCGGAATAGATTTCTAGTAAGTTGGAAATGCCAGGTTTGTGTGTTTTATCGAATTTGATGGTTGTATCACTATCGGTTACTGCGCTTTTAATTTTATTTTTAGAAACGCTTATATCATCTAGTAAATAGAGCGCACTCTTTGGATTATCATCACTTTTACTCATCTTTTTTGTTGGATCAGTTAAACTCATTATCCGTGCCCCAGATTTAGAAAAGTAACCTTCTGGAATGGTGAAGGTATCCCCAAACTGACTATTAAACCGTTCACCAACTAATCTGGTTAGCTCAAGGTGTTGTTTTTGGTCATCACCAATTGGGACAATATCAGCGTCGTATAATAAAATATCAGCTGCCATTAATGCTGGATAAGTTAGAAGTGCCCCTCTAATACCTTCTTGTTGTTTTTTAACTTTATCTTTATATTGGGTCATCCGTTGTAGTTCTGGGACATAGACGACGGTTTCCATAATATAACCTAACTGATTATGCGCTGGCACTTCAGATTGGATAAACAAATGAACCTTTTTAGGGTCTAGGCCGCACGCAATATAAAGTGCTGCTAAGGAACGAACATTTTTCTTTAGCTTGAGTTTATCTTGAGGGACAGTAATACTGTGTAAGTCAGCAATAAAGATGAAAAACTCCGTATCTTTTAATTCATCTTGAAGTTTTACGAATTGTTTGATTGCCCCTAAATAGTTGCCTAATGTTAAATTACCTGATGGTTGAATACCTGATACTAATCTCATATAGAAGACCTCCTAATATTGATAAAAAAACGTCCTTAGAAATAAATCTAAGGACGATTACTCGCGGTGCCACCTTAGTTCTAGATATTAATCTAGCCCTCAATTAAATAATTTACTCCATAAGCCCATTCATTAACGGTTTATCTAAGGCTTCCACCATCCCTTAGTCTCTAGGCATAAATCAGCGTTAATTACTTTTCTTATATCAATGTATGTTTTATTTTACCTATAAAAAGATTAAAAGTCAATAAAATGAAAAAAAGACCTTCATTTTTTAGATGAGGGTCTTTTAGGCTCTCTTTAGTTTTCTAATATCGCTTCTAATAAATCGATTAATTGGTTGAAACGGCAAACCACCGCTTCAAATGTTTCTTTCTTAGTTAAGTCTGCACCCGCTAATTTGGCTTGATTGACTGGGAAATCTGACCCACCAGATTTAAGAAGCCCTTTATATTTTTCCATTGCGTTAGGAACGCCTGCTTTAACATCACCGTAAATCTTTAGGGATGCTGCATAACTGGATGCGTATTGATAGACATAAAATGGGGTTCTGAATAAGTGAGGGATATAGGCCCAAACATATTGTTTGCCGTCTTCTTTAGTAATATCTAAGTCATAATAATGAAGGTATAGATCAATCATGATTTGACTTAGGTTTTCAGCATTTAAAGGAATCCCTTGTTCAACCAGTTTATTGGCTTCATATTCATAATGAGCAAATAAGGTTTGACGATAAAATGTAGACATAATACCGTCAATTTCATTTTCAATGATGGTAATTTTATCCGCTTTATTCGTTGCCTTTTCTAATAAATGATCCGCTAAGAGTCTTTCGTTAAAAGTTGAAGCGATTTCTGCGACAAAGATCGTGTAGTCTGAGGTGGCAAGTGGTTGGGACTCATTTGAAAAAATAGTATGAGCACTATGTCCAGCTTCATGTACCAGTGTGAATACACTGTCTAAAGTCTTATCATGGTTTAATAAGATATAGGGATGGTATCCATAGAATCCACTTGAGTAAGCCCCAGTACGTTTTCCATCTTTAATCTCAACATCAACATAACCATCTTCAAGGGCACGTTTTTCATTATTGACGAATTCTTCATCATAGCCTTCTAAAGCTTCGAAGAATAAAGCCTTAGCTTCTTCGTATGAATAAGTTTTATCACTTGAGGCAAGTTTTAAGAAACGGTCATAGGTATGATATTTGTCTAATTTTAAGTGTTTTTTTCTTAAGGCTAAATAACGTTTAATCGGCGCAGTGTTATTATAAGCCGTATCTTTTAAAGTTAAGAATACATCTAGTGGAATATCATTTCCTTCTAACTTAGATTCTAAGGCACTCTTATAATCTCTTGATTTATAGGAAGCAGCCATATTTTGAAGCACTAAGTTATAAGTTGCGGCAAAGGCATCTTTATTTTCTTTATAACGTTTAAAGGCTGCACTAAATATTTTTGCGCGATCATCGGGATCCTTAAATGTAGGAAGAAGCGAACGCCAATTTGATGTGTTAATGGTTAGTTCTTGTCCATCAGATAACGTGATTACTTCATCCACTCTATCGGTTACGGATAGTGAGGTATAAAGTTGTGTTGGAACGGATGATACTGGTCTGAAGTTTGATAATAGTTTTTCTTCTGAATCACTTAAGACGTGTTCTTGTTGCTTGAAAAGTTTTTCAATTGAGAAACGGTGTGGTTCTAATCTCACATCTTTATCAATGAAGGATAAAAGTGTTTCCTTTCCCACTTTGATCATCTCTGGTGAAACATAGCTTGTCACAGAAGATAATTTATTCATAACTATTAGAACTTTTTGATAACGCGCTTGTTTTTCAGTATCTTTTAAATTTAAATCACTAGATAAGTGTGCGTAAGCGTATAATTTATAAAAGTCCATGGTAGTTCGTTCATCAAAAAGAATGTAGTCTCTAAAAGATTCAAATTGATTTAAATTACCTTTGAATTTATTAAACGCCTCAATCTTTCCTTCAAATGTTTTTAGATCCTTTTCAAAATCTTCGTTAGAGGTATAGAAAACATCTAAATTCCAATTACTCATAATATCAATTCCTTTCAAATATTATGAGTATTATAACAAAGGTTGAACTTTAAAACAATAAACTAATGTAAGTAATAATGTTAAAATTAATTTAACTACACATAAAATAGAATAAATAAGCATCGATTTATAAATTGCCATTGTAATTTTTATGAATTAAAGGTATAATAATTAAGCATTATTGATGCAAGACTTATGTGCTGCAGGAAAAAACCTGTCGTCAGAAAGGAGACGAAGACATGATTACGATTTATACAACACCAAGTTGTTCATCTTGTCGAAAAGCGAAGAAATGGCTTGACCAACATCAATTACCTTACGAGGAGAAAAATCTATTCTCGTATCGTATAACCTCTGAGGATATCTCATTAATGTTAAAGAATTCCGATAATGGTTTTGAAGACATTATCTCTACACGGTCAAAAGTATTTAAAGATCAAGAACTTGATCCAGATAATATGACTGTTAGTGAATTAAAAGAATTTATATTAGATAATCCTTCAGTCTTAAAACGTCCCATTATTGTGGATGATACAAAGATGCAAGTCGGTTATAACGATGAAGAAATTAGGGTTTTCGTTCCGAAAAGGTTAAGAGATCTTGTCATGTGTAAAGATTGTCCGGATGATGGTGTATGTGATTACCAAACCCAAATTAAAAAGTATTTCGATGAAATAAAAGCTGAATAACAAACTAAAATAGGCTAACCAAGCCTATTTTTTTGTAACTAATGCTTAAAAATATTAATAATAGTAGTAATAAAAACTATTTAAGTATAATATTTGAAATAAAAGTAATTTACAGTTATTATGGATAAGGAAAGGAAGTGTTCAATTTGGATAGAACAGGTTTTGTAAAATTAACATTTGGTGATTCAGTGACCACGATTAACTACATGGTCGAAGAAGATTATATTTATGGGTTAACTAAATCATCAAGCAGAAAAGTGGCGGCCATTAAAAATAACCCAAAAGGCAAAATTCAAATTAAAAAAGACGTAATTGATGTAACGGCATCAATTATCGATGACAAAGACACCGTTAAATCATATTTTGATAAATTTGTTAAAGACAATAACAACCATTATCCTGTGCTTATTGAAGGATTAGTTGTCTTAAAATTCAAAAAAGCATAAGAAAAATAGCATCCACGCGGATGCTATTTTTTATAATTAAGGATGCGGTTAGATTTTCTTAGGGCTGGTTTAACTTCAATATTATTTGAAGCTAAGAATTCGTAGAAATCATTCTTTCCTTGTTCATAGTTATCTACTTCATACTCAACTTCAAAATCAACATGGCCAAAATATTCAACCTTATCAAAAAATAGTTCACCATCTTTATAAGGCGTAGAGACACGATAGTTATCGAGTCTACCAAACAGGATGACATTTCTATCGATATCAAAATAGTCTTTAACATTAAAGCCATTTTGAATCATGTTTTCAGTTTGACTTTGATTCAAAAAAACATGTGATTCTAGTGCACCTTGAGGGGTCTTTGTCTTTAAAGTTACTTTAAAGTGATTCGGGTGTTTGTGTCTAATTCTTAAGACTGTTCCCTCTTTTTGAAACTGTTTATCTTCTGTGTCAAAGTAATAGTTTGTTTGTTTAAATACATTATTTTCAAGTTCAAAATCTTTTACTAATCGGTTGTATTGTTTTTCATTAATAGGACATTTGAATTCTATTTCAGTGTTCATTGTCATGTTGCCACCTCACTAATTATATTCTATCATAAATCTATATTTTATGGTATATTTTAACTGAGGTAGATGTGATGAAATTTAGCTTTGTTAATAAGAAGGATGCAAAATCTGAAGAAATTAAAGAAAAATTAATCAATAAAGTAAAGTGTTCGATTGATGAACAAAACCCGGATGTTGTGGTTACAATTGGTGGAGATGGAACGGTATTAGATGCGGTTTGTAAGTATGTTGATCAACTTGAAACTATTTTATTTGTGACCATTCATACCGGTAATCTTGGATTTTATACAGAGTTTTTACCGAAAGATATTGATCTAATTGGTGACTTATTAAAAAATGGTAATACGGTTTATCATACTTATCCACTTTTAGAATTAAAAATCAACCATAACAAATATTATGGATTAAATGAAGTAACCCTATTCCATAATCGACATTTGTTAGAAACGGATGTATATATTAATGATGAATTTTTAATGCAAACAAGAAGTAATGGTGTTTGTATATCAACGCCAACAGGGTCAACCGCTTATAATAAAAGTTTAGGTGGTGCCGTGATGGATCATGAGGTAGAAGCGTTTCAGTTAACCTTAATTGCCCCTTTTGAAACCATTAACACCAGAATGATTAGCCCTATTGTTTTATCAAAAGGGAATAAAATCACGATTAAGCCTTTAACAGAGAATGTTGAGGTGAGTTATGACAGAAATTATCTACAAAGAATTGATTTAAAAGAGATTGAAATAACACTGAGTAACAAGAAGGTAAAATTTGTTAAAAACAGAGGGCATTCTTTAACATCTAAATTGAAAGATAAGTTTATTGGCTAATTAAAACGTTTACATTGAAAGAATGAGCCTAAATGGTATAAAACACTTGAATTTTCAGGATAAAATGTTAAAATTAAGTTGAAAATAAAACCAAATATAAGGAGGGTTTATACTATGGCTATTAAAGTAGCAATTAACGGGTTTGGTCGTATTGGACGACTAGCATATCGTTTAATGCATGACGATTCTGATTTTGAAGTAGTTGCATTAAATGACTTATCAAACGCTGAAGAATTAGCGTATTTATTAAAGTATGACACTGCACAAGGCAGATTTGACAGAGACATTAAGGTTGTTGGTAATAAATTAGTTGTCGATGGCAAAGAATCTATTATCTATGCAGAAAAAGATCCAAGCAATTTACCTTGGAAAGAATTAAAGGTTGACGTGGTTCTTGAAGCGACAGGTTTTTTTACAACTGAAGAAAAAGCAGGCTTACATATTCAAGCTGGCGCTAAGAAAGTTGTTATTACGGCACCTGCTAAAGGAAACATCAAAACAATCGTTTATAATGTTAACCATGATATATTAGATGGTTCAGAACTAATCGTGTCTGCTGCATCTTGTACAACTAACTGTTTAGCTCCATTAGCTAAAACATTAGATGACGCATTCGGGATTGAAAAAGGTATCATGACAACGGTTCATGCCTACACAAACAACCAATCATTAATGGACCAACCTCATAAAAAAGGTTATATGTCTAGAAGAGGTAGAGCAGCTGCGGCTTCTATTATCCCTTCATCAACGGGTGCTGCCGCTGCAGTAGGTAAAGTATTACCTCACTTAAACGGCAAATTAGATGGAACAGCATTAAGAGTTCCAGTTATTACCGGTTCAATCGTTGACTTCACTGTAGAACTTAAGAAAAATGTTACGGTTGAAGAAGTTAATGCAGCATTCAAAGCAGCTTCAAATGAAACAATGATTTATACAGAAGATCCAATCGTTTCAGCTGATATCGTTGGGGCACATGGTTCTTACTTTGATGCGAACACAACTCAAATTCTTGAGTCTAATGGAAAACAACTAGTTAAAGTTATGGCTTGGTATGATAATGAAATGTCATATACAGCACAATTAGTTAGAACTTTAGACTACATGGTTTCATTAATTAAATAATGTGAAAAGGCGCAGACACTTGCGCCTTTTTTTTTCTTCAACTATAATAGAATTGAAAAGAAAAGAGATTGCATATGTTTAAGCGCGTTACGATAATTGAAGATGTCACAAAATTAACCAGTTTAGCCAATGAGATATGGCGTGAAGCTTACTTGGAAATATTGTCTTCTGACCAAATTGATTATATGTTAGAACAGTATTTATCGGTTTCAGCAATTAAATCTCAACTAGAAAATTCAACGACCTTTTATTTAATCTATAAAAATGACCAATGTGTTGGTTTTTTCTCATATAATTTAAAAGACGTTGTTTTTTTATCTAAATTATATGTTAAGAAAAACTTTAGACTTCAAGGACATGCCAAAAGAGTCATCAATTATTTGAAAAGTTATGTTAGACCGATTGAACTAACCGTTAATATTCATAATCAAAAAGCGATTAAATCTTATGAAAAGTTAGGGTTTAAAATCATCGAGCCGATGAAAACGGCTATTGGTAATGGCTATTATATGGATGATTTTTTAATGAGGTATGACCAATGACGTTTGCTGAATTGATTAAAATTGAATCTAAGAAACCCTATTTTATTAATCTTTTAAATAATCTTAGTCTAATTGGTAAGACTGAAACCATCTACCCTAAGAAAGAAAATTGGTTTAAAGCCTTAGAACTTACCCCACTAGAAAACGTTAAAGTCGTTATGCTTGGTCAAGATCCATATTATAATCCTCATCAAGCAAATGGTCTTTGTTTTAGCGTCAATAAAGGTGTTGGTTTGCCACCTAGCCTAAGAAATATTTATCAAGTTATTGAAAGAGATTATCAAGTAAAAATGGCACCTCATGGTGATTTAACTAGTTGGGCAAATGAAGGCGTGTTATTGTTAAACACAGTATTAACTGTCAGTGAAGGAAAACCGTTATCTCATCAAAATTTAGGGTGGTTAACCTTCACAAATGAGGTCATAAAACTGTTACAAACAAAAGATCATCTTGTCTATATTTTGTTAGGTAGTTATGCTCAGTCTTATACAGCTCTAATTACCAACAAAACACATGTTGTCCTAAAAAGTTCACACCCATCACCACTTTCAAGTTATCGAGGGTTTATGACATCGCATATCTTTATGAAGGCAAATCAGGTTTTAGTGAAAAAAAATATTAACCCCATAAATTGGGTTATTAAATAGTTATAAGGGAGAAAATAACGATGATGAAAGCTTATGTTAAAAAGGACATAAGTCCTGGGTTTAGTTTGGTTTTAAAAGATATTCCAAATGATTTAGCTTCACATGAAGTTTTGATTAAGGTCTTAAATGTTAGTTTATGTGGTACGGACGTTCATATTTATGAATGGGATAATTGGGCTCAAAAAAGGATTAAACCACCCCTAACAATTGGTCATGAGTTTTCTGGTAGAGTGGTTAAGATAGGTAGTGAAGTATCCAGAGTAAGAATTGGTGATATTGTTGGAAGCGAAACTCATGTGGTTTGTGGGAAATGTGATTTTTGTAGAAGTGGTCAAGGCCATATTTGTAAAGACACGAAGATTATTGGTGTCGATATAGACGGGGCGTTTGCTGAATATATCAAGATGCCAGAAGATAATTTATTCGTTGATAAGTCAGGCTTGAATCCTAAATATTTATCCGTTTTAGAACCACTTGGTAATGCAGTGCACACCGTACTTCATTTTAATCCAGTACTAAAAACGGTTGCGGTAATCGGTTGTGGACCAATTGGGTTAATGGGGATTGATGTTTTAAAAGCGGTTGGGGCAAAGAAAATTATTGCGATTGAAACCCAAAAAATTAGAATGAACTTAGCACGAGATCTTGGTGCTGATGTTGTTATTGATGGACTGAATGAAGATGTTGTAAAACGGGTATTAGAGGAAACAAATAATGAAGGGGTTGACCTTGTTTGTGAGTTTTCTGGTAATAGTCATGCCCTTAGTTTATCGTTAGACTATATTAAAAATGGTGGAAATATGTCACTCCTTGGAATATTTAAGGATAATGTTAACATAGATATTAATAAAGTGGTCTTTAAAGGACTAAATATTTACGGCGTCACCGGAAGAAGAATGTATGAATCTTGGCAACAAATCGATTCACTGTTAAAAACCAATAAATTACATTTAGACAAAGTGGTTACCCATCACCTTGATTTCAACCAAATGGATGAAGCATTTAAAATTATGGAAGACAAGAGTTGTGGAAAAATAGTGTTATCTATAAAGGAGTAATCATGAATAACGTCGATTATAAATTAAATGAATTAAAAAATTCAAACACTTTTAAGTTACCGCCTATTAATGATGGACCTTGTGAGGCTATTATTCATTTTGAAGACAAAGAGGTCATTAATTTATCAAGTAATAATTATTTAGGGCTTGCCAATCATCCTCGGTTGATTGAAGCTGCCAAAAAAGGACTTGAACAATATGGGGTTGGTGCTGGGGCTGTAAGAACGATTGTCGGTAATATGGATATTCATGAAGAACTAGATAGAAGGTTAGCGAAGTTTAAAAAAGAAGAAGCAGCTCTTACCTTTCAAAGTGGTTTTATGTGCAATATCGGTGTTATCCAAGCGGTGACCGATAAAGGTGATTTGATTATTTCCGATGAATTGAATCATGCCTCAATTATAGATGGGGTTCGCTTATCAAAAGCCGATAAAGCGATTTATAAACACAGCGATATGGTAGATTTAGAACGTGTTTTACAAGAAAAAAGAAATGAATATAACAATGTTCTAATAATTACAGATGGTGTCTTTTCAATGGATGGCGATCTGGCAAACCTACCAGAGATTGTCAAACTCGCCAAAAAATATAACGCCCAAACTTATGTTGATGACGCACACGGTAGTGGTGTTTTAGGGGAATCGGGAAGAGGAACCGTTGATCATTATCATTTACATGGACAGGTTGATTATATTATTGGCACACTTTCTAAAGCGATTGGGGTTGTTGGTGGTTATGTCGCAGGTTCTAACAATATGCGTGAATATCTACTTAATAGAAGTCGAGCTCAACTGTTTTCAACCACGATGATGCCTAGTGCGGCAGCGGCAATCATTGAGGCGATCAACATCTTAGAATCAACCGATGAATTTACGCTTAAGTTGTGGGATAACAGTAAATACTTTAAGAAATTACTGTTAGATTTGGGCTTTGACATTGGTCATAGTCAAACACCAATTACACCTGTTATTATTGGGGATGAAGCAAAGACAATCAAATTGTCTAAGCTATTATTGGAAAAAGGGGTTTATGTTTCCGCGATTGTCTTTCCAACGGTTCCAAAAGGAACGGGACGCTTAAGATTGATGCCATCTAGTTTACACACCCATCAACAACTAAAAATAGCGGCTAATAAAATATTTGAGGCCTCAAAAGAATTAAATATTATCTAACATAAAGTGCGAGATTTCGCACTTTTCATTTTTAATATGAATAAAATGTGGTATAGTAGAACCACAGAGTAAGTAGAAAGCGTCAAGTGACAAGCCATGGGATGTCGGGTTTGTACGAATACTTTTATAGTAGCGGTTTTCTTCTGCGTCCGCTGTAGGAATATAGTGGATCTCTATTTATCGGAGGTCTTTTTTTATGAAACAAATCGAATTAAAAAAGATTGCCTTAGGGGCAATCTTGGCAGCTTTAAGCGTTGTATTAAACCTCATGTTTAGTTTGTGGTTACCAACCGACGCGTTTGGTTTCCCATTTTACAGCATTCCCTTAATTTTAGCAGGACTCTTCTTAGGGCCTTTGTACGGATTAATTGTTGCGGTGGTTGCAGATACTGCTTTTGGATTGGCTCAAGGATATTATCCATTGTTTGTTATCTCTAGCATTGCTTGGGGATTACTGCCTCGTCTAATGACCCGAAAACCATCAGGCATTAAGTGGTACATTATTATATTAATTACTTATTTTGTTTCCTCGTTAGGGAACACCTTTGCCATCTATGTCCATTTTTCCAAGGCAGCCGCTTTAGGGACATTATCAATTAGATTAGCATTATTACCGGTTTTTGCGGTATTAATCGCTTTTGTCACAAAGATTCTTTACGACCGGATTTATGTGGCTTTACCTGATTTAATAATGAACAAAGATGTAAAACATGAAAATTAAATAAAAAAGGGGTTCTAGTAAACTGACCCCTTTTAATTTTACCGCGTTGAATCTCTTTCAATTAAGGTAACATCTAATACGTTGTGAAACTCTTTTGGTTTTTTATCTTCCAAGATATGAACCAATGTTTCTAAAGCTATTTCACCCATTTGTCTAATAGGTTGGGCTATTGTAGTGATTTGTGGTCTTACAAATTTAGTATAGTTAACATTATCAAATCCCATGATTTGAATGTCTTCGGGCACGCGCTTACCTAAATCTTGACAAATATTAAGGGCGTTTACCGCTAAAAAGTCGGTGGTCGCAAAGATCGTATCGATTTGTGGATTCGATTCGATAATTTCTTTAATTTTATCAAGGTCAGGGTGGATTAAATCCCCATCGTAAAACATATAAGGAATATTGTTTTGAATGAGGACATTTCTAAAACCAGTGGATCTTTCAGAGGTGGTTAGTAAAAATGATGGACCTCTTAATTCTAAGACATATTTTGCTTTACCTTGAATCAGTCTTTGAGCCGCTATCGCGCCTCCATTCATATTGTTTGATGTAATAGAAGGAATGTTTTCTGATAAAATATGGTCAACCGTTACAATGGGTAAATTAGAGTTAATTAAGGCTTCTGCATTATGGGCGTTAGAAGCAACAATAATGCCATCAATATTGTACTGGTGAATAATTTGAATATAATCAGCTTCACGTTGCGCATTATCTTGCGTATTACACAACATAATTTTATAGCCTAAGCGCATCGCTTTATTTTCGATACCTTCAACGAGTTCAGCATAAAAATTGGTATATAAATGCGGAACCAAAACACTAATTAATTTAGATTGTTTATTTGATAATGATCTAGCTAATTCATTTGGCACATAATTTAACTTTTTTATTGCGGCATGAACTAACCCTCGGGTTTCTTCGTTTACATACCCTTTATTATTAATGACTCTTGATACTGTAGCAACACTAACGTTTGCTTCTTTTGCAACATCTTTGATGGTAGCCATACAAATCACCTCATAAATAGTATATAATAATAATGAATTAAAAGAAAGTGAAGGGACACCAAATATGATGGAAGTAAATATCATTGGGGCTGGGTTAGCTGGCAGTGAAGCAGCTTATTTTTTAGCAAATAAAGGGATTAAGGTAAAACTTTATGAAATGCGTCCAGAAAAAACAACTGAAGCTCATCAAACCAATCTATTTGCTGAATTGGTTTGTTCGAATTCTTTAAGAAGTAAAGACCCACTCAATGCGGTAGGGATGCTGAAAGTTGAAATGCAAGATTTAGGCTCTCTTATTATTAAGGCAGCCTTACATAGTGAAGTAAAAGCGGGGTCAAGTTTAGCTGTTGATCGAAATTTATTCTCTAGATATATTACGGGGAAACTCCTATTTCATCCTAATATAACCATCATTGAACAAGAAGTTAGGGAGATTGATCCTAATGTGCCAACGATCATTGCGACAGGCCCGCTCATCAGTGCTGCATTAAGAACCTCACTAACAAAGCTATTACATACCAGTGAACTACATTTCTTTGATGCGATAGCGCCAATCATCGATGAGAAAACAATTGATAAGAACGTTTGTTATTTAAAGAGTCGTTACGACAAGGGTGAAGCAGCTTACTTAAATTGTCCGATGACAAAAGAAGAATATACACTATTTTATAATGAATTAGTTAATGCTGAAATAGCAACGTTAAAAGATTTTGAAATTAATGTCTTTGAAGGGTGTATGCCTGTTGAAATAATGGCTAAAAGAGGTTTTGATACATTAACTTATGGACCTTTAAAACCAGTTGGTTTAGAAAACAACAACAATCATCCTTATGCCGTTGTTCAACTGCGTCAAGATGACGCCATTAGTTCAATGTACAATATCGTTGGGTTTCAAACCAATCTAAAGTTTGGGGAACAAAAGCGCATCATTAGATTAATCCCTGGCTTAGAGAATGCTGAAATATTAAGGTATGGGGTAATGCATCAAAATGCTTATTTTGAATCACCTGATTTATTAAATGCTTATTATCAAGTTAGAGCGTATCCTAATATTTTTATAGCAGGACAAATTAGTGGGGTTGAAGGTTATGTAGAAAGTGCTTCAAGTGGCCTATCTGCGGCATTCCATATGGAAAGGTATCTAAAAGGAAAAGAATTAAAACCATTCCCACGAGAAACGATGATTGGGGCACTGGCTTATTATATTTCTACACCAAATAAAGTTTTTAACCCAATGAATGCGAACTTAGGACTCTTACCAAGTTTAGGTAAGCACCGTAAAGTTGAGCGTAAACAACTCTATAAAGATCGAAGCGAACAATCTTTAAATCATTATTTAGTTGAAATGAATGTTGAAAGTTAAATATAAAAGAATAACACTAAAAACTTTTTAAATAAAGGTCAAATTTAAAACTTTGAATGAACATGAAAGGCGTATATCGTAATTAAATGAATGATGAATTCGTAGTTAAACAATTTAATGATTATTTACTCAATGAAAAAAGATACTCTTTTTTTACAGCGAAGGCTTATATCACTGATATTGGCCAGTTTCGTGATTTCTTATTAAAAGAAGGTTTTTCAGACACGCTCTTGATTGATAGGGAACGTACTTTTGGCTATTACTTAAATTATTTATCCACCCATAAATATTCAAAAAAATCGATCGCAAGAAAGCTTTCAAGCTTAAAAGCTTTCTATCGATATCTAAAAAACGAAGGTCATATAATCACTGATCCAACGGTCTTATTAAAAGCCCCCAAACAAGATAAGAAACTACCTGAAGTGATTGATGATAAAGAAATTAGATTAATCTATGAGTCTATTGACAGATCAACCCCACTAGGCGATCGCAACTATTTAATTTTTGATATGTTATTTAGTTTGGGATTAAGAGCGAGTGAACTTTGTGAGATGAAGGTTCAAGCGATTGATTTATCGCTAAGACAGATTAAGATAACCGGTAAAGGTTCTAAACAAAGAATTGTGGTATTACATAACGCTCTAATAAGGGAAATTGGACATTATTTGACTTATACGAGACCTAAATTATTAAGCAAAGGTGAAGGCACTCATACGGATTTAGTTTTTATTAATTATAAAGGAACGCCGCTTACCACAAGAGGGTTAAGGGTGATTATTAATAAACTATTTAAAGATGCGGGTGAATTTATTCATGTCCACCCGCATATGTTAAGACACAGTTTTGCGAGTACGATGTTGAACCATGGTGCTGATTTAAGGGTTGTTCAAGAATTATTAGGTCATGAACACTTAAAGACCACGCAAATCTATACCCATTTGACAGATGAGAAGATTAAAAAAACATACAATGAACATCATCCCAGGGCTAAAAAGGAGACAGTATGAAACTAATTGGTACGATTAAAGAAGAAAACCTTATTATTGAAACGATTAAAAAGGAAAGAATCAGTGTTAGAGGGATTATTCTAAAAGATAATAAAATTTTATTAACCTATTCACAGATGTTTCATGATTATACAACCCCAGGGGGTGGGGTTGAAAGTGGGGAAGTATTAGAAGAAACTTTAAAAAGGGAAATCAAAGAAGAAGTAGGGGGTTTTATTAAATCCGCTACAGCGATTGGATATATTGATGAATATCGTACTTTCATAGATGATTTTCGTCCTCATGCAGGGAGTGTTTTTCACCAAAGAAACTATTATTATTTGGTTGAAATTGATTATTTTGAAAATACACACCGAAATAAAGATGAAATTCATTATGGGATGGAAGCGAGATGGGTCTACCCAGATGAAGCAATTAATCAAAACAATAGTGAAATAGAAAGACGCTCTAAAGGTGAAGTTCATTTGGTTCATCCCTATACAACACTAAAAAGAGAAAATACCATTTTAAAATATATAAAGGAGCATTTATTATGAGGATGTTTCATATCATTGAAAAATATAAAGATTCAGGGGTTACAAAACCTAAAAGAGCAACCAATGGTTCTGCAGGTTATGACCTCGCTTCAATTGAAGATATTACCATTAACCCTAAAGAAATTAAAATGATTCCAACAGGGTTAAAAGTATCTATCCCAACCAATGAAGTTTTACTAGTTTTCCCTAGAAGTTCATTGGCTTTAAAGAAAAGCTTAACCATGGCCAACAATGTTGGCGTGATTGATGCGGATTATTTTAATAATCCTAATAATGAAGGTCATATTATGGTTCCTTTAATTAACCTAGGTGATGAGGCGGTAACCGTATTAAAAGGGGAACGAATCGCTCAAGGTATTTTTATTGAGTTCTTAAAAACGGTGGATGATAAAACACCAACGATTCAAAGAATTGGTGGTTTTGGATCAAGTGACAAAACAAAATAAGGATCTTTTTGTCATAAAAAAATAACATAATTTAATTTAATTTGAATCTAGCGAATAGATACTATATAATGAAATTAACTTAATCAAACATAAGGTGCATAACAGGGAAAAAAGTGATTAATCTTTTGCTGCCCCAGCAACCGTGATGGATACAAGTCATAATAACCATTGAACATTAGTTCGAGAAGGTATGATAAGGATAAGCCTAAGCCGGGAGACCTACCTGATGTTTAAAAGTATTTGCCTGGGTGAGCGAAATTCTAACTTTCATATGAAGTTATTTTTCTATACTTACCCAGTATAGATTTTTTTATTTAAAGGACACTGGAGGAAAAATAATGTCTAGGATTAAGAAAGTATTAAGTGTAGTTTTATTATTTATTTCAATGTTTTTGGTGGTTGGTTGTCAAGATGACAAAACACCAAAAGAAGGTGAAATTAGTGCCATTGTTGCAGTATATGATGGTGATGAATTCAAGTTTCAAGATACCTTTATTATTGAGAATGGTTCAACCGTGTTTGAATTACTAGATTATCATTTAGATTTAGTTTATACAGATTCTGAGTGGGGCGCTAATATCACGGAGATGGCCTATAATGGGGTCGTTGTTACCTTGGGTAATCAAGAATACTTTGCCTTCTATATTAATGAAGAATATGCTGTAACAGGCGTATCAAGTACGGATGTTATCGATGGAAATACCTATAAGTTTGTTGTCACAGGATGGTGATTAGATGAAAAAAGTAATTGATCTAGCCGTAATCGCAATGCTTACAGTCATTGTTTTTACTGTGGAACAAGCACTTGCTTTCATCCCAAATATCCAATTGACTGTGTTACTATTTATTGTTTATACAAAAATAGTGGGCTTTAAGAAGACAATGGTTATTATTCTCCTTCATACGATGGCTGATAATCTCTATAATGGCTCATTGAATCCCTTCATTTTTACACCAATGCTTCTCGCATGGAGTATGATTCCGGTTTTATTATCAACGGTATTTAGAAAGTTTGATTCGCCACTATTTATGATGGTATTTGCCTTCCTATTTGGTTTTATCTATGGGATGAGTTTTATCCCATTTGCCTCCTATCAATTTGGAATCAATATACGGGCTTATTTCATAGCAGACTTACCATTTGAAGCTTTAATGGCGTTAAGTGGCGCGGTTAGTGTGGGGTTATTTTATACCCCATTAATGGCTTTTTTAAAAGAACAACCTGTTTTACAAAAGGATAGTTATTTAATGAAACGTTATTCACCACCAACAAAGAGCCTTTAAAAGGTTCTTTTTTTCTTGCTTTTAATCATTTATTGTGGTATATTTAATAAGGCATTAAAATACACATGCTTAAACAGTTATCGCCATGTGCCTATAAAAGGTGGTAAATAACGTATGTTAAGCAGAGGAAAAATAACAAATGGAGGAAGAAAAATGTCAGTCGTTTCAATGAAACAATTACTTGAAGCAGGCGTTCACTTTGGTCATGCGACTAGAAGATGGAACCCTAAGATGGCTAAATACATTTACACAGCACGTAATGGTATTTATATCATCGACTTAAAAAAGACCGCTGAAGAAATCGAAAAAGCATACGCTGCTATGTACGAAATCGTCGCAAACGGTGGTAAAGTGCTTTTCGTGGGAACAAAAAAACAATCCCAAGAAGCGGTTAAAGAAGAAGCCTTAAGAACAGGCCAATATTACGTAGATCAACGTTGGTTAGGGGGAACTCTAACAAACTTTAAGACCATTAGAAGAAGAATCAAACGTCTTAAAGATTTATACGAAATGGAAGAAAAAGGGACATTTGATTTACTTCCTAAGAAAGAAGTTATCGGTCTTAAAAAAGAACGTGACCGTTTAGAAAAATTCTTAGGTGGTATTAAAGAGATGCAAAAGACACCTGAGGCGATGTTCATCATTGACCCAAGAAAAGAAATTAATGCGATTAGAGAAGCAAGAATTCTTGGTATTCCAGTATTTGGTATCGTAGATACTAACTGTGATCCTGATGATGTCGATTATGTAATACCTGCAAATGATGACGCTATTAGAGCCGTCAAACTAATTACTTACGTCATGGGTAATGCCATTATTGAAGCTCAAGGCGGTATGGTAGAAAAGTTTGAAGACAATGAAGAAGTTAACATGAATGAGGCAAGCGAAAAAGCAATTAACAAAGAACGTCCTCAAAGAAGAGGTTACTCCTCTGACCAACCTAAACAAGGTGGTAAACCAACTTCATATTCAAACGATAGACCACAAAGATCTGCTAAACCAGACTATAAAGCTGAACCAAAGCCAGAATATAAAGCTGCACCAAAAGTAGAAGTTAAACCTGAGCCAAAAGTAGAAGCTAAGCCGGTGGTTAAACCAGAAGTTAAAGAAGATGTCGTAGAAAAACAAGATCTTAACGCTTTAAAAGTTGTTGAACTTAGAGAACTTGCAAAAGATAATAACATTCCTAACTACTCGTCTATGAAAAAAGCAGAATTAGTTGAAGCATTAGAATCTATAGAAGAATAATAACAAAGGGATGGGAACATCCCTTTATTTTTACAAATTGATAAAATAAATAGAATCATATATAATAATTAATAGGAGGATTTAAACTATGATTACAGCAAAACAAGTAAAAGAATTAAGAGACTTAACAGGTGCGGGGATGCTAGATTGCAAAAAGGCACTTGAAGAAACTAACGGCGATATTGAACAAGCCGTTATATATTTAAGAGAAAAAGGAATCGCTAAAGCTGCTAAAAAAGGAGCAAGAATTGCTGCTGAAGGTTTAACAAACGGCATTGTGGAAGGTAATAAAGCTGTTTTATATGAAGTTAACAGTGAAACAGATTTTGTTAGTAAAAACGAACAATTCTTAAACTTAATCGATACAGTTGGAACGGTGTTATTCAATAATACGGTTAACTCAGATGAAGAAGCCTTAAAATTAGAATCTAATGGTGAATCATTGGAAACCGTTTTAGCCAATGCTACAGCAACTATTGGTGAAAAGATTACCTTAAGAAGAGTTAAAACTATTATTAAAGAAGATAATCAAACATTCGGATTTTACAAACATATGGGTGGTAAGATTTCTGCCTTAGCTTTAGTTGAAGGTGATGAAGAAGTTGCTAAAAATATTGCCATGCATGTCGCTGCTCAAAACCCTAAATATTTAACTCAAGATGAAATCGAACAATCCGTGATTGAACAAGAAAGATCTATTCTTTTAAATCAAGCATTAGAAGAAAATAAAACAGCTGAAAAACCAAAACCAGAAAACATTATTGAAAAGATGGTTGAAGGCAGATTGAATAAAGAACTTAAAGAAGTATGTTTGGTTAATCAAGCATATGTTAAAGATCCAAACATTTCGGTTTCAGAATACTTAAAACAAAATAAAGCATCCGTTAAATTATTTGTTAGACTTGAAGTTGGCGAAGGCATCGAAAAACGCAAAGAAGACTTTGCTGCAGAAGTTCAAGCTCAAATTAAAGGTTAATTAAATACATTTTAGGAGGTAGGCTTATGTATAAACGCGTCATCATAAAAATGAGTGGAGAAGCTTTAAAAGGCAACACAGAATTTGGTATAGATCCAAAAACAGTCTTAAAATATGCCAAAGAAATCAAAGAAGTTCATGACTTGGGTGTAGAAGTTGGAATTGTGATTGGAGGCGGCAATATTTGGCGCGGTAAAACGGCTGAGGAAATGGGCATGGATCGTGCTCAAGCCGATTACATGGGTATGCTAGCTACTATTATGAACGGGCTTGCTTTCCAAGACGCTCTTGAAAAACTTGATGTTCCAACTAGAGTTGAAAGTGCGCTTGAAGTGAACCAAGTTTGCGAAAGATATATAAGAAGAAAAGCCGATAAGCACCTATCAAATGGTGTTGTGGCAATCTTTGTGGGAGGAACCGGTTCTCCGTTCTTTTCTACTGATACCGCTGCTGCATTAAGAGCTGCTGAATTAGATTGTGAAGTTATTTTAATGGCAAAACATGGGGTAGATGGTATCTATGATAAGGATCCTCGTAAACATAAGAACGCTATTATGTATAATGAACTGACACATAAATTTGTCTTAGATAACGGTTTAGAAATTATCGATTCAACGGCCGCTTCTATGTGTTATGAAAACAAAATCGATTTAATCGTCTTTAATATGGAACAAGAAGGCAATATTAAGCGTGCTATTCTAGGCGAAAAAATTGGAACTATCGTTAAATAGGGAGGTTTAACATAAATGAATGAACAAGCAGATTTTCTATTAATTGAATTAGAAGAAAAGATGGAAAAAAGCATTGAAGCTACGAAAGCTGAATTTGCGACCATCAGAACTGGTAGAGCAAACCCTGCTTTATTAGATCAAATTACGATTGAGTATTACGGTGTTGAAACACCGATTAAACAAATTTCTTCAATCTCTGTACCAGAAGGCAATCAACTTTACATTAAACCTTTTGATAAATCAGTCTTAAAGAAAATAGAGTATGCGATCGGAACCTCACCAATTGGTTTAACCCCACAGAACGATGGGATAGGAATTAGATTGGTTTTACCGGTATTAACTGAAGAAAGACGAAGAACACTATGTAAAGATGTGGAACGTTTTGTTGAAGCGGGTAAAGTGGCGGTTCGTAATATTAGAAGAGAAGGTAACGAACTAATTAAAAAACTCGATTTACCTGAAGATTCTGAACATGGCTATATTGAAGATGTTCAAACGCTTACCAATCGATACACTGAAAAGATGGAAGAAATTGGAAAGAAAAAAACGGAAGAAATTATGGTAATTTAAAGGAAAAGCTTAAAAATCATCATTTTTATATTTAGTTTTATTATAATTATGTTATAATAAAGGTGAATTAAATATTATGAAAGGAGAACTATTAATGAAAGCTTATATCAAATGGATGGATGGAAATTCCAAGCTTATTAAAGTAATTCTTGCCTTTTTCATTGGTATCTTTTGGAACATCTATCGATTATTCAAGAGTGTTAAAGATAACAATATATTAGGCGTGGTACTTGCAATTATCTTGTTATTTACCGGTGGATTGGTTGTTTTATGGATTATTGATATTATAACTTTGATTTTCATGGATAAAGTTCTTTGGTTTTAATTAATAAAATTTATGAAATGACAGATGAGCCGTTTGGCTCATCTTTTTCTTTTTACAAAAAGGCTATTTTCTAGTATAATAGTATAGTATAATTTTTAAGTGTATCTAAATAAAGGAAATAATGAAATGAAACTTGAGCAAATTAAAAAAGGTAATATCCCTAATCATGTTGCCGTTATATTGGATGGTAATGGGCGTTGGGCTAAAAAAAAAGGGTTGCCTAGAAAATACGGACATCAAGTTGGCGCAGAAAATATCATGAAAATAGCGAGATATGCTGACCAACTTGGAATAAAATATTTAACGGTATATGCTTTTTCAACTGAAAACTGGTCCAGACCAAAAGATGAGGTTGATTATTTAATGACGCTGCCATTAGAACTTTATAAACAAGAAAAAGAAAATGCTGAAAAACACAAACATAATATTATTGTCAAACAAGTAGGAAGAAAATCTAAATTTTCCAACGAATTAATTGAATTGTTTGATAAGTTTTATGAGGAAACCAAACATCATACGGGGTTACAATTAAATTTAGCTTTTGACTATGGGTTCTATGAAGAGTTGAATCAAGCAATTGAAAATATGATAACTGATGGTAAAACATCCTTTTATCAAGAAGATATTTATCCTTATTTATATGTGAATCAACCCGTTGATTTGTTAATAAGAACATCAGGGGAACAAAGATTATCCAACTTTTTATTATATCAAGCAGGCTATGCCGAGTTTTATTTTACGAAGAAACACTGGCCCGCCTTTAAAGAAAAAGATCTCTTAAAAGCGATTGATATATTTCAACATAGAAACCGTCGGTTTGGAGGGTTAAAGTAATGAAACAACGTATAATAACAGCAATCGTTTTATTTATGGTTGCCACACCTTTATTCTTAATAGAAGAGCTATTTATAGGTTTCTTTATTTTGATGTTATTAATGGCTGGTTATGCAGCTTATGAAATGCTTAATATGTTTAATAAAGAATCAAAAATACATATTATTCCCTATATAACGACCATTGTTTTAACGATCATCGTATTTTTGAATGCGACCCTTTCAATGAGTAAAACCTTAGGGTTAGATAAGTATGATGTTTTAAATTTTGACATTAACTTTGGCTTTAGTATCTTAGTGGTTGTTTTAGTTTTATTATCCATGATGGTGATGATTAGTACTTACTCTGGTAAACAAATTGGGAAGTCTTTTACAACTATTTTTTATGTGGGGATGGCCGTTGCTTCAATGATGACATTAAGAATGATGGGGGTTAGATTTATTATCTATTTGTTCTTAATAACGGCACTCACAGATATATTTGCGTTTGCGTTTGGGATGAAGTTTGGGAAACATAAAATGAGCCCTAAAATAAGTCCTAAAAAGAGCTGGGAAGGGGCGATTGCAGGGACAGTAATCGCCACGATTATTGCTTCTTTGTTTGCAATCTTTTACGATGTGTTCCCCACTTATTTTAATCCCAATAATGACATGACTTTATTGGTGACGTTTAGTAGTTTAGGGGAGCTCTCAAGAGCGGCTCAAGCACCAATTATAATCGTAATAACATTGGTTGCGAGTATGCTTGGTCAAATCGGTGATTTGGTCGCTTCTAAGTTTAAGAGAACTTATGAAATTAAAGATTTTTCTAATATCTTTCCAGGTCATGGCGGCGTATTAGACAGATTTGATAGTGCATTATTTGTTAGTATGTTTCTAGTTTTAGTCTTTATTAGCATTCAGGCGACTTTTCCGGTATGAAAAACATTTATATTTTGGGGGCGACTGGAACGATTGGGCTTCAAACAATTGATGTGATATTAAAACATGAAGATTTATTTAAAGTCGTGGGGATATCTTTAGGTAATTCAAATCAAGATAAACACCACACGATGATTAATACGCTAAAACCTGAAATCGTCTCCTTAAGAGATAAAACTTTATTAAAGCCTTATCAAAAAAAATATCCCAACATTAAGTTTACCGTTGGGGATTTAGGTTTATTGGAATTAGTTAACTACCCTAAAAAAGGAATTTTGGTGAATGGACTGAGCGGGTCTGCTGGTCTTAAACCAACGGTTGAAGCAATCAAATCAGGTAAAGATATTGCCTTAGCAAATAAAGAAACGCTTGTGATGGCAGGCGATTTAATAAATGAACTTGTAAAAAAGTATCAAGTAAAACTGATCCCGATTGATAGTGAGCATAATGCCATATTAAATGCGATGATTGGTGAAAATAAAGCATCAATTAAGTCGATTACCATTACCGCAAGTGGGGGATCATTTAGACATAAAACAAGAGATGAATTAAAAGAGGTAACCATTAAAGAAGCCTTGAATCATCCTAATTGGACAATGGGGCCTAAAATAACCATTGATAGTGCCACCATGATGAATAAAGGTTTAGAAGTCATTGAAGCGCACCATCTGTTTAATCTCGATTACAAAGATATTCATACGGTATTACATCAAGAATCAATTGTTCATGGGTTTGTGACCTATCAAGATGAATCGGTTAAAGCGGTATTAGCGAATCCCGATATGAGAATGCCCATTTTATATGCTTTAACTTATCCAGATCATTATCCATCGGGGATTAAGCCTTTGGATTTAACGAATCTGAATTTAAGTTTTAAACCAATCGATTTTAAACGGTATGTTTTATTAGAAATAGCCTATAAAGCAGGGATCAAAGGTGGACTTTATCCGGTTGTGATGAACGCTGCAAATGAAATTGCCGTTCAATTGTTTTTAGAAGGTAAAATCTCATTTTTAGAGATTGAAACCATCGTCATAGAAGCGTTAAACAGTTTTAATAGTAAGATCACTTATCCTAATTTAGATGAAATTTTAGAAACGGATAAATCTACAAAAAGGAAGGTTTTAGAAAAATATGGATTTTATAATTAATTTACTAGCATTTGTTTTTTCCTTAGGATTAATCATTGCCATTCATGAATTAGGGCACTTAATATTTGCGAAAAAGGCAAACATTTTATGTTTTGAATATTCAATCGGGATGGGACCAGCTATCTATAAGAAAAAAGGTAAAGAAACCGTGTTTGCCGTAAGGGCAATTCCGATTGGTGGTTTTGTTTCTATGGCAGGTGAAGCGGTTTCTACGGAAATGGTTAAAGAAGATCAGACGGTTGGTTTAAACTTTAAAGATGGCAAAATCAAAGAGATTATCTTGGACAAGTCATTAGAACGAGAAAAAACCATGCGTGTCTCTGATTTTGAAATCTATGATGAACATAAAACAGGGTTATTTTTAGAGGGTTATGTTGAGGGACAATTAGAACGATATGATATCTTAGAGGATGCTTTTTACAAAATTTCAGTAAAACAAGAATTACAAATAGCACCTTATGATAGATGTTTTGAGTCAAAAAAATATGTTCCGAAGTTATTAACCTTAATCGCTGGACCAGCGATGAATTTCTTACTAGCTTTATTATTATTTTTAATCGTTGCAGCGTTTACTGGTAAACCTCAAAATACAAATGTCGTTGGCAGTCTTGTTAACGGGTCCCCAGCTCAAATTGAACAAATTAATGTGGGCGATAAAATCGTTAGTCTTAATGGAAACACCATTACGAACTGGACATCAATAGGCGATTTGATTAATGATCTTGACAGTGTTGAAGCAGTTATCGTTGGTGTTGAAAGAAAAGAAAGTGGTACAGTGGAAAATATCACCCTAGATTTAAGGGTTGATATTAACCAATTAGGTATTTCAAACTTTACAGAACAAGGGGCTAAAACGGGTAATTCTGGCGCTATCATAGGCACTTCATTTGGTAAAACCATAGATATTCTTCAAACCAATGATGTTATTACATCAGTAGTCTATAACGAGATAACTTATCCGATTGATAATTGGGATGATCTATTAGATATTATGCCTTTGTTAAAGGGTGGTTCGTTAAGAGTAGATTTCTTAAGAGAAGGGGAACCAAAAACAGAGTTTATTCAAGTATGGGAACATAAAGTCTTAAATAGCCAAGGGGTACAAGCTTATCAAGTTTTAATTGGTGTTTCACCAGAGTATGGATTTGACTTTATTCACATGATAACTTATCCATTTACTGCCACAGGAAACTCTTTTATGCAAGTGATTCAAGTATTAGGCTTGTTATTTGGCGGTAGTGAACAAATCGGGGTTAACGATTTATCAGGACCAGTGGGTATATTTAACATTGTTGGAATGTATGTTCAAGCAGGATTCATCGCTTTATTAGGTTTCATTGCCTTCTTAAGTGTGAACATTGGTATTATGAATTTATTGCCTATTCCTGCTTTAGATGGTGGGAGAATCTTATTTATTTCAATTGAAGCAATCTCAAAAAAGAGAATCCCTAGAAACGTTGATAATATTGTAAATAACATATTTTTCATCTTATTGATGGTGCTATTCGTTT
>Ga0265294_10002226_pt1 | contig 25646 bp, 19 predicted proteins | sample MunlanPumphouse3_FD_192504 | JGI IMG/M metagenome (GOLD analysis project Ga0265294, IMG submission 192504) | Groundwater microbial communities from a municipal landfill in Southern Ontario, Canada - Pumphouse #3 | ecosystem: Environmental > Aquatic > Deep subsurface > Groundwater | place... | reverse complement strand
GTACTCGACCACCTCGACTTCCTGAAGAACGTGCTCGCCTCGGCGCCGGAAGACGACAAGCGGCGACAACTGATTGTATCCCTGAAGGAGATCAAACAAGCGGCGGAAGCTGATGAGACCGCCAGGAATATGAACCCTGAGCTAAAGCAAAAGACCAAGGCAGGCAATAAGGCCAGCTTCCCTATTAAGTTGAAGCGTTCCGCCCCCCCCGCTGCCCCGTCGAGAGGCGAGCTGCCAATCATGGCCGCCGCTGGGCCGCCACCGGCGCTCGTCCCCCAAACGCCGGTCCCGGCAGCAGATCTGGAGCCGGTCCAGCTCGGGGCTGCCGCACCAAAACAGGTGAAGCCGGGGAGCGAGTTCACAGCCCATTTCGTGGCTTACGAAAAGGCGCTTGAGCAGGAGGTACGCGACCTTCTCACCAAGCTTGCCCCCTCGGCCGAAGCAGTGCTCGGCATCCAGGAATGTCGTTGGCAGCGCGGCATCCGCGTCACAGTCCTTCTCTCCGCCCGTGGCCTGACCGTCAACCCGGCCGAGCAGGAATTTACCTGGAATGGCGGTCGTTCGTTGCTGGATTTCGACGTGACAGTACCGGACGACGCCGAGGAAGGAATAATCCCGCTTAAGTTCGACGTGACCATAGAGGGGATCATCGTCGCCCGTCTGCGGCTGGAGCTGGAGATAATAGCCAAACCGAAGAAAATGGGTCAGGCTATTGCCACCGCAGAACCGGCCCGCACCGCCTTCGCCTCCTACTCCTCCAAGGACCGGCTGCGGGTTCTCGACCGGGTGGACGCCATCAAGATCAGCGCCGGTATCGACATATTCCAGGATTGCCTCGACCTCAATCCGGGAGAGGAGTGGAAGCTGCGTCTCGACAATGAAATCAGACAGCGGGACCTGTTCCTCCTCTTCTGGTCTAAAAACTCCAGCGAGTCCAAGTGGGTCGGCTGGGAACTGGATACGGCGCTGAAGGAAAAAGGGGAACAGGCCGTGCAGCTGCATCCTCTCGACCCGGGGGTAAAGCCGCCGCCAGGGTTTGAAAAATTCAATATCGGGAGTGTCGCCATGTGGGTACGCAAGGGGTTTGAGGCAGTGCAGGAGGAGCGGAAGGCTACCAGCCCGACGTAAATCCGCAAGTCCATTTGACATCAACCAAACGAAGTATATAATTATTAAAAACTATTATAGAGTAAAATTGCGGGTGAACTCATATCCTGTTATTCACTGAGCGTGGAGGTGATGCCTATGAGAAGATGACTGGTCAGGGCAAAGTTGCAACTTTGGGTACAGAAGTAGTCTGTCGTGAGTAGTCAGGAAAGACAAAATCAGGCTAACTAACTGATAAAGGAGGCTATTATGGCCGGAACAGAAGGTCAGGAATTATCAAACATAAATTTTGAATCTATGATTGGCGGCCCGTTGAACGCTGTCATCAAAGCTCAAGCACAATCTGCGCAAACATCGGTTGATTTCATAAAGAGTGTCGGATTTAATGCTCCGGATGCGGAAAATCCGGGCAAGCCAACGATGGTTACTTTCGAATATACGAAAATTATTGATAAACCAGGTCCGCTCGTTGATGGGAAGCCTGGCCCCACGATCCCCACGCCGATAGACATGAAACTGACGGTACCGATTCTCACGATGCTTCCTATTCCCTATATCCGGGTGGAAGAGGTAACGATTGACTTCAACGCGAAGATAAATTCTGTTGTGGAGTCAACCACTACGTCATCATCAGAATTGGCTGCATCTTTGGCGGTAAAAGGCGGATGGGGGCCTGTTTCAGCAGAGTTGAAATGCAGTTACAGCACTAAGAAATCAACATCTGCAACAGATAAAACTGAACGGACTTACAGTCTTGCTATTCATGTTCGTGCAGTGCAGGATGAGCTTCCTGCCGGGATGGAAAAACTCCTGGGTATTCTCGAAAACAGCATCAAGGAAGTACCGGCAACACCAGCGCCTGCGTAGTGTAAAAACCATGGGCATGCAGGTAAATGGGTACGGAAGCTTCCTTTTACCTGCATGCGTCTACTCTCAAGGAGATATTTTATGGCAGATTTAGGCGACCTGTTGGGTTCACTCATGTCAGGATTAATTCGCGCACGACGTATGGCTGATGAACAAACAGCTGCACTGGCGGAATACTACAAAAGCATCCCCCTTCTCGAAGGATTGTCAGTTCCACGCATACGTATCCCTGAATTGACCATCGATATGCCTTTTCTCATCGATAATGATCTGGAAGGAGAAAAAGGGGCGATGGAAGAACCTGCAAAAATTGCATCTGCCTTGGATTCACAATTAGAATCCACTCTTACCAAAAACAATATCAAGCCCAGCCCCATCTTCCGTAAAACCTTTGCAGAAGAGGTGAACACGCGCCTTGTTATGTTAAAACAGACACGTGCTCCAGTCATGGAAGAAACTATTGCACGCTGTGTACAGGATGCTTTCACAGCCACTCTGAAGAAAACAAAAACAAGCCTTACCGATAAGCACAAAGAAACAATAGCACGAGACCTCAGAGCCAAGGCATCAACTGTCGGCATCGCCAAAGAGTCAGTACCTCCTAGTATTGTGGCCAATATCAAGACATCTGATGTAAAAGAACAGTCATCAACCACGAGCGTTGTGCGCCTGAAAATTACCCTGAAGGAAGAAGGGCTCGAATGGGCAACACAAGCCAGTGAATCCGGTGGTGTGAAGCATACGTTGCAGGTGGAATGATCTACAGGGAGGAAACCAGGATGCAATGTATTTTGCGGGAAAAACTCATGGGACAAGCGATTAGACTTTCAGATGTCAGTAATGTATATCGTACCGAAAGCCAACGTTTTGTGGATGCATATATCAGCTGGCTGGAAGAAGCTGAAAAAGATTTGTCAGGTTTACGATCACCCATCTGCATTCTGTTGCAGGCAGAAAAAAGCTCCCTGACTTCAGTTCTTGACGGTTATCAGCCAAATTTCGTTCAGGATGGAAAGAGCATCAGAAAAATCCAGAAAGCAGTTGCCGCCCAGTCGCTGGAAAAAGTTTCAAAGGTTATCTATTCCAAAATAGAACATATCGATCAAACGCTTGAACAATTACACGAAAAATTCTGTCACGCTGTTGCTGTTTTGATGAGCAAAGAACCCGAAAAATATAAAAACCTACAGGCAAACCAGGAAGGGATAAGCTTGATTTGGAATCTCCTTGGTTCAACACCGGAAACCACGCCGATGTACAATTACTTTTGTGCAAAGCTTGCATCTACAGACATAAATTACCTGCTTATGGATATCATACAGAATATTGCAGGTAATAAGATGGAATAGCAGTTGCTTCGGCGACGGTGCTATAGGTGAGATCAGAAGGATCAGTGGTGTCTTCCAAGTTGACATAACGTGATAGAGTCCGCCTGGAAGATGAATGCGAGGTTTGTGTGCTATGTGGAAATCTTACACCATGTCCTTAAACTTACCAACTTGGAAGCCTGACCTCAGAGCTTCTTCTTAAACTTACCAACTTGTAAGCCTGACCCCAGAGCTTCTTCTGGTCACCATCACATTTTCTTTGTCGGATTCACCGGAATAGCCATTTTAAGAGGATATCATCCCTTCTGTGCAGAACAACCATGCAAGCCTGCGAATCCAGTTAAAGGAGAAAAAAATGAAAACTCACAAATTCTTGGCGCCTCTATTTCTGCTGATGATCATTCTTGTGGCAGGAGGCTGCTCAGGCGGAGGTGGTGGTGGCAATGAGAAAACACTGACATCGAATGCACAGGTCTCCGTCCCGAATCTCGTGGGCCAAACGCAAACGGCTGCAACTAATGCAATCACCGCAGCCGGACTTACGATGGGGGGAATTACTCCGCAGAACAGCGTGACTGTGCCCAGTGGCACGGTCATCAGCCAGAGCCCGCCATCAGGGACATCGGTCGTTTCAGGATCTGTTGTTACGCTGATTGTTTCAGCAGGACCTGCTGCCGGAGGCGGGCTGACGCTACCCGTGCTGACTCCACTGCCAGCTTCCGAAACCACGCCTCCTGTTCAGGGCGTCAGCGCAACCGCCGGGCAATCCTACGTGGTGCTGGCCTGGAATGAATTGGGAATGCACTGTCTTAATCCCAGTTACGATACGGCGGTTATACTCCCGCCGTATAATAATGTCCGGGCTCAGGTCATTAGAAGAGGAAACAAGCCTGCAGTAATCACCGCCGGGGTGACAGTTACATACCGGATAATAAACAATACTACCTCACAGAAGGGACTCTTCACACAGTTCTGGACGTATGCCCTACAGTTGTTCGGTGGTACACCTGCAATCGACAAAGGCCTGAATCTGGATGATCCAGGAGTATCGAATGGATTGACCGGATCAATGCTTGCCAAGGCAGGCTATTTTGTTGCCAGCGGCATCCCGGTAACCCCGGTCAATGACGGAGTCGGCAGCCCCTGGAATCCTTACCAGGTGATAGAAGTCACCGTAAAGGACAGCGGTACCGACAGCACACTAGCCCAGACCCGAAGCACAATTCCCACTTCCGACGAGATCAACTGCGGCAAGTGTCATGGCAACTCGACAAATCCGACGGTAGTCTTCAATGACGTCCTTTCAACGCATGATTCCATAAGCAAAACTACTTTGCTTTCCTCGAAACCGGTCCTCTGTGCCAAATGCCACGGCAGTCCTGCACTCGGTCAGACGGGACCGGGAACTTCCGGCAAATATCTTTCCCAGGCCATACATGGCTTTCACTCCTCCCTGGCGACTCCTCCGAGTTGCTACGACTGCCATCCCGGAGCAGTCACCCAGTGCAATCGGAGTAATCATCACACCGCAGCAGACGGGAATTGCATCAATTGTCACGGTACTCTGGCCACGGTTGCCAGCACAATTGCCCTTGGCTCTCGAGTCCCCTGGGTGAGCGAGCCCAAGTGTGTGACCTGTCATAATACCGGTGTTGCTCAGGTGGATACCGGAATAACGCTCTACCGTAATGCCATCGGGCATGGCGGGCTCTTTTGCTCTGCCTGTCATGGCAGCCCCCATTCTATGACCCCTTCTAACCAGGACTCGGATAATTACCAGTTCATGCAGTACCAAGGGAAAGCTATGGCCATGGGTGACTGCCGTGTTTGTCACAATACATCTCGCGGTGGCGGCTCGGCGTCGGAATTTGCCGGGAGTGAAGGTCACGGAAGTGGTCGTAATTCAGCTTGCACCGTTTGCCATACCGGCTTCCAGAATTCTTCCAATACCGTCAACTGGCCGCACCAGTTCCAGTGGAAATCGCGCTGGTAATAGATTAATACGGGATTAATAAGAGGCAGTAAAGGCAGCGTCTCCATTCTCGAAAAGCTGCTTCTGCCAAATGTAAAAAATCTTCGGCTGAAGCTGAAGTTCGTCACACAGATCGGATACTGTAGTATGCTCGACCAGTGACGCCGTAAAATGGAAACCTTCTCTTCCGGGGTGTAATAGTGACGTTTCTTTCGCATGGACTTTCCTCCGTTCGTGATGGTTTGTCACAAACGAGCCAAAAGTCCTATTCACGCTGAGTCAAAACAAGATGATAGTGCGGATGTCGTGTAGATCATCCGAACTGATTTGTCGCCCCCGTATAAAGTATAGCGACTCTGACATGATATCTCCTCTTGAGGAATACCATAGCAAAAACTTGCATATGACGTCAGGCAAAAATTCAAACCCTGTGATCGGTTACCTCAGACAAAGACACGCTTAAGAATGATTCGGGCAGGATTGTTGATAACCGGCACAAGCTGTGCGACTGCGATTAACATGTTATCGCAAGATAGCCTTGCCAGTAACGATACGTGACAATCAAGAGGCATAGGCGCTACGGTATCATCCCAGGCAGGCGAAATACCACGCTTGACTTTAAACAGACCGGTATCGGCCAAAGGAATATCCACCAAGTGATTAAGAGCGTCATAAGGCGATATGAACAAATCATTCCTTGCTGTACCACTGTTGGCCATCTCCAGGGCTTCGAGGGAGAGGGCTGCTGATATCTCAAAAGGGCCGCTCGAAGTCCTGCGTAACTCCTGTAGAGCCGCGCCACAGCCGAGAGCGGCGCCAATATCGTCCGCAAGAGAACGTATGTAGGTACCGCGCGAGCAGCTCACCCTAAATCCAACAAAAGGCGGTTCAAAAGATAGTAACTCCAGCGACTTGATTTCAATATGGCGCGCTACTCTTTCAACATCCTGCCCTTGCCGGGCCAACTTATAGAGCGGCTGACCATCGCGTTTGATTGCCGAAAACATGGGAGGCACCTGGCTGATAGCGCCGGTGAAACGTGTCAGAACAATCTCAAGTGATTGCCTGTCAACAACCGAATAATCCGCTTCATGCAACAGTTTTCCTGTCATATCCAGAGTATCGGTGACAACCCCAAGACGCATCAATGCTTCGTAGCACTTGAGTCCCTCGTCCAGAAAAGGAATAGTCTTGGTCCCATCATTGACCGCTACAGGCAAGACTCCTGTGGCAAAGGGATCCAATGTACCAGTGTGACCGACCTTTTTGGTTCCGAGAATCCGTCGCACACGGTTCACCACATCATGAGAGGTGATGCCGGTCGGCTTGTCTATGACAATAAAACCATTCATAACAGGGGATATTCAGGATGATGGCGTAGTTGAGGGAGTATTATGAGTACAGAACTCGGGATAGGTTGCAACCATACCCGGACACAAGCTGACAGCCAGATCTCCACAGATTGTTTTTGATAAAAACCTGGGATTAAATGGAAGATTCCAAGATACTATAAACCTTTGATTTGATTTCATCCAATGTTCCGTCAACCGTACAGCCAGCAGCGTTATGATGCCCACCTCCACCAAGAACAGCCGCAAACTCGGCCACATTTACCTTTCCTTTGGACCGAAACCCGACCTTGTATCTTCTTTCATCGATCTGACGAAAGAAGATGGCAACCTCAACACCCCTTATAGAGCGAGGATAATTGACAAATCCATCAGTCAATTCAGCATTGGCGCCAGTTTTCGCATACATGTCGAGTGTTACGATCAGCGAGGCCGCCATCCCTTCTTTGAACACCTCAAGGGTATTAATGGCAAGCGCCAAAAGTTCAAGACGCTTAAGTGGCTGATTCTCGTAAACCTGTTCGGCTACGTCCCAGGCATTGATGCCGCACTCAATCATCTCGCCGGCAATAGTGAATGCCTCGCGGTTGGAGTTTGAGTAGCGAAATGAACCGGTATCTGTAATTATGGCAACATAGAGACAAAGAGCGGTCTCTATATCGAAGCTATAACCAAACTCCTTGGCAATGCGATATACCAGGACACCTGTAGCAGCGGCAGTGGGATCGATGAGATTATAGGCGCCGAACTGCTCACAACCGAGATGATGATCAAGGTTGATGAGCTTTTTAATACGTGTGAATCGGCAGAATATGTCCCCCGCGCGATGTAATTCACCAATATCCAACACAAAGGCGACATCGAAGTCACGGTCGGTTATCTGGGATTTAATAGTCTCGGTACCCGGCATAAATACATACAATTCCGGCACGGGATCACAAAAATGAACACACACTTCTTTGCCGATTTTTCGGAGAAAAGATGCCAAAGCCAATGCTGAACCAATGGCATCGCCATCCGGACTCTCGTGGGAAGTCAGCAGAAAGGAGTTGTTAGTGCGTATCTCATCAACTATGTTCTGAATCATCTCCATCATGCTCTGTGCTGATCTCCTTGAGGATTGAGTCAATCCGGTTACCGTAATCCTGCGAATGGTCGTATTTAAATAGAATTTCGGGAAGATGGCGTATAGTCAGTACACGGCCCAGTTCTTTACGAATAAAGCCCTTGGCGCTGTTCAAACCGATCTCACTATGCTTCCGGGATTCATCGTCACCAATAGCCGTGAAAAAGATGCGTGCCAGACTAAGATCCTCGGTAACCTCAACGGCTATGATTGTTACAAAACCGATACGCGGGTCATTGAGTCCTTTACAGAGAATCAATGAAACCGTCTCGTGAATAGTTTCGGCAATTTTTTCGGAACGCTTGCTCATAATTACCTGGGTACAAAGGTTATGGTGTCAAGGGAGAAGATTATTCGCAATTCTTGTCCTCTGCACAGAACAGCTACAGTTAAAGTTTTGTGGCAACCTTCTCAATTTCGAACGCTTCGATGATATCGCCGATTTTGATATCATTGTAGTTTTCCAGGCCAATACCGCACTCATAGCCACTGGCAACCTCTTTGACATCGTCTTTGATACGGCGCAAAGAGGATAGCTTGCCTTCGTAGACCACAACATTGTCACGCAGCAATCGCACTTGAGCGTTGCGTAGCATCTTTCCATCCTGAATATAGCTGCCAGCCACATTGCCAACCTTGGGAACCGAGAATACCTCGCGGATTTCAGCACGCCCCAGGTATTTTTCTTTCAAAGTCGGCTCCAGAAGGCCTTCCATAGCCTTCCTCACATCCTCAACCGCATCGTAAATAATGCTGTAAAGGCGTATATCAACACCCTCCTTCTCCGCAAGCCCCTGAGCCTTTACCTCGGGTCGAACGTTAAAGCCGATGATGATGGCATTGGATGCCGCCGCCAGATTGACATCAGTTTCAGTGATAGCGCCAACAGCCAAATGGATAACATTGAGCCGTACTGCATCTGTAGAGAGCTTGCGTAATGATTCACCAACCGCTTCGACTGAACCCTGGACATCACCCTTGACGATTACATTAAGGTCTTTAACCTCACCACTCTGGATACGCTTGTAGAGATCCTCAAGAGACAATTTGGTATGCTTGGACAGTTCAACCTCTCGCTGTTTGATCTGGCGAAGGGTGGCGATTTCCTTGGCCTGCTTCTCATCCTTCATTGATACAAAAACATCCCCGGCATCAGGCACACCCGAGAGACCAACCAACTCTACCGGCATGGAGGGCCCGGCCTTGATGACCTTCTCACCGCGGTCATTCTGCATGGCCCTGACGCGACCGGAGTGAATGCCAACCACGCAGTAGTCTCCATTTTTCAGAGTACCTTCCTGAACCAGTACCGTAGCCACAGGACCGCGACCTTTGTCCAGCTTGGCTTCAACAACGGTACCCTTGGCCAGTTTGTCAGGATTAGCCGTCAACTCCATCATGTCAGCCTGTAAGAGCACCATTTCCAGCAACTCTTCCAGGTTGAGTCGCTTTTTGGCCGAAACCTCGACCATGGTAGTGTCACCGCCCCATTCCGAGGAGACAAGCCCATGTTCCATCAATTCCCGCTTGACCTGATCAGGTCTGGCATCAGGTTTGTCAATCTTGTTGACGGCAACGATGATTGGTACGCCGGCTGCCTTGGAATGATTTATGGCTTCGCGTGTCTGAGGCATGACCCCATCGTCAGCAGCCACAACCAGAATAACAATATCCGTAACCTTTGCGCCACGTGCACGCATGGCGGTAAAAGCCTCATGACCTGGCGTATCCAGGAAGGTTATCTTGCGTCCGTTTAGCTCCACATCGTATGCGCCGATATGCTGAGTTATGCCGCCGGCTTCACCAGCGATTACATTGGCCTCGCGAATTGCGTCCAGCAGTGAGGTTTTACCATGATCAACGTGACCCATGATGGTGACCACTGGTGATCGTTTCTGCAAGGTTTCCGGCGCATCAGGAACAGATTCGAGGATCTCGTCCAGATCAACCGCCACGTTTTCAACCTCGTAGCCATACTCGGACGAAAGGATAACAGCAGTATCGAAGTCAAGCGGATGATTAATGGTGACCATCATACCCATCTTCATAAGTGATTTGATCAGGTCGTTGGCCTTGATGCCCATGCGCTTGGCAAGTTCACCGACACTAATACTTTCTGAAATCCTGATGATGCGCTTGATCGCCTTGGGAACCGTTATCTCGGTCTTGCGTGTTTCGACCGACCGTTCCCGGCCCTTTTTCTTGGAACCTTTATAAACCGGATCAAAGATTCTTTCACGTTTTTCAATTACATCGTTTTTACGTGGCTGTTCTTTTTTCTTGGCAGGTGGCGCGCCTTTTTTACCCGTCTTACCAGCATCGGTATATCCACCAGGCCCCTTGCCACCAGTTTTGCGGCGATCATCAGCACCGGGAGGTGAGGCTGGTGTAATCTGTACCTGTTTCATACGGGAGCGATCCGGTTCCGTAGCGCCAGCCGCAGGAGCAGGCCTTTTCTGTCCAGGCTCAGCCGGACGTGGCGCAACTGGGCGTGGAGCAACCGGGCGCGGCGCAGCAGAACGAGGCGGTGCTGCGGGTAGCTCTTTCGGCACCACTCGATTCGGCCTGGTGGTCACACCGGGAATCTCCATGCGACCAAGGATACGAGCCTGATTTGGGCCCAGCTTTACTACTTGTTCAACAGGTTCCACTACCTTCTCGACAGGAGCAACAACTTCTACCGGCATTTTCACCGCATCAATTACCTCTTCAAGCGGTTGTTTTTCAGGCACTGCAACAACAACTTCAGGCTCTGGCGGTAGCTCAACACGTGGTATTTTCTGAACCACCGGCGCCACTTCTTCGACAGGTGCGGCTACGACCTTGGCACGGCGACGAATGATCGTGGTGGTGACCCTCACCTCATCAGGACTTCCTTCCTTGGGTTGGGGTGGCATCAATTTGTTAATGACATCTTCCTCAACCAAAGAGGTGGCTGTTTTGGCATCAACACCTATATCCTTAAGGCGGGTCAAGACCTCGCGGGTCTCAAGCCCCAGCCGTTCAGCCAAGTTACTCACACGTATCTTACTCATAGGACCTACACCTCCCCCAGGAAGTTTCTGTATCGTTCAATAACACTGACAAGTTGTTTAACAAACCCACCAGACCTCACCGCAACCGCGCTGCGGGGCGCCTTGCCAAGTATGTCGCCGAAATCATTTTTTGTCATGATGCATACGCACGGCATGCGATGTACGCTGGCAAGCGTTTCAATACGCTTACCAATAGCCTCGGAAACATCTGTTGCAACCAGAACCAAGCCTGGCTTATTTCCACTACGAATTGCATCACTGACAAGTGAACCGCCAGAAATGATCTTGCCGGCTTTATTGGCCAACCCGAGATAGCCAAGAATACGTTCCCGCAGCAGATGTGCTGTCAATGCGACAAACTCTTCAGGCGGAGGTAGCGAAACCTCACGTTTGAAAGCACGACTGAACTGGCGCTGACGGGATGCAGTGGTCAAGCACGTCGAGCTTATGCAGGTGTATGCGCCCCTTCCGGGTAGTTTTGCTTCAAGATCCGGAACTACTTCATCCTGTGGAGAGATTACAAAACGGAGCAGTTGTCCCTTGTCGCGTGATTCACGACAACCAAGACAACTTCGTTGCGGTACTTCATGTTGAGCCAGCCGCGACATTTTTTCGTACTACTCCTCTATCTTTTCGGCAATTGCCTCTGTAACAGCCTCAACAGCAGTACCTGCCTCAACAATTGATTCAATGTCAGCTTCTGCCTCAGCTACCTCGTCCTCTTCCTCCTGAGTACCGTCGAAGGAGGCGTATTCATGCAGTTCGGCCTCAGCAGCTTTGGATTCGCTCTTGATGTCTATGCGACAACCGGTCAGGCGTGCTGCCAGACTGACGTTCTGACCTCGCTTGCCAATAGCCAGAGAAAGCTGGTCATCGGCCACTATAACCTCCAGGGTACGATTATCCTCATCAACAAAAATCTTGGAAACCTGAGCTGGCGATAGAGAGTTGCAGGCAAAGCGGGCAATATCTTCTGACCATGGAATGATATCGATTTTTTCACCGCGCAGTTCGGAAACCACATTCTGAACACGGGCGCCACGCATGCCAACGCAGGCGCCCACCGGATCTACATCGGAATCGTTGGATGAAACAGCAAGTTTAGCGCGACTGCCGGGATCACGCACAATAGCGTTAATTTCCACTATACCTTCGGCAATCTCGGGAACCTCGGCCTCAAACAACTTGGCCAGCATGCTGGGATGCGTCCGGGAAAGAATGATCTGAGGACCTTTGGTAGTCATGCGTATATCTGTGATTATGGCCCTGATACGATCACCGGGTCGGTACACCTCACGAGGCATCTGTTCCTTGGATGGGAGCACTGCTTCGACCCTGCCCAGATCCACCAGCAGATCACCCTTTTCAAAGCGGCGTACCATACCAGTGATGATTTCCCATTGACGATCACTGTACTCATTGAAGATCGTCTCCCGTTCTGCCTCGCGCACCTTTTGAATAATAACCTGTTTGGCAGTCTGGGCGGCAATCCGGCTGAAACCACTGGCATCCAGCTTTTCCCCAAGCGAATCACCGATCTCCACGTCGGGATCGATCTCGCGAGCTTCTTCCAGGTCTATCTCTTTGTAGGAGTCCAGCACCTCTTCCACAACGGTTACAAATTCAAACAGCTCCACCTCTCCCGAATCCTGGTTATAGCGAGCCTCAAGATCACGAGTGTTACGATACTTCTTATTGGCTGCGGTTAAAACCGCCTGTTCCATGGCCTCCAGAACTACCTGGCGCTCGATTCCCTTTTCCTTGACGATCTGGTCAATGGCATGCTTGATACTTATGTTCGTATCCACGATTGCTTCTCCTTGTTGATTTATATGAAATCAGATCAACACCTTCTCAGCGAATTAATAAAAAGCTGTAGATGACCCTTTATAAATCCGTTTACCCTGATAAACAGGATAAGTAAGTTAACGAAGTTATTTTCTGCAAAATCCGCAGAAACAACGTTTAACTTACTAAAACTCGAACTCCAGGTTTGCCTTGGCAATACGCTCCAGTGGTATTGAAGCGGTCGGGCCTTCAGTGAGTTTCAAGACAACAAGGCCATCCGTCAGACCAACTAAATGCCCCAAAAAGGTCTTGCGACGATTGCCAACATCATCCAGAAACGGCTCATAGGTTTTTACCTTAACCAACCGACCTGCAAAACGCTTATAATCCAAAATATTTTTGAGCGGGCGGTCAAGACCGGGTGATGAAACCTCAAGACTGTAGTTGCCGGGAATAAAATCCTCAATATCGATAATAAGCGACAATTCGCGACTGACATCAGCGCAATCATCAACGTTTACACCACCGTCCTTGTCGATAAAAAGGCACAATATCAATTCCTTGCCGCTACGCTTGAATTCGATATCTACCAATTCAAGATGAAGCGATTCTAGAATCGGCTGGGCAATGGCGGTAACACGTCCGCATATATCATCTTTGTGAAGTGCCATAAACTCTTTTTAGAAACAAAAAAAGTGAGCTTTGCGAGCCCACTTTTAGGTGAACATAAATTTTACATTTTTTACCATGCCAAACTTGCAAATGCAAGCAATTTTTCTTTCATATCAACGATCCTACTTGATGCAGACCCGCCGCACTTCATGGATATCCGTCAGACCCTGGAACACCTTAAGAATGCCATCCTGTTTAAGGTTGGTCATGCCGTCTAACGCAGCCTGTTCACGAACAGCATCCGTATCCGACCGGTGCTTGATGAGTCCTTTCAGTTTTGGAGTGCATTCCAGCACTTCATGAATACCCAGTCGACCTCGGTAGCCGCTACCTCCACAGCGATCACACCCAACCGCCCTGGACATTGTCAAATTCTCCCTGGCAAGTCCGGTAAAGACAAAGTCTTCGCGGCCATACTCTTCAATGATCTCGTCGAGTTCCGTTTCACCAGGGTTATAGCTCTCCTTGCATTCCTTGCACAAACAACGCGCCAGACGCTGGGCCAGGATGCAGATGAGAGAATCGGAAAAACTATAGGGATCCAGCCCCATCTCCAAAAGCCTTGTAACCGTTTCAGGCGCAGAGTTGGTGTGCAACGTTGAAAATACCAGATGGCCGGTAAGAGATGCCTCCACTGCGGTGCTGGCGGTCTCCTCGTCACGCATCTCACCGACCATGATCACGTCTGGGTCAAGACGGAGGAAGGAACGCAACGCAACCGCAAAAGTAAAACCTATGCGGGCATTGACTTGTACCTGCCGCAGACCCGGCTGGGTAATCTCGACCGGATCCTCAGCCGTCCATATTTTCCTGTTCGGGGTATTGATCATGGCAAGGCCGGAGTGAAGAGTTGTAGTTTTTCCTGAACCAGTTGGCCCTACGACAAGAACAAGACCGTGAGGAGTGCTGAGCGCCTCTTGAAAAATACGCATATTCCGATCAGTCAGGCCAAGATCCTTGAAGGACAGCGGTTCTCCATCCGACAGCACCCTGATGACCACGTCCTCCAGTCCTCCAACCGTAGGCATGGTAGCAACTCGTAGCTCTGTATCCAGCGGACCGAATTTTTTGAAATTAATCTTGCCGTCCTGGGGCTTGCGCCTTTCGGCAATGTCTAGATCAGCCATGATTTTGATGCGTGAAGGGATGGCAAATTTATACTTGTAAGGAATCTTCTGATAAATGGAACATTGACCGTCGATCCTCGTGCGGACTACCACGTCTCTTTTCCCGGGATAGGGTTCGATATGAATATCGGAGGCTTTACCAAGATATGCATCGTATATGATCTTGTTGACCAGCTTAACGATAACACTGTCCTTCTCGGTAACCTTTTTAGTTTCCTCCTCGACTTCGGGCTCATCTGAGCCGGAACTTTTGCTGAGTAGATCGACGATGCTGTCAGGAACTATATCCAGGTTAACTTCATCATTTGAGCTTACAGCACTGCTCATATCAACATTATAGAGACGCTTGAGCACCTTGTAGACATTGGATTCAGTGGCGATCGCCGAGATGATTTTGAGGCGAATATTATCTTCCAACTCCCTGATGTCGTGATGTTTCAGTGGGTGCGCCACAGCCAGGGTAAGGGTATTGCCTATCTTGGAGATCGGTGCGATGCGCTGTTTTTGGGCATAAGCGGCACTTATATATCTGGACAAAGAGATATCCAGGTCAAGGGCGTTGATTCTGACATAGGGAAGGTCATACTGGCTGGCAACAGCCTCGGCAAGCTCTTCTTCTTCAACATAACGCAGCTTGAGAAGTGCCTTATCAAAGGAGATATCGCGCTGCTTGCTGATTTCCATAGCATGAGCAATCTTCTGCGGATCAACAATCCCACTCTGCAAAAGAATTTCAGAAAGCTTGCGGCGTTTGTCCTTTTGATCAAGAACAAGGCTCAGATCACTTTCCTTGATAAACCCCAGCTTACATAGAAGCTGGCCAATCAGTTGATCTGGAAAGACCTTCTGCAATTCGAGGGCTTCACCCAGTTGTTCCGGGGTGATCAGAGCCTGTTCAATTAATAGCTCCCCAACTTTTTTTACAGCCATATGTATCTCGTTATGTTCGGAGAGTAAGTGTCTTAATAAAAACGCCCATATGCAGGGATACGAGCGCTTATAGCAGATAAAATCAAAAAGTTACAACTTCTTTCACTTTACATGAACATTATATCCATTTTCCTTGAGCAGATCGAGAATAATGCGGTCAAGCGGCAGATTTGTCAGAAATAATGAACCATCTGGAATACCTGCGCCCTCCAGATTGAATCCAGACATCTGTAGAGAGTAGTTTGTGGCATCATCCGACCAGAGCTTATGTTGCGCATAGCCACCCTGAATGCGTAAACGTGAAAGAATTTTCTCGGTGATTTTGCGAAAATCATCCTTGGCTTCAAGAATAACTACCCGGTACCCCCTGGTCTCCAGAATCCTGAACAGAGTATATGTAACCGGATCGCCATCGAAACTGGTGACAACAAACCGTTGTCCGCCTCGTTCAAAAAAACGTTCCGCCTTGACTGACAGGGAGATACCATTGTTGTCAGCAGCAAAAACATCAATATTACGGTCAGTTTGATACGACACCTCAAGGGCTTTGAGGATAGCATCCAGAATCTCGGGTTGACCCTTGGCAGTAATCTGGTGTATCTGCCGGGAGGGGGTGCGGAGAGTGAGTGGTTTCAAGGATGCAAAGAGTTCGTAAACGGTAAAACCCTCTTTTTTCAGAAACTCGTCAAGAGACTGCGGAAACGACGTCTCCCTACTATTTAACAGAATAACATCCTGATTTATAAGACTTTCCGATGTTTTCTCAATCTTGAAATCCGAATGCACCACCAGTTTGGGGTCCGTGCCGAACTCCATATTGAAATTTTCTTCAACAGAATAGAAACCTGCCGCACCGAGCATGGCGGACAGAAAACGCCTGCCATTAGCAGGGGATTCAGAGACAATGCGTACCGTATGATCTTTTTCTTCAATCAGGGATTTAACCAGAGGTGGTATAGTAGCATTTTGATCGAGTAAAATAGTGCCGCCATCCATGGTCTTAAAAACAGGATAACGCTTGGGATCAAGGGTCAGTGAAAATGCGGGTGATTGAAGTGTAATCGGCTTTTGCAACTCTCCCTTTGACGGAATCATTTTTGCCCAGACAGCCTCAACCGCCGTAGTGGTTTCCTGATAGGTCTTGGCTGCGGCGACCGGAGATTCAAGCCGGAAGGCCTGACCAGCGGTAACCGGGTAATTATCAACAGGAGCAGACAAGCCGGACGTACCTTTCACCGACTTGGCAAACTTGAGCATTTTATCGACTTTGCGGTCAACTGGCGGAATTACAATCTTCTGCCCAATCTTGAGGCGTCTGATATCGTACATATTGTTTTTGCGGCGGATTTCCCCGATAAAAACCTCGGCCTCGTCATTAGTACAACCATACTCACGCATAAGGATCTTGAACAGGTTGTCACCCTGCCTGACAACATAGATTGTTTCACGACTGCCGTCACCCTCAATTGGTTTGTCAATTCGGACTCGGGACGCCCGCTTTTCATTTTTTTGGGATAACTTTAATGTTGGCTTGGAACCATCCAGTGTCTGCGCATCAAGTTCAAAGCGAGGTTCCATAGTTGCATGCACGACTACGGTACATAACAGAGTTATGACCGCACTACATGTCACCAGCGTTCGGCGGAAGCCGATAATAAAAGACATTGCATCTCCGCATATTAGTAGAAAACTGATTTATTGGGGTTGAAAAGTTACTATTGCACGAATGTGTTAAATACTCCGTATAATGCTAACTGTCAAATATTCTGTAATATTACTTAATTAAGCGCAACCACGAACGCCCGGATCCGTCCAGTTTTTTTCAAGCGGTAAACCAGCAGATCAGCTTTCTGACCAACACTTCCACGCTGTACAAGGTAACCCTGCTTCTGCTCCTGGGAACTGATCGAATAGTCGACGTTTCCAATAAATTCTTTAAGCACTGTCGTAAAAAATTTGTTGTCAACCGTCTGTGTCCCAATACCGGCCAGAACTTGAACCACCTTGACCTTATCACCAGACCGGAAAACACGATATTCGTACATCTTGCCGACATAACGTTCCCAACCAGGATTCTTCGTTGTAAAAAGAACATCACGACGAGTTGTTGGGATAAATGAAGGCAACGGCAAGGTTGTAGCACCGACAGGCTTACCTACAGGGATAGCAGCAACCTCTTTAGATTTTATGGGGGTTGAGACCGGAGGAGATGTCGGCATTTTGGTTTTAAATGACAGCAGGATGGGTTTCTGCTTAATCAGTGCCCATCCTCCCGCACCCAGTCCTATAACCACGATAACAACAATGGCCAACCGCTTCCAGGTACTTGCCTGAGAATGATAATTTTCTCCAAAGGCCTGTAGAAGATCTTCGGGAATTTGTTCGTGAATTTCCTGCGAAGCAGGAGTTATACGGCACTCAGCAGGTGATGGCTGGACGGGATTCAGCTCCCCACCATCAACTTGGGATGTAACATCCGCAGTATCAGGCGTCAGAGTATTATGAATAGTAATCTTTGGTTCAACCAAATCATGCTGCTCGGCTTTTCCAGGCTCGGTCTCGGGCGCAATCACCACATCCACTGGGGCAACCGACATCTCTTCCACTAAAGAAGTTTCAGCAAAAATCTCCTGTGAAGGTGTTTTTTGTTTCGGGGGGGGCGCTGGCCCAGGGATTGTATCCTTCTGCTTGGGTTTAAGCAACACTACCGGAACTTTTGGTTCAATCTGATTAATTGATTGTGAATCAGCAGAATATTCAAACTTAAACAGCTCTTCCGTTGCTGCCAGGTTAGTCACTAAACCCTCAAACGGTGAATCAGCAGCATATTCAAACTCAAACAGCTCTTCCTCCGGTTGGTCCATATGTAAAAAGGATGGTTGTAGAGTTTCCTCCTGACTAGATTTGTCAGTGTTTTCCAAATCAAAGATAAAATCATCCACCAACCGGTGCACATCCGCACTATTATCATCGGGCATAGCAAAGGAAGTAACGACAGAAGAAGCATTTTGCTTTGGCGCGATAACATTTTTTTCCCATTCGGGACCTAGGATCGTTTTGAGGATTGCCTGGATATCCTCAAACAGCTTGGTATCAGGTTGTGTCAGATCAACTATGTGTTCAAACAGACCCTTGATCGGTTTAATCCGTGTTTTTCCTTCATGCATAAGGACAAAAACCGGGGCTCCGCTGCCCAACAACATCTGTATGTGGCGGGCAACACTCTCTCCGGTAACGCCAGAAATTTGGTCCTGAATAATGATTGTAGCCGGACGTTTTTCAAAGACATCCTTCAGCCCCCGATCAAAATCGGTAACAACATCAATCTTGACCTTAGACATAGTCTGTAGATTGTTTTTTATGAATGCCATCTTGGGGCTGTTGGATATGAACAGAAGGTTGAACATGGAATTCCTTTGAAAAATATTTATATTATTTACACAGCTTGGAACAAATTGTCAACCGTAATGCGGACCCGCACTTTGTCTGCCGTTACCAATATTTTACGCGTCAAAAGCTGCATTGATAATCGCCGTCTGTTCTTCAGCGTGCTTATGATGAGAAGCAACAGCAGGGCAACTATCTTCGGGACGGCCAACATAGCGGATATTCCCGAACTGCTCTATCAGCTTCGGACGCAGATAGCTCCAGGCCCCCATGTTTTCCGGCTCCTCCTGAACCCAAATCAAACTGGCATTTTGAGGCAACTGTTGTAAGAAATCAGCGAGGATATCGTTCCTGAATGGATAGAGCTGCTCAACCCGTATAATGGCTGTAGCGCTTCCCACTCGTTTTTCGCGCTCTTCGATAAGGTCGTAATAAATCTTGCCGCTACAGAGCAATACACGCCGGATACTTGCTGGATCGACAGTATCAAGGAGTACCTCGTGGAAGAAACCCGAGGCTAAGTCCTTGAAAGACGACACACAAAGCGGATGGCGTAGCAGGCTTTTAGGGGTGAAGAGAATCAACGGCTTGCGAAAAGGTTGTTTTACCTGTCGTCGCAGCAGATGGAATAACTGGGACGGGGTGGATGGATTAACTACAAACATATTCTCCTGTGAGCAAATTTGCAGGAAACGCTCTACACGGGCACTGGAGTGTTCGGCCCCCTGTCCTTCATAACCATGAGGCAACATAAGCACGAGACCGCTGGCGCGGTTCCACTTGGTCTCTCCACTTGAGATAAACTGGTCAATGATCACCTGTGCGCCATTGGCAAAGTCGCCAAACTGCGCCTCCCAGATGGTCAACCCTAGTGGTGTTTCCAAGGAGTAACCGTACTCAAAGCCCAGAACACCAAATTCGGAAAGCAGACTATCCCAACTCTGAAAAGCGGCGCCATTGCGGACTACACTGACAAGCGGCACATAGGTGCTATCATCATTGATATCATGCAGCACACTATGGCGATGGCTGAAGGTACCCCTTCGTGAATCCTGCCCTGAAAGGCGGACCGGCGTCCCCTCATCCAGCAATGAGGCATAGGCCAGCGTCTCGGCATTGCCCCAATCAATACCGTTACCCTTGAGCACTGCCTCGAAACGCTTCTGAACCAGTGTATGTATTTTTGCGTGGGGACTGAAACCAGGAGGTAATTCAGCTAGCCGTCGTGCCAGTGTCAACAGTTTTTCATCGGATACACCTGTCTCCACTCTGACAAGGCTAAACTCACTACTGATGCTACTCCATTCATTTTGAAAACCTATATCATCCACCTGCGGCTCCATTTCAAGGGCTGAATTCAGGCGTACAAGTACACTCTGCTCCATTTCAGCTAGGATGGCAGGGGCAATCCCCTGTTCTGCGAGGAGATCGGAATAGATGCGATTCACCGGTGGCCTGGAAGCAATCCGGCGGTACAAAAGCGGCTGGGTGAAGGCAGGTTCATCGCCCTCATTATGGCCGTGGCGGCGGTAACAGATCAACTCCACCACTACGTCACGGCCATAGGTCTGGCGGTACTCCAGTGCCAATCTGGTAACATGCAGCGCAGCTTCGGGCGTCTCTCCCTGTACATGGAACACCGGGCAAGCCAGCATTTTGGCTACATCCGTAGCATAGCTGGTCGAACGGGCATCCTTGGGCAACGTAGTGAAACCGATCTGGTTATTAAGCACGATGTGTATAGTTCCGCCAGTTCGGTACCCCTCCAGCTGAGACATATTGAGTGTTTCCATAACACTCCCCTGCCCCGCAAAGGCCGCATCTCCGTGAATAAGAATTGGCAAAACCCGCTTGGCGCCGTCAAGACCATAACGATCCTGTCTGGCGCGGCATTTCCCTTCCACGACCGGATTTACCGCCTCCAGATGACTTGGATTGGCGGCAATGGTCAGATGAAGTCTGCCGCCTGGTAGATCAATATCTGCCGAGTGCCCCTTATGATATTTGACGTCCCCGTCACCTGCAAAATTTAAAACCTGACTATCGCGAAATTCGGCAAAGAGATGCTCATACGGTTTTCCGAAGATATGTGCCAGAACGCTCAAACGCCCCCGGTGGGACATCCCCAGGATTATGTCAGTGATACCGGCGATCGCACTACCATGCACCACTGTATCCAGCATCGGAATGAGCATCTCGCCGCCCTCCAGTGAAAAACGCTTCTGCCCGATAAAGTTGCGATGCAAAAACGATTCGAACAGGGCTGCCTCGTGTAGTTTTTCCAATACATGCAGACGTTCGTCAATGCTCAACATCAAATGATTACGGCAGGGTTCCATTCGGTCAATCAACCACTGGCGTTCAGCGGGCTCTTGGATATGCATGAACTCGACGCCGATCTCACGGCAATAAGTGGCGTGCAAGGTAGCAACAATCTCACGCAGGGTGGCGCGTTGTTGCATGAAACGTCGACAGGTAAAGGTCGTATCAAGATCGGATTCATTGAGGTCGAAGGCGGAAAGTGTCAGCAGAGGGTGATCAAGATGACAAGGGGAAAGGGGGTCGGTACAAGCCAGCAAATGACCAACACTACGGTAACGGTAAATCAGGGACTGCACAGCGGAGTGTTTCAAGGCCTGCTGCTCGTCCAGACCGGAGCCAGCACGCCCGGAGTCGCAGCTTCCCAACTCGAAGCCGCTGAAAAAAGTCCGCCATTCCCGCGACACCGATGCGTTATCCCGGCGCCAGGCATCATAAAGGGATTCAAGCCACTCTCCGGAAATATTTGAGATAAAGTTACTGCTCATGACAACACTCCACATATGCTGATGGCATATTTTGTGTAAAAATCCGTTACTATTTGTTACGATTTGTCAAGTAAACTACAGAGTGCAGGAATCAGGAGTTCCGGAGTTGCGTTGCAGGGGTAGGAACATCTAAAAAAACCCGCCTAATCTGTATAATAGATTATCGGGCTTTCGGCAGGGAATCAACCTGTTATTATCTGTTTATTCTGACTCCCTATGTCAGATTCCAGATCATCATTTCAAAGATATCCTTCCAGCTTTTACCGATTTCATTAACCACCGTCGGCTCGAAACCGCAGTGCATCATGCATTGTGCACAGCGCAGGTCCTTTCCGACTCCGTACTTTTTCCAGTCGGTTTTTTCCATCATCTCTTTAAAGGACGCATAGTGGCCGTCGGTAATCAGATAGCACGGCGCCTTCCAGCCTTGGGGATTGCGAGTAGGATTGCCCCAAGGTGTACACTCCAGTTTCTTCTCTCCTTTGAGAAACCGCAGGTACATCGGGGTTGAAAAAAAGCGATGTTTCTTACTCATCTCGTAAACCTCGGCAAACTTATTCTCAATATCACGTCGCTCAAGAAAAAGTTTTTCCCCTACCGCCTCATATCCAAAACCAGGGGCAACCAGCAGACCGTCAACCCCAATCTCTTCAAGGTGAGTGAAGAGCATCTCGATCTCCACCAAGTCGGTCTCTTTGAAGATGGTTGTGTTGGTGCAGACACGGAAGCCCATTTTTTTGGCTTTTTTGATGCCCTCAATGCCGGCTTTGAAAGACCCTTTACGCTCCAGAATGCGGTCCTGGGTTTCCTCAAGACCATCCATATGGACGTTAAGAGTGAAGTTGGGATGGGGGGTCATACTGTCCAACGCCTTTTCAAGTAGCAGCCCATTGGTACAGAAGTATATGTGTTTTCCCCGGTCAAGTACGCCGCTTACCAGTTCGAAGATGTGGGGATAGAGGAACGGCTCACCACCTGTTATGGTAACAACCGGCGCGGGACACTCATCCACCGACTTCAGGCAATCTTCCAGACTCATCATATCCTGGATGGTGTCGGCGTACTCACGTATACGCCCGCAACCGGAACAGGCCAGATTGCATAGATGGGTCGGCTCCAGCATCAACACCAGCGGATATTTCTCCACCTTGTTGAGCTTGTTGCTGATGATGTATTTGGTCAGATCATAGTTGAGACGAAACGGGAAACGCATGGATTAAATCCTTTTCAGATTATTTTAAAAATGCTTCTACGGTTGCGGTAATCCCCTCGGCATCGATCCCCAGGTACTTGCGCAACTGAGCCTGGCTGCCTTGTTCGATGTAATGGTCGGGAATGCCAATACGCTTCACCTTCACATCCTGCAGGCTATTGTCAAAGAGAAGTTCCAGCACGGCGCTGCCAAAGCCGCCCTGAAGGGCGTTTTCCTCAACGGTAACAATACGGCCGGTTGTTCGTGCGGCTGACATGATCAGATCGGCGTCCAGGGGCTTGACAAAACGGGCATTAATGACACCGGCGCAGATGCCTTTCTGTTTCAGGAACCCGGCTGCCTGTAGAGCCGGATAAACGCTGGAACCGATGGCAATAATGCACAGATCGTTGCCTTCTATAAGCAGTTCACCCTGGCCGATCGCCAGTGTTTTCAGCTCGGCATCCATCTCCACCCCATATCCGGCGCCGCGCGGGTAGCGTAACGCCATGGGCACACCGGAATAGACGGCGGTATTCAACATATGGCGCAGTTCGTTCTCGTCCTTTGGAGCCATCAGCGTAATGCCGGGCAGATGACGTAGGAAGGAAAGATCAAACACACCGTGATGAGTCGGACCGTCGTCCCCAACCAGACCGGCACGGTCCATGGCAATCGTGACCGGAAGATTCTGCAGACAGATGTCATGAAAGACCTGGTCGTAGGCTCTCTGAACAAAGGTTGAGTAGATGGCGGTCACCGGTCGGAATCCGTCGGCAGACAAACCAGCCGCAAAGGTCATCGCATGTTGCTCGGCAATGCCCACATCAAAAAAACGCTTTGGAAACCGCTCGGCAAACGTGTTGAGTCCGGTGCCATCCGGCATGGCTGCTGTGATGGCCACGATCTTCGGGTCTTGTTCAGCCATCTGCACGATAGTCTCGCCGAACACGTCGGTATAGGACTTTGCCGCCGCCTTGGGCGCCCCCTTACCAGTGGCAATATCAAAAGCGCCCACGCCATGATACTTGTGTGGAGTGTCTTCGGCCGGCTTATAACCCTTTCCCTTGGTGGTAATAACATGCACCAGAAGCGGTCCATCCAACTTATTGATGTTAGTGAAGACCTCTACCAGGTGAATCAGATCGTGACCATCCAGAGGTCCCAGATAGTCGAATCCCAGCGCCTCGAACAGCGATCCGGGAGTGAGAAAGGCTTTCAGCGAATTTTCCGCCCGCCTGGCAAAATGAAGGATATCCGTGCCAATAGCCGGAATATTGATCAACAGATCCTGCATCTCCTTTTTGAGGTCGCGAAAGTAGCGCCCGGTCAACTTGCGGGAGATGAACGAGGAAAAGGCCCCACGTTCTTCGAGATGGACATCTCGTTGTCGTTAAGGATAACGATCATGTTCTTCTTGAGATGTCCGGCTTGGTTGAGAGCCTCAAAGGCCATGCCACCGGTTAACGAACCATCACCGATAACAGCAATGGCGTGGTTTTTTGTGCCGGCCAGATCAGCTGCGGCAGCCATACCTAGTCCGGCAGAGATGGATGTGGAGGAGTGGCCGACACCAAAGGCATCGTGTTCGGATTCGCTACGTTTGGGAAAACCGGATATCCCCTGATACTGGCGTTGGGTATGAAATTGCTCGCGCCGACCAGTGAGGATCTTATGCGTGTAGGCTTGGTGCCCCACGTCCCAGATGATTTTGTCCTGCGGTGAGTTAAAGCAGTAGTGCAGGGCGATGGTCAACTCCACCGTACCCAGGTTGGATCCCAGATGGCCACCGGTGTTGGATACGGTCTCCAACAAAAACTGTCGTACCTCATCCGCAAGGGCCGGCAATTGCTCCGGTTTCAGCTTTTTGAGGTCAGATGGGCTGTTGATATTTTCAAGTAGCATTATGGTATTACCTCAATTCGAGGATCATTGATACGTTAGTCATAAACGTTGAACACTGACCCGCAGTTATGCGTAATTGTTAGCCCTGAACCAGTCTACAGCCCGCTTTAGCGCGTCTTTCAGTTCTGACAGAGGAAGCCCAAGTTCACGCACAGCCCGGGATGAGTCGAAATACATGAACTTGGCTGCCATCTGCACGCCAGCTAACGGGATCAACGGCTCTTTACCGGTTATGCGGGCAATCCCCTCGTTCACATAGGCAGCAAGCAGTATCGGCATATAAGGAAGTCTGAACCTGGGCGCGGAAAGCCCGGTAATCTCTTCCAGCAGACCAAAGATCTCCCGCAAGGTAAGATTGGTATTGCCCAGAATGTACTTTTCGCCAATCTGCCCTTTTTGCTCCGCCATGACATGCCCGCGGGCACAGTCCTCGACAGCAATGATGTTGAGCCCTGTATCCAGATAGGCCGGCATCTTCCTGTTCAAAAAGTCGACAATAATCCTACCGGTGGGGGTAGGCTTTATATCCAGAGGGCCGACCGGTGTCGATGGATTTACAATTACCAGTGGCAGACCCATGGAAACGAATTTTTCAGCTTCCCGCTCAGCCAGGAACTTACTCTTTTTGTAGTGCCCCACCATGTCAGACAAAGTTACCGGTGTCGTCTCCGTGCCTGGCGTGCCATCGCCGGGGTTGCCCAGCGTTCCGACACTACTGGTATAGACAACCCTTGAAAGACCGTTTTCCAGAGCAGCCCCCAGGATCGCAACCGTACCGTCGACGTTAGTGCGATACATCTCGGAAGGATCAAGTGTCCAGAGGCGATAATCGGCTGCAGCATGATAAAGGACGTCACAACCCTTTAGACCCTGCAAGAGACTGTAGTTATCTCGCAGATCACCACGCCAGAACTCCACATCAAGCCCAGCCAGATTGGATGTATCCGACCCTCCACGAACAAGGGCGCGCACCTCCCGGCCATCCTTCAACAATTCCCTGACGATGCTTGCGCCTATGAAACCGGTTGCGCCGGTGATAAATGTTTTCATAACC
>Ga0265294_10002225_pt1 | contig 25647 bp, 25 predicted proteins | sample MunlanPumphouse3_FD_192504 | JGI IMG/M metagenome (GOLD analysis project Ga0265294, IMG submission 192504) | Groundwater microbial communities from a municipal landfill in Southern Ontario, Canada - Pumphouse #3 | ecosystem: Environmental > Aquatic > Deep subsurface > Groundwater | place... | reverse complement strand
CCCTTCGGTATAAGTAATCGCAATAACCGTGTTTTCCACTTTGGCGATGGTTTCTTGGACAAGGGTTTGCAGATCTTCGACGGTAATAGCGCCAACATCGATTTTTTTGGTAATTACAGTATTTTCGGTGGTTGTATCGCGAAAGAAAAACGAACATCCTGAAAGCAAAACTAAGGTTAAAGAAATTATTGTTAGGTAAAGAAAGCGTCTTTTCATTTCATTCCTCCTTAAAACTTAAATAACTTTCGCGCATTGTCCATAATTATTGTAGCCATCGTGGTTGGATCCATTCCCCTAAGTTCAGCCATCTTCGCCACGATTAAAGGAATAAATTCTGGACGGTTTTCTTTCCCCCTAAAGGGGTGCGGAGCAAGATAAGGGGCATCGGTTTCCGATAATAAATAATTTAAATCGATATTTGCCACAACTTCCTTGGGTGCTTTGGCATTTAAAAAAGTTACCGGTCCCCCAATGCCAATCATAAAGTTTTCTTTTATAAATAGGGGCACCATTTCTTTGCTTCCGGAATAAGCATGCATGACCCCGCCTACTTCACGGGCCTTTTGGTTGTTTAAAACATCAAGTGTAAGTTGCATGGCATCGCGACAATGGATAATTAATGGTTTGTTAATTTTCTTGGCTATCGCAATTTGCCGGATAAAAGCTTCATACTGTTCTTCTTTAGTTGTGGTTTGCCAATGGAAATCAAAACCGCACTCCCCGATGGCTACCACCTTTTCGTGTTTGGCCCTTTCTTCCAGCCAAAGGTAATCCTCTTCTTTAATGTCTTTTATTTCGGTGGGATGAAATCCTAAGGATGCATAGACTTGGGGATATTCGATAGCGATTTTTAAGGCATCCGCTGAGGTTTTTAAATTGTAGCCTACGCAAACGAAACGGCTTACTCCAACCTTTTTAGCTTCTTCGATAACTTCTTTTAAGCGGTCATTAAATCTTGCGTCGTTTAAATGAACATGTGTGTCAATATACATTTTATTTACCTCGATATGGTTTTGGACCAATGTGCACTTCTTCTCCCTGCTTTACAATACCGCACCATTCACTGATAACGGTTAAAATAAAGAGGGCAATCGCAATCAAAAGAAAGATGATTCCGACATTGGTAGCATTAATTTCCACTACAACCACCGAAAGCACAAACCAAAGGGAGGCGCTCATTAATAGCGAACCCAACCTTGTGTGGTATATTTCCGCTATAAATAAACCGGTGGCCAAAAACCCCATGGCGATAATCAGAGCGATGCTGGAGATGATAAAACCCACGCTTAGTTGTTGGATAACGACAATAGAACAAGAAATTAAGGATGCTATCGTCAAAATAATCGTAAGAATGTTTTTGGGCGCACGCGTTCCTAAAACACGATTATCAAACTTTGTGCCGTTGATATCCGGGCGATAGATATGCAATATGCCGGCCAGCCAAACAAAAGCGCAAAGCATTAAAAGCAATCCGTTTAGCCACAAAACTTGATAAAAATAAAACAACGAAGCGTAGGTGTTGAAGATTAACAAGGCAAAGTAATATAACAAGGTGCTGCCAAGCACAATTATACCTCCAAAACGGTCATGATGATAATAACCGATTAAGGATCCGCCTAGCGATAGGGAACCGGCGAAAATTAACGCAATTCCGCCGAAAAGCAGATAATTTTCAATTATCATGGAAGTTACCCCGATTACCATGGCAATAGCTGAAGCTATCACACCGATAAGCATTGTGGAATTAGATCTTCTTCTCATATTTTCTCCTCGTTAATTAACTCTATTATTTCCTAATCAGTAACATTATACCATTTTTGCTTAAAAATGGAGGAAAAATAGAAATAAAAGGTCAGACACTGCGGTCTAACCTCAAATATAATCTTATTTTTGGTAATATGGGATTTTTTCTTCAATTACTCCGGTATGATATTCATTGATTAGGCGAATCAACAAATGATTCAAATATTCAACTACGGTTTCGCCCACGGTTGCCTCGAGATGGTCTTCACCAATTCCTGAATGATTTGTTAAAAAGACATAAGTGCCGCCAGTCATCATTGCTTCATTGCGGAGTAAGTATTCGGTATATTTATCAATTCCGCTGGAAGCCACGGGAATGATGCGAATTCCTTTTTCGCTAGCCGAATAAATCGCATTATAATAACGGAGCATTATATTTTGTTCATAGTGTGGTCGCGCATCAAGAACGTGGAATAATAATTTGGTAGTATTATCGGTGCTCCATCCTTTGGTAACAGCTTCATCTAAGGCTACATCCACGGCTTCTTCAAAATCTCCGCCGCCTGCAGCGCTTTGAGCTGACAAATTAGCTTTTTGTTGATTAATATCTGTTGTGAAATCAAAATAACGGGTTACATATTCATCCCCAAAATCACGATAGAATAGCAATGCTAATCTGATTGTGGAATTCGGATTGTCATTTTGGACTTCACTAATAACATAATCGATTTCCGATTTCAAATAACTAATTTCATCTCCCATTGAACCGGTGGTATCTATAACAAACATCAATTCCAAAACTTCTTGATGATTATCTTCTGCTTCCAGGTCAATTTCAATTTGATCATTATCTGTTGAATACTCATACGGTACATTTATTGTTTGGCCATTATATGTGACCTTAATGTTTGTAATCAAATCCAATTCCAATGTTTTAGGGAAAAGGTAAGTATAACCAAAAAGATTGGTAACTCCTGTATACACGGTCTTTTCCGATACATTTTGAAGAGCGACTTGGGCTCCGCTTAAGACTTGGTCGCCATTTTTAACCAATACAGTCACCATATTAAGTGTATCAAAATATCCCTTTTGATAGTATGGCGTGAAAATACCCTGTTCCGATTCTTGAGAACTTTCAAAAAGCGATAAGTAAAAGTCGTAATTGTAAATATCGCTCCATTCGCTTGCAGTTAATTGTCCGGCTTGTGGTGCCTGATATTCTCCTTGGTTTCCTTCATCGGCCCATTCACTTCCATATTTTGATCCAGATAAATCGGAATCCTTTCGCAAACCATCCTTGGTTGAGCAACCCGCCAAACCAATCAAAAACAAGGATAAAAGGGATAATAACACAAATTTTTTCATCGTTTTCTCCTATCTTTTATTATTCTTTCCTACTATGATTATATTAAACAATGGGCCAAAAGTCAACTGCTATTTTTCTTTCTCTCGCTTTTACCATAAATTCTACCAAAAACACTTTGCGACAAAATAAAAAAGGATGCTTTAGGTTAACTCTAATTTGCATCCTTTTACATTCCGTTTATAATTATTATTAAATTTGTGTTACGGAACCGGAACCAACTGTACGTCCGCCTTCACGAATAGAGAACTTAGTTCCTTTTTCAACGGCGATTGGGTGGATTAATGATACGTGCATTTGGGTGTTGTCGCCAGGCATAACCATTTCGATTCCTTCAGGAAGAGTGATGATACCAGTAACGTCGGTTGTACGGAAATAGAATTGAGGACGATAGTTTGAGAAGAATGGAGTGTGACGTCCGCCTTCTTCTTTTGTTAATACGTAAACTTCGGCGTCAAATTCTGCATGAGGTGTAACTGATTTTGGTTTTGCAAGAACTTGACCGCGAACAACTTCGTCACGGGAAATACCGCGAAGAAGTGCGCCGATGTTGTCACCTGCTTGAGCTTGGTCAAGTATTTTACGGAACATTTCAACACCGGTAACAACTGTTGATTTAGTTTCTCTAATACCGATAATTTCAACAGTTTCGCCAACTTTAACAGTACCGCGTTCAACACGGCCAGTAGCAACTGTTCCACGACCAGTGATTGTGAAGACGTCTTCAACCGGCATTAAGAATGGTTTGTCAACTTCGCGAACTGGTTCAGGGATGTATTCGTCTACGGTATTCATTAATTCAATGATTGCTTGTTTAGCTTTTGGATCGCCTTCAAGTGCTTGAAGAGCAGAACCGCGGATAATTGGTGTGTCATCGCCTGGGAAGTCGTATTCATTTAATAGATCGCGAACTTCCATTTCGACAAGTTCCAATAATTCTTCGTCGTCAACCATATCGCATTTGTTCAAGAAGACAACAAGTTTTGGAACACCTACTTGACGGCTTAAAAGAATGTGTTCACGAGTTTGTGGCATTGGTCCGTCTGCTGCTGAAACAACAAGAATGGCACCGTCCATTTGTGCAGCACCAGTAATCATGTTCTTAACATAGTCGGCATGTCCTGGGCAGTCAACGTGTGCATAGTGACGTTTTTCTGTTTCATATTCAGCATGGAATGTATTAATGGTAATACCACGTGCTTTTTCTTCTGGAGCTCCATCGATTTGGGAGTAATCCAATTTTTTAGTTAAACCTCTTTCTGCCAATACAAGAGTGATAGCAGATGTTAAGGTAGTTTTACCATGGTCAACGTGACCGATGGTTCCAATATTAACATGGGGTTTAGTTCGTTCAAATTTAGCCTTAGCCATATTTTCATTTTCCTTTCTTTACTTATTTTTTTATAATCGAATATATTATAAGATATTTTGAGTATTTTTGCAAGAAGAACACTAAATAACTTTTTATCGTTTTGCTTTAGGCATTGCGTTTTTTAATGATTTCCTCTGCAATATATTTTGGGCATTCTTCGTAATAATCGATTTGCATTGTGTAAGTGGCCCGACCTTGAGAGTTGGAGCGAAGAGCTGTCGAATAGCCGAACATTTCAGCAAGCGGCACCATCGCTTTGATGTTTTGAATGTATCCGTGACTGGATTGTCCTTCAATCCGTCCACGACGTCCAATCAAATCGCTGATGACATTTCCGAGATAATCTTCGGGAACGGTTACTTCAACCGCCATAATCGGTTCAAGAAGCACCGGTTGACACTTTTCTTTCGAAGCTTTGAAAGCCATGCTTGCAGCAACCTCGAAAGCAATTTGACTGGAGTCAACTTCATGATACGATCCGAATACGAGTCTGGCTTTGATGTCAATAGTTGTATATCCGGCCAAATTACCGTTTGTTAAAGCATTCTCTAAACCTTTTTTAACCGCTGGGATGTATTCCTTCGGAACAACACCCCCAACAATTTCATCAACAAATTCAAAGCCTTTGCCCGGGTTCGGTTCAAATACAATCACAACATGGCCATATTGACCGCGGCCACCACTTTGGCGAACGAATTTTCCTTCCACTTCGCCACTTTTCTTAATCGTTTCGCGATAAGAAACTTGAGGGGCCCCGACATTGGCTTCAACTCTAAATTCGCGTTTTAAGCGATCGACAATAATTTCTAAGTGTAATTCACCCATTCCCGCAATAATCGTTTGACCGGTTTCTGGGTTAGTGTAAGTTTTAAATGTTGGGTCTTCTTCCGACAGTTTGTTCAAGGCCATTCCCATCCGGTCTTGGTCGGCTTTGGATTTTGGTTCAATCGCCACCGAAATAACCGGTTCAGGGAAACGCATTGATTCTAAAATTACCGGATGGTTGCTATCGCATAGCGTATCACCCGTTGTAGTGTCCTTTAGTCCGACAGCAGCTGCAATCTCACCCGACCAAGCTTCTTTAACTTCCGTCCGGTGATTGGCATGCATTAAGAGTAAACGGCCAATCCGTTCGCGTTTGTCTTTGGAAGCATTGTAAATGTATGAACCTGATTGCAGCTTTCCTGAATAAACTCTGAAGAAAGTCAATTTTCCGACAAATGGGTCAGTCATTACTTTAAAGGCCAAAGCCACAAATGGAGCATCGTCGGTTGACGGGACAGATATTTCATTGCCATGAAGATCGTGGCCTTTCATATCGATAACGTCATTTGGTGCCGGCAGATAATCGATAACCGCATCCAACACTTTCTTAACACCTTTGTTTTTAAAGGCTGTTCCGCACAAAACCGGAAAGAAACGGACAGTTAGAGTTGCTTTTCGGATGGCTTTTTTAAGCATTTCGACGGTGATTTCTTCGCCTTCCAAATAGGCGTTCATAATATCATCATCAAAATCGGCCAATGCACTAATCAACTCTTCCCGATAGTATTCCACTTCATCCTTCATGTTTTCCGGAATCGGGATTTCAACGTTGTTTTCTTCGGTTGAACCGTCTTGGTATTGGTAAGCTTTTTGGGTAACTAAATCGATTATACCGGTAAAATGGTTTTCGGCACCAATTGGTAATTGAATGGGGTGAGCATTTGCCCCCAAACGTGTGTGGAGCGATTCGCAACTGTATTTAAAATCTGCTCCCGTTTTATCCATTTTGTTAATGAAGACAAGTCTTGGAACCATATACTCGGTAGCTTGTCGCCACACAGTTTCGGTTTGTGGTTCAACCCCCGCTTGAGCATCCAATACGGTAACGGCACCATCAAGAACACGAAGCGAACGACTTACTTCAACCGTAAAGTCGACATGCCCTGGAGTATCGATTAAATTAATCCGATAGCCACGCCAATAAGCCGTGGTAGCGGCTGAAGTAATTGTGATTCCTCTTTCTTGTTCTTGTTCCATCCAGTCCATTTGCGCAGCACCATCGTGGGTTTCGCCGACTTTATAGATTTTGCCGGTATGGTATAAAACCCGTTCGGAAAAGGTGGTTTTCCCCGCATCAATATGGGCCATTATTCCGATATTACGCGTATTTTCTATTGATACATCACGAGGCATTGTCTTCACCTAATTACCATTGATAATGAGCGAAGGCCTTATTAGCTTCAGCCATCCGGTGCGTATCTTCGCGTTTTTTGACGGCGGCACCAACACCATTGGCTGCATCAATAATTTCTTTTGCTAATCTTTCTTCCATTGTTTTTTCGTGGCGTAAACGCGCATAATTGGTTAACCATCTTAGACCTAGGGTATAGCGTCTTTCTGGACGTACTTCTACTGGAACTTGGTAGTTCGCGCCTCCAACACGACGAGAGCGAACTTCTAATTGAGGCATAATGTTTTGAAGTGCTTGTTCAAACACTTCGAGCGGGTCGCGTCCCGTAGTTTTAGCAACCCTTTCAAACGCGCCGTATAAAATTTGTTGTGCGACCCCCTTCTTACCATCGTGCATAATGTTGTTGATTAATCTGGTAACGAGCTTCGAATTGTAGATTGGGTCTGGTAGCACTTTTCGTCTTGGTACATGACCTTTACGAGGCATGTTGATTCCTCCTTTCTATCCATCAATAAATTATTATTTGGTTGTTGTAGCTTTAGGGCGTTTCGCACCGTATTTGGAGCGAGCTTGTTTGCGTTTTTCAACACCGGTGGAATCGAGCGTACCGCGAATAATGTGATAACGCACACCTGGTAAGTCCTTAACACGACCACCCCTAATTAAAACCACGCTGTGTTCTTGCAAGCGATGTCCAATTCCCGGAATATAAGCAGTTACTTCAATGCCATTGGATAAGCGAACCCGAGCCATTTTACGAATTGCTGAATTAGGTTTCTTAGGTGTCATTGTGGTAACACGTGTACATACACCGCGCTTTTGAGGAGAGTTAAGCGTCGTATGTATCTTTTTTAGGGAATTCCATCCGATTCCTAAATGAGGAGACTTGGATTTTCTGACCTTATCTTCACGTGATTTCCGAATTAGTTGATTAATTGTTGGCATTCTTATTTCTCCTTTCTGTACTATCACTGTACTATTTGTTCCCGCTACATTCTCCACATGTCCGGGTGTTTCATTAATCAATAAAATATAGTTTTGACTCGCGCCAAAACCTATATTTATTTTACCTTGTAAATTATACATGTATTTTTCTTTTTTGTCTATTGATTTGATAAGAAAGTTTTTTATTACATGCACTATTTTTACTGTTTTAAGCAATTTTATGCATCAAATTTTATAAACAAAACATTTTTATTGATCCAATAATAATTGATAATATACGCCTTGCTTAACAATTAATTGATCATGATTTCCCCGTTCGATAATTCCCTCTTTGCCCAAAACGATGATTTCGTCGCAGTGGCGAATTGTCGATAAACGGTGGGCAATTATGATGCTCGTTTTGTCGATAGTAAGTTTGTCAAAAGATGCTTGGATGTAACGCTCAGTGGCATTATCCAAGGAACTGGTCGCCTCATCCAAAATGACAATTTGAGGTTTCTTGAGGAAAAGCCTGGCTATCGCAATTCTTTGCTTTTGTCCGCCACTTAATTTTACGCCCCGTTCGCCGGTTATGGTATCATATCCTTCTTCCAAACTCATGATAAAGTCGTGGATGTTGGCGCGTTTTGCGGCTTCGATGATTTCTTCCATCGTTGCGTCCGGTTTACCGTATAAAATATTATCTTTTATCGTACCGTAAAAAATGAAGACATCTTGTTGGACGTGGCCAATGGTCCGTCTTAAACTTGATAGCTCATATTGTTTTATCGGAACATCGTCAATTAGGATTTCACCTTCATTTACTTCATAAAAACGGGGAATCAAACGGGAAATCGTTGACTTTCCCACCCCTGTTTCGCCGATAATGGCAATCTTCTTTCCGGGTTCGATGATGAGATTGAAATTGCTCAAAACATGTTGAAGGCTTTCTCCTTCTTCGGTATCTTCTTGATAACTAAAAGAGACATTGCGAAACTCGATTTTTCCTTTCGGGTTCACTAAAGGTCTGGCATCAGGCGTGTTCTTGATTGAAGGAACAATATCAATAATCGAAATGAACTTTTCAAATCCCGAAAAACCTTGTTGAATTTGTTGCGTCATCGCAACCAAGCGATTGACCGGACGGGTCAAAAAGCTGATATATAGGAAATAAGCAAGCAAGTCGTTACTATCGATATCGCCTGCAGAAACAAAAATGGCCCCGACTACCAAAAGGATTAAATTGATAACCGCATTAAATAACTCATTTCCCGAAGAAAAGATGGCCATTTGGCGATATGCTTCGGTCCAACTCGAAGCATAAATTTCATTAATGTTTTCAAACTTTTCTACTTCAAATTGTTCATTATTATAGGCCTTTGTCAAGCGAATTCCTGCAAGACTGCTCTCAATTCGGCTGTTTAGCTCCCCGTGGGTAGTTCTGACACTACGGAAACTGTCACGCATTTTCTTTCTGCGTTTCATGGCAAAATAAGCTTGACCCATGAGGACCGCAAAAATAATCAAAGTTAACGGAACATTGATAAAGCAAAGAATGGTAAAACTTCCAATCAACATAATAACCGAAATAAATAAGTCTTCGGGAACATGGTGACTCATTTCCGATATGTCGTGCAAGTGATTGGTTAGATTGCTCATCAAAACACCGGTCTTGTTTTCGTCAAAGAACTTATCGTCCATTTGTTCCAAATGATAAAACAAATCTTTTCTCATGTCGCGTTCAATCCGCGCTCCCATCATGTGTCCCCAATAATTGATGATATAGGAAAAGACGGTTCTAAGGATATAGAAGATAAGCAATACTATTCCGATTAAATAGACCGCTTTTAAATTGTTTTTCGGGATATAGACATTGAGGATGTTACGCGTAGCGCTGGGGAAAATCAAGTCGATTCCCGCCACCAACAGCGCACTGAGTAAATCCAGAATCAAAAGTCCTAAGTGAGGACGATAATATCTCACAAACCGTTTAAACATGGCTTTATCTCCTTTCATTAAGTGTTAAATAAATAAGATAAAACCGTATGACAAGATACGGTTTTGTCCAATTTATCGATAAATTGATTGGTATTTGGTTTTTAAGTATTCGATATAATATTGAGGGTTAAATGGTTCGTTGGTTGCTTCCAAAAGAAGTTGTTTTGCGGTTTTGGTCGAACCGTGCCAATGAATCTTTTGTTTTAACCACTCGTTGATTGCTTGAGTGTTTCCGCTCGCAAGCGAATCCTCAACATCGAAATCGCGTTTCATCGCATAATAGATTTGCGCAGCATAGGCGCTTCCCAAAGCATAAGTTGGGAAATATCCAAACATACCGCTCGACCAATGGACATCTTGTAAAATACCTTCTCTATCGCTTGGAACATCGATATCCAAGTAAGCCTTCATCAAGCGATTCCATTCTTGCGGAAGTTCTTCCACGGTAAGTTCTTGTTTCATAATCGCGCGTTCTATATCATAACGAACCATGATATGAAGCGGATAAGTAAGTTCGTCGGCTTCGGTGCGAATTAACGAATTTTCCACTTGATTTACCGCTTTTACCCATTCTTCCACCGTAACATCTTTGAGTTGACTTGGGAACAAGGCTTGAACTTTAGGAAAATGAACATTCCAAAAAGCAAAGCTGCGGCCAACAATGTTTTCGTAGAAGCGCGATTGCGATTCATGCATCGCCATGCTTGTGCCGCCCCCCAGATTCGTTTTATCCAAATCAGGGTTGCATTGTTGTTCGTAAGTGGCATGACCAAGTTCGTGGATGGCGGAAAAGATGCTTGATGTAATCAGTTTTTCGTGGAAGTGGTTGGTCCACCGAACATCTTGGCTGGTCATTCCAGAAGTATAGGGATGTTCGCTTTCTTTCATTAAACCGCGGGTGCGGTCAAACATCAAGACATCCATAATGTAATGAGAAAAAGCTTTTTGTTTATCGATATCATAAGATTGATTCAAGAAAGAAAATTCTTGTTTTGGAAGGGAGGTGATTCCTTTGACAAATGGTACCAAATCCTTCTTTAAGGCGACAAAGAATTCGTCGTATTCCGTGGAAGTCATCCCTTCTTCAAATTGGTCAAGCAAGACATCATAGCCTTGTAAGGTATCTGTTTGCCAATAAGACATCATCTTTTGTTTAAAGAAAATAATCTTTTCCAAATAAGGTTTAAAAGCATTGTAATCATTGTTGTTTTTCGCATCTGCCCAGATGGTTTGCGTTTTGGATAAAAGCATTTGGTATTCGACATATTCGTCAACCGGAACTTTTAACTGACGCATCAAATACTTATGGGTTTTTTTGATTTCTGTATGCATTAGGGAATCCAATTCGTCTTTTCGGTCGAATAATTCCTGCACAAGGTCAATCATTTCTTGGGAAGTTGAGAAATTATGCAATTCTCGGGAAAGTGTTCCCACATGGATGCTTCTTTCTTCTAAAGCTCCTCTTGGGGCTTCCGTTTCGGTATCCCAACCTATCATCCATAAAGCATACCGAAAAGCCCGGGCAAATTGCATTTTATCCTGATAATTCTTAATTAACTCGCTAATTGGTCTTTTCATTGTCTTCCCTTGATTTAATCACGATTTTGTCATGATAAATTTCTTCCAAAGCAATTCCGATGCTTTTTTTGTTTTGGGTCTTTTCAAGGTAAGTCTTTTTTGTTTTTTCAATCTCTTTTGCCCGTTCCGCCACCGCAATCACCAATTTGTATTTGGATGGGGATTTGGCAATGAGCTGATCAATAGAAGGGTAACGCATTCCTTCATTTTGTTTATTCCTGTTCATCTTCTTCCTCCAATAATCTAAAATATCCTTCAAGACTGCGGCTACACTTGGCGTGTTCTGCCCGAATAATCGCCATTATCCGGTCCGCAGCATTATTTACTTCATCGTTTACAACGATATAATCGTAAGCGGGGGCAAAATCCAACTCCCGGCGCGCTTTGGCAAGTCGCTTCTGAATGTTTTCATCGTCTTCAGTTCCCCGTAACAATAAGCGGTTTTTTAAATCTTGGAAAGAAGGCGGAGCAATAAAAATAAACACCGCATCCGGCATTTTTGCTTTTACTTGGAGTGCGCCTTGAACATCGATTTCCAATACTACTTCTTTTCCGTCTTGCAAGTTTTGTTCAATAATATCCGCAGGCGTTCCATACATATTGCCCACAAATTCCGCATATTCCAAAAACTTATTGTTTTTAATTCGCTCTTTAAATTCCTCTGGCGAGATAAAGAAATATTCTCTGCCATGGACTTCCCCTTCTCTTGGCAGTCTGGTTGTCATCGAAACGGAATAGAGAAGATCATGGCTTTTTTGGCGAAACAATGCTTCGCGCACGGTTCCCTTTCCAACACCTGATGGCCCAGATAGTACGATTAAGAGTCCTTTCTGGTTTAACTTCATTTTGCAACCTCCTAAAGTCGCTTGTCAATCTAGAAATAAAAAATTGTTTTGACCTATTCTATCACAATAAGACTTTTTTTTCAAGGAAATATACATATTGATTTTATTTTGAAGCCTCTTTTGATATAATATACATTAAGGCGGTGATGTCATGGCTATCGACGGCGTATTTATTCATCATTTAGTCAAAGAACTAAACGATTGCTTACAGGGCGGAAGAATCAATAAAATTAACCAACCAAGTACCTTGGAACTTATTTTGCATATTAGGTCCCATCACCAAAATTGGCAATTTTTAATTTCCTCCGAACTGAACTTTCCCTCTTGTTTTCTTACAACACAAAAACGCGTCAATCCCGATACACCTTATTCCTTTTGCATGAACTTAAGGAAATACTTAGAACGCGGAATCATCGAAAAAATTTGGCAAGTTGATAATGACCGAATTGTCGTAATCAACATTAAAGCTTTCAATGAATTGGGCGATGAATGCTTGTATCATTTGTTTTTCGAAATCATGGGTCGCAATGCTAATTTGATTTTGACATCCTCCGACCTGACGATTATCGATTCCATCCGCAAACTCAGTCCCGGACTCCAAGAACTAAGAACCATCGTTCCCAAAGCAACATATCGCTACCCAGACAAACAAGGAACAATAAATCCTTTTTCGCCTGATTTAACCGACTGGCAAAAAATGGAAATGTTAAACCAATTGGAAGGAATTTCCCCGCTACTTAAAAATGCGTTTAATTATTTAGGTTCCGTCGACCAATTAATTTTTAAACAAGTCAATCCGGTACTAATCAAAGCTCATCCAAAACCGGCTTTTTATGTATTTGATCTTCCTCATTTGGAAGGGAAACGTATCTTTTACTCAACGATTTCTTCCCTTATTGAGGAGGTAAAAACAACCCTTTTTAAAGGCGCAAACCAACTTTCAACCCTTTTGTCGAAAATAGTAAGACGGGAACTTGCTCATCAAAAGTCCAAGCTAGCCAACCTTAAAGATGACTTGATCGAGGCCGAAAAAAGACTAAAAACCAAAAATATCGCTCTGCTTTTGCAAGCCAATCTTTATCGGATCAAACCGGGGGAAAGCGAAATCATGGTGGAAGATTTTTATCATAACGGATCATTAATTGCGATTAAACTGAATCCCCAACTTACTCCAAGTCAAAACTTAAACAACTACTTTACAAAAATTAAAAAGAGCGAAAAAGCTCTCAAACACTTAAATCGCGAAATCGCCAAAAACGAAAATGAAATAATATATCTCGAAAGTTTAATCGATCAAATCAATAAAGCAAGCGATTCCGACTTGCAGGAGATTAAGGCCGAACTATTAAACGAACAATTGCTTAAAGGTGCAAAAGTAAAAGTAAAACCGCCAAAATCTTACTTAACTTATCAAGGGGACGGAGCAACAATTTGGGTAGGAAAAAACAACTTGCAAAACAACTATCTAACCCATACTTTAGCTCAAAAAAGTGATTACTGGTTCCATGTTCAAAAAGCCCCCAGCGCTCACGTTATCTTAAGGACCAACGAATTAACCGAAAAGTTAATTAGGATTTGCGCACAGCTTGCTGCTTTACACTCTTCCTTTTCGCAATCTTCCAGCGTTCCGGTCGATTATACTTTAGTAAAAAACGTCAAAAAAGTTTCCGGTCAAAAGGGTTCCTTTGTAACCTACACCAACCAAAAAACCATCTATATCGATCCCGATTGGGACACTTTAAAAAAACTTCTTGGCCCCGGAGTCCAAAGTTAGTTTACTTTCATGATAAAAAATCAAACAGCTGAAACAATAGATTTGCTCGCGTTCGTCGTATAAAACGGCCACCTGGTATTGTAAATCAATCAATTGTTCCGGAGTCAATTTTTTAAGAAATTCATTAACTTTGCTTTCCAAATCTTGTTCATGGCTTTCGTCGAAAATTTTAACACGCATATAAAAAACCACCCTTTGTCAATGATTTTAGCATAACCAAGGGGTGGTTTTTGTCATTTTTTATTATGAATCATTTGACAATATTCTTCCCGGAACGGACATAAGGAACATAGGGGCTTTCTTGCCAAACATAAATAACGTCCCATAAAAATCAATTGATGATGAACTTCATGCCATTTTTCCGGCGGCAATAAGCGTTTCAATTTCATTTCCACTTGAAAACTGTTGTCGTTGGGATTAACCAAACCAAGGCGTTTGCTGACGCGTTCCACATGGGTGTCCACCGCCAGCCCAGGCAGCCCAAACCCTTCCGAAACAATCACATTGGCGGTTTTGCGACCAACTCCGGGCAAAAGAATCAATTCTTCAATGGTGGAGGGTATTACACCGTCAAAATCCGCTTGGACGGTTTTTGCAAACTGTATGATATGGTTTGCTTTGTTTTTATATAAACCTATTTTCTTAATATATGGAATAACCTTTTCTACGGTTGCTTCAGCCAATGCTTCAATACGCGGGTATTTACGAAAAAGGGCAGGGGTCACTTCGTTCACCGCTTTATCCGTCGATTGTGCGCTTAAGATAACGCTGATAGCCAATTCGTAAATATTCCGATAGTTTAATTCGCAGCGCGCATTGGGAAAGGTTTCCTTTAACGGTTGCCAAAACTTTTCGTCATGTTTAATTGTTTTTATTTGATAATTATCTTCTCTTAACATATACTTGTTCAAGCATCTCCTTTATCGACGGGTCAACGGGTACTTCATTGCGTTTTTGATTGCGACTAATCAAAATCGCATCCGCATATCTTAAATGCATTTTTTTCGCTTTTAAACTATCAAAGATGGCGTTAGTCATTTGTTCGTAAGAATACCCTTCATCAACCCAACCGTTGATGATTTCTAAATCCGTCGGCGATAAGGTTTTTTGATAGCTTGTTTCGGTATATTCGACAATTCTCTGAACCAATTCTTTGCGTTCTTGTTGCTCGTCCACTTCATCATTTTCTTCAAAACAAAGGCCAAGCTTTTCTATGGTCGGATTTAAACTGAATTGTTCCTTTTTACCATCCTCAATAAAGAGATCGATAAAGCCCTGTTCCACCAATTTGAAAATCCGTTCGGATAAACGCTTTTGATCGATTGTCATCTTTAATCGCAAGGAACGAATCGAAAGAAAATCGTCGCGATCGCGTTTTTGGTGATACAAATGCAAAATGATGATGGCATCAATTTCATCTAATCCTAACTTTTTATAGTTCGTAAGGAGTGCCGTATTAAATGAAATCAGATTTGCTTTAATTAATTTTCCGTAGTTATTCATTTTTAGCCCTCCTTCTGTTATGACAATTATAACATAAACCAACTTTATTTGACAATTTTAATGTTAATCTTTTTTTACGGCGCTTTGGGGACTTTTTTACACCCATTTTCGAAAAAATATTAGGCTTCGTCAATTCCGTTTACTTGAATAACAAACTGGTTTGAGGCGCGTTCTAAGGCTTGGAAAATACGGTCCAGATAGGCGCTACGGTCAAATACTTCATGGGTTATTATGATGCGCTCGCCTTGTTTTGACAGTTCTACCGTATGTCGCGGCGAAAAGTCGTCGTAACGCGTAACTTCGATATCCTGACTATTAACCTCCAATAGTAAAGAGAGGAGTTTTGCGGTACCGGAAGGAGCGTCTTTTTTGGATTTGTGATGGGCTTCCTTTAGTTTAATGGAATAATTGCTTTTCACTTTTGATAAAAACTCCATGATATCGGAAATGCCCCTGGAAAAATTTGCATTCAAGATTAAGGAAGTTCGTTGTTTTTTTGCCAACAACACCAACTCTTCGATTTCTTTTTCCGTAAAACCGGTTGAACCGCTTACCACAGGCAGTTGGAAAAGTAAGGCTTTGCGGATGTTATCAATTCCTTTTGCCCCCGCAAAATCCAGCATTATATCCGGAATCTCCTCCAAAGCCTGGGTTATATCCGAAAAGCATGGCCATTTAGTGCTTCTTCCTTGGGGATCAAGACCGATAATATGAAACCGAGCAGTTAAACTTTCCGCCAAAAAAGCTCCCATCTTACCATTAATCCCACATATCAACACCGTAAACTTCTGGTCATCAAAAGATTCGGTTTTTTGCTTTTTAAATAAAAAGAGCACAAGCGTAAGTATTGTCGCTCCCATAATTAATACTGCCATTTGCCAAGTCGACATAAATCGTCCCCCCTTTTAGCGTATGAAAAGGAGGGGTTTTTGGTGTTATTTAATTATCGCCATTGTTTTTAAGGCTTCTCGCGCGGCATCTTGCGTTGCTTCTTTTTTGGTCCGGCCAACTCCTGTTCCGAGTTTTACACCGTCAAGTACGGCACTCATCGTAAAGAGGCGGTTATGAGGAGGCCCTTCCACGTTGTCCAATCGATAAACCAGACGAGTTGGACCATCTGCTTGAAGCGCTTCTTGCAACCGGCTTTTGTAATCGATAAACGGTTTGACATCATTGGCCAAAAGGTGGGGAAACACCACTTGATCCAAAATTTTCTTAACTTCGTCAATACCGTATTCTAAATACACGGCTCCAAGGAAAGCTTCAAAGAGATCCGATAACGTCGAAGATCGACGTCTGGCACCGCTTAGTTCTTCCCCTTTGCCAAGGAGTATCATTTTATCCAATCCCATTTCTTTGGCATATTGGCTATTGGCGTCCTCGCAAACATATGTTGCCCGCATCTTCGTCATTACCCCTTCATTGAAGTGGGGAAAATGCCGATATAGGTAAGTAGCGACAAGCATGCCTAAAACAGAGTCGCCTAAAAATTCGAGACGTTCATTGCTTTCCTGCTCGCCAAAAGAGGAATGGGTAAAGGCTTTGACTATCAATGGTTTTGGTTCAATGTTTAGACTATATTTACGGTTTAATTCCGCCAATAACTCAAGATTAATCACTTTCATTCGGCCTTTCAAATGGATGTTCGTGAAGGTAGTCGCGCATCTTGTCAATAACTTTTCCGGCTACCATTCTTCTTGCTAACCGAATCGCATTTTTGAAAGCATATGCGCTGCTTGCGCCATGAGCTTTAATGACGACTCCGTCAACACCAAATAGCGTTGCACCGCCGACTTCATCGGCGCTGAAACGTTCTTTGAAACGGTTCAGGTTCTTGCGCATGAATAGATAACCTATTTTGCCAAAAAAGCTGGAACCGATTTCTTCTTTCAAGGCATGGCCAAAAGCTTTAGCCGTTCCCTCAAAAGTTTTCATCGCTATATTGCCGGTATAACCATCTGTCAAAATAATGTCCGCATCACTCATCAACAATTCTTTTGGTTCAAGATTGCCTTGAAAGTTTAGCCCCGACGATTGCAAAAGGCGATATGTTTCTTTTTCCAATTCCCGTCCTTTGCCAGGTTCAGTACCGATATTGAGTAAATAAATAAGCGGATTTTCAATACCTTTAACTTCTTTGACATAGATATTGGCAAATTGGGCAAATTGAACCAAATGATCGGGATCGATTGCTGTATTTGCGCCCACATCAAGCATGATGGCACCGGTTTTCTTAAACGATGGCACATTCGGGCAAATAGCCACGCGCTTCATGCCTTTGATTCGGCGAATCACAATATGCGCAGCCACAATCGTGCCTTGCGTTGGACCGGCGGTAACCACACCGTCGGCTTCTTTTTCCTTCACCGCAGTAAATGCCATAACCATGGAAGTATCGCGGTTGCGACGAATCTCGCTGATAGGGTCTTTTTCGCCCATTTCAATCATCCTTGGCGCATGAACAATAGTAATCCGTTCCGAATTAGTCAAATAAGTTTTAATTATCGCTTCGTCACCGTACAAAACAAGCTCCAAATCAGGAAATTCTTGCACAGCATCCATTGCACCTTTTACGGTAATTTCCGGTGCAAAATCTCCACCCATGGCATCAATTGCTAACTTAATCATTTAATTTCCTCCTTAATCAATCTAATTCTTGATTCTTAATGAAATAATTCTTCTGAGCCTCTTCAAATAATGCACGATATTCTTTACCTGAAAAGAATAACGGATTATTAATTATCGCTTCCGAATCGCGGTTTGCAGATTCGGATATTTCACTGTCGGTTTTTAAATCAGCAAATTGGAAGTTAAGGGTTCCCGATTGTTTTTCGCCGAAAAATTCCCCTGGGCCCCGATTGCGCAAATCATATTCTGCCAAGACAAAACCATCCGTGGTATTTTCCACCATCCTTAGGCGTTCTTCGGTTTTTTCGTTGGTTGTTTCCGCAAACAAGAAACAATATGGCACCGCATCACTGCGCATAACTCGTCCGCGCAATTGATGCAAAGTGGCAACCCCGAAGCGTTCCGCTCCCAAAATGACTATCGAGGTGGCATTGATGACATTCACGCCTACTTCGATAATGCTGGTGGCGACAAGAATGCCGATTTCTTTATTTAAAAAACGTTGCATGATGTCTTCTTTTTCGCTTGCTTTTAATCTGCCGTGGAGAAGCCCAACTTCAGTAATGCCCGCAAAATATTTCCTCATGTTTTCGTAAATTTCGGTAGCGTTAGCACTCGCCAAGGTTTCCGATTCCTCGATTAATGGCGTGACGACATAAATTTGATGGCCGGCTTTCAGTTCGTTTTTCATATGATTGATAACCAGCTTCTTTTCGCTCGGCGCCACATATTTGGTAATAACCTGTTTCCGATTTACCGGCATCGTTTTGATGATGGAAATATCGGTGTCACCATAAGCGGTTATCGCCAAAGTTCTCGGAATTGGCGTTGCGCTCATCTTGAGGTAGTTGACTTCTTGACCTTTGTTTTTAATGGAAACTCTTTGACGCACGCCAAAGCGATGTTCTTCATCAGCAATAACAATTCCCAAAGAAGCATATTCGACGTCTTTTTGGAACAAGGCATGGGTTCCCACAACAATATCGATTTCGCCCTCTATTAAGCCTTTTAAGATTTGCGTGCGAACTTTCGCGGGCGTAGAACCGGTAAGCAGCGCAATTTCCAAATTAAACTCTTTTAAAGTATTGGATATCGTAACAAAATGTTGTTGGGATAAGATTTCCGTTGGGCACATAAAAGCCGCTTGATAGCCGTCGCTCACCACCGCAAGCATTGCCATCATCGCTACAATGGTTTTCCCGCTTCCGACTTCTCCTTGCAATAAGCGATTCATCGGATACGGAGCTTTTAAATCCTGCAATATTTCCTGGATGGCTTTCTTTTGATCGGGCGTAAGTTCGTATGGCAAATTGTTTTCCAAAATATGCAACTTATCATAATGAACATTGATAGGTTCGCAATAATGATTTTTCCTGCGCATGTATTGCAGGTACTTCATCGATAATTGGTATTTCAATAATTCTTCGTATTTAAAGCGTTGATAAGCTTTTTCCAATTCTTGAAGAGAGGAGGGATAATGAAGGATTTTCACCGCTTCTTTTATTCCGATTAATCGATGTTTCTGCAAAAGTTCTTCCGGCAATGTTTCTTCAATATCATCCTTGTATTTGTGGAACACCTTATCAACAATTTCTAAATATTTGCTATCGCTGATATCTTTAATGCGATAAACCGGAACGATATCTCGGTTTATTTCGTCGCACAAAATCAACGAATTTACGGTAAAGTTGTAAAAAGATTGATAAAACCTACCACTTACACGAATAAGGGTTCCATAATCAAGTTTGTTTTTTAAGTAGGTCCGATTGAAAATGGTAGCACGAATGATTTTTCCCTCAACCTCAAATAAAAACGATAAAGTCGTCAATTTGGTTTTTAAGTAAGTAACCGTAACCTTACTGACCACGCTTCCTTCCAAAACTACGATTTCGTCGAGTTTGGCATCCTTTAAAGGCGTGACGGTAAAGTTTTCGTACCGAACGGGAAACTCAAACAATAAAGCGGCAATTGTTTCAACCCCTTGTTTTTTTAATGTTGTTTTATGTCGTGCTAATATGTAATCCTCGGATGCTAATTTAATATTTTGCAAAATTTACCCCCTCTGTTTGGAAAAAGGAAGTGGTTTACCTTCCCTTACTCAATTGCCAAAATGTAACTGTAGATTTCTTGCTTCCCATTAATTACATCGATTTCCAAATCTTCGTAATTAGTTTCAATAAAATTGCGAATTTGCGTTAAGTCGCCATTGGTAACGTCTGCGCCATAAATAATTGTGATAATTTCTTTTTGGCAAAGATCGACTTTTTCCAATAACTTAATGCAAGCCTCTTCCTTTGATTTAGCCGAACAAACAATTTTGCCGTTGCATATGCCGATAAAATCGCCTTTGGCGATATGAATGCCGTCAAAATCAGCATCACGGACCGAGTAAGTCACAAGTCCGGTTGTGACGTTTTCGATAACGCCTTGTATTTCCGAAAGTATGGTATTGATATCGCCGCTTGAGAATTCAAGCATCGTTAATGCGGCGTAGCCTTGGGAAAGCGATTTGCTTGGAACAACATAGACATTGGCTTTGTCGTAGTATTTTCCGGCTTGCTCGGCTGTCATGATAATATTAGAGTTATTGGGGAAAACAATAATGTTTTCTGCGTTCACTGCGTCAAACCCCTTAACAAAATCATCGGATGACGGGTTCATGCTTTGACCGCCCTTTACGACATAGTCAACGCCCATTTCTTTGAAAGTAGTTGTCAACCCTTCACCGGATGCCACCGCTACAACCCCAAATTTCTTTGGTGCAGCTTTTCGCATTTCTAAGCAATCTTCACATTCACAGTCTTCTTGTTTGTCAGCAGGACTTTCGGTATGTTGAACTTGCATATTTTCAATCTTTAAGGTTACAAATTCGCCGTATTGTTGAAAATGATTCAAAACGCTACCCGGAGAAATGGTATGAACATGGACTTTTAACAAGTCTTCATCCTTAACCGCTACAATCGAATCACCGACTGATTCCAAGAAACCCATAACCTCTTGAGTGGAAAAACTGGCAATATTGACTTTTTTGTGTTGTAGTTGAAGAATGAATTCGGTACAGTAACCGTAAGTCAATTCGCTGTGGGCATCAAAATCCGACTTGATGCTTAAGGCAGGTTTATCGGTTGACGATACTTCAATTACTTCGCCCTTTAAGGCTTTAGCCATTCCTTCGATAATATAAATGAATCCGGCACCGCCTGAATCAATTACCCCCGCTTCTTTTAAAACATCAAGCAACTCGGGGGTGCGTTCAAGCGATTCTTTGGCTTCTTTAAGATACAGGTCAAAGAATTCGTCAATGCTGGTCTTTTTTCTCACCTTGGATCCGGCGTATTCGCTGGCTTCCCGGGCGACAGTTAGAATCGTACCTTCCACAGGTTTCATAACCGCTTTGTAAGCTTGGGCTACTCCTGATTTGAAAGCGCGACTTAACTCCAAAGCACCGATTTCCTTGTATTCGGCTAATCCTTTATAAATGCCCCGGAATAATTGGGATAAAATAACACCAGAATTACCCCGGGCCCCCATTAACATGCCTCGCGACAAACGTTTTGCCATTTCATAAATCGATTGTTCTTCACAAGTGCTGATTTCGTTTACACCTGCTTCGATTGTCATCTTCATATTCGTTCCTGTATCGCCATCTGGTACAGGGAAAACATTCAAAGCATCAACTTCACGATAATTGGCCCGTAAATTATTTGCACCATTAACAACTAGTTGTCGAAACAATGGACCATCTATTTTCATCGTTTGCATAAATTTCCTCCATTTAGTAAGATACTTTTTTTTATTTCTAAGTAAAGTAATTATCATCATTATTAAAATGCTATATAATATTACCATATTTTCTATTAAAATGCAAGTAAAAGAGCCTTAGCCATCCTTTTGACTAAAGGCAAAAAATACCCGATGAATTGCTAATTTTTGAAAATAAACCTACCCAAACTTAAAACTTTTAATCTGCTTTTATCAAATTATCGCAAGTTTTTAGAAAATAATTTGTCGCTTAATCCCCCAAATAATGCAAAATTTACTAGAAACAAGGTAATAATAACGATAGGCAAAAAGAATAAGGTGTGTTTAGCCCACTTCAAAAGTTTATAAAAAAAAATAGTAAATGGAAAAACCTTTTTTCGTTTTGCTTGCATTTTTTTTATCAATATGCTATAATAACATGGATTTTAAGGAGGAGACATTATGGCTCGTAAATGCTACTATACCGGAATCGGTACTAAAGCAGGTAATAATCGTTCCCACTCATTACACGCTACCCGTCGGAAATGGAAAGCAAACCTTCAAAAGGTTCGCATCGTCGACGAAAAAGGTCGCATTAAAAGAGTATACGTTTCTACTCGCGCAATGCGTGCAGGACTCGTTACCCGTGCATAAAAAAATGGCATATTAAATTATGCCAATTTTTTTTACTCTTTTTTGCGAAACAAATTAATAAAAAAGCGTATGATAGCGGAAATACATTTAGGAATTCGGATAACATAAAAACGCATATATTTAGCCCCCATTGCTACATTATATGCGTTTTTTTGTATTAATATGCAATATATCCATTGCTCATTCCAGATTGGCCAACGCTTCTTTGATGTTGGGATGGCTGAAGACATATGTTCCCGCAACCACGATATCGCAGCCGGCTTCTTTTACCAATAAAACAGTTTGGTTGTTGATTCCGCCGTCAACTTGGATTAAATAATTGTAATTGTGTTGGTCTTTTAAAGCCTTTAGTTGTTTGATTTTCGGCACTGCGCCCATCATGAAAGTTTGGCCGCCAAAGCCTGGTTCCACACTCATGACCAATACCAAATCCAAAAAAGGCAAGAACGGTTCCAAAACCGAAACCGGCGTGTTGGGTTTTATCGAAATACCCGCTTTTATTCCAAAAGCTTTAATGGCTTTGATTATGCGGAAGGGGTTATCGACGGCTTCGTAATGAAAGGTAATATAATCCGCCCCCGCATGAACGAAATCGGTTAAATATTTCAATGGATCGCTAATCATTAAATGGACATCAAAAACCATCTTTGTCAAAGGACGAAGGGTTTTTACTATCGAGCTGCCAAACGAAATATTCGGAACAAAATGTCCGTCCATAATGTCAAGATGAAGCATTTGACAACCTGCTTCGTTTAATCTATCTATATCGCGCGCCAGATGAGCAAAATTGGCAGATAAAAGCGAAGGTGCAACAATCATACTTTCACCACTTCCTTAATTTACTGATTTCTTCCAAGAAAAGCAAATAGTTTTCATAGCGGCTTGGCAAAATCGAGGTACCGACTTTTTCCTTAACCGCACAGCCAGGCTCGTCTTGATGCAAACAACTATTGAAACGACAATTTGCGCTGGCTTCAAAAAATTCCACAAAGCTATGCGCTAAATCCATTTCATTCATCGAATCAAAGTCCACAATTCCAAACCCCGGGGTATCCGCTACCCAACCGTTATACATCGGGATCAACTCGACATGCCGGGTGGTGTGTTTGCCACGCCCCAAAGCATAGGAGATTTCCGCAGTTTTGATATTCAAGTGGGGAACCAAGCAATTGATTAAACTGCTTTTGCCAACCCCGCTTTGCCCGGTAATAACGGATATTTTCCCCTTGATGACGACTTTGATGTCCTCAATGGTATGAGGAGACGGGGCTTTGGTGGAATATGCCAAGTAAGGATAGCCAATAGATTGATAGTACTCGCAAATTTTTTGCATGGCTTTTGCTTCTTCTTCATTTAATAAATCCCATTTAGTATAAATTATTACACAAGGGATGTTGTTAAATGTCCTTATGGCCAAAAAACGATCCAGTAAATTGGTATTAAAATCCGGATGTTTGACACTGAAAAGCAGCAGCGCCTGATCGACATTGGCAATATTAGGTCGAATCAAATCGTTGTGCCGTTCTTCCACATCAACAATATAGGCGGTATTATCATCCATCATCCGGTATTCCACATAATCCCCAACTTTGGGATTGGTGCCGATTAAACGGAATTTCCCACGGGCTTTTGCGGGGACGGTTTCTTTGGTTTCCAGATTATATAGATAATACAATTCTTTTTGATGAGAAATAATGAGTGCCCTCATCGTTTTTTCTCCTTCATCGTTTGGGCTCTAAGCTGCCCACAAGCCGCCCTAATGTCATCGCCGTGTTCGGTACGGAAGGTAACATTGATGCCCGCCTGGTGCAAAACATTGAAGAAAACTTGGGCAGATTCGGGAAGCGTTCTTTTATATTCTTTGGTCAAGACTTCGTTATAAGGGATTAAGTTGACATAACAATTGATACCTCGCAGTAAATTAACCAATTGATGGGCATGACTGGTGGTGTCGTTGATATCTTTAAGTAAAATGTATTCAAAAGTGACGCGGCGATTGGTTTTCGCCAAATACGCTTTTACGGCTTCCATAACTTCATGCAAAGGATAAGAACGGTTGATTTTCATTATTTTACTGCGCAATTCGTCATTTGGCGCATGAAGACTGATAGCCAAATTAACTTGCAGCTTAAACTCTGCAAACTCAAAAATCTTTGGCACAATCCCGCATGTGGAAATCGTAATGTGACGAGCTCCGATTTCCAACCCTTTGGCAAAATTGACAGTTCGGCAAAAATCCAAAACGGTTTGGAAATTGTCAAACGGTTCGCCAATTCCCATTACCACAATATTGGTTACCCGTTCGTTTGTGGCGTCGAGTTCGCTTTGGACATGAAGCACCTGAAGCACCATTTCCGCATGCGTTAGGTTCCGAATGCGTCCGAGTTCGCCGCTCGCGCAGAAACTGCAACCCATATTGCATCCTACTTGGGAGGTCACGCACACGCTGTTTCCATAAGAATGACGCATCAACACCGTTTCAATCAAATGACCGTCATGAAGCCGAAACAAGTATTTCGTTGTTCCGTCGCTGGACACAATCTTCTTTTCCACGTTTAAACGTTCAATCGCAAAGTGTTCATGCAGATGTTCCAAAGCTTTTTTGGAAAGATTTGTCATTTTCTCGAATAAGGTAACCCGATGGCGATAAAGCCATTCAAAGATTTGCGTGGCACGAAATTTTTTATCATTTTGCGCAATAAAATATTCTTCCAACGCTTTTAGGGAGAAATTGTAAATATTGTTTTTCACATGCAATCCTTTCTAATCATTTTGCAAATATAAAAACCGTCGCCGGCACTTCCTGGCATCATTAATTCTTCATAAACTTTTTCAAAATCTGGGTGGTTGCTTAAAAAATATTCGATTTGTTCTTCGTTTTCGCTTTTATTAATGGTACAAGTGCTATAAGTGAGCGTTCCGTGACATTTCACAAAAAGAGAAGCATTTTCAAGAATGCGTTTTTGAAGTTCGATTAATTCATTAATTTTTTCTTGCGTCATTTGATATTTTAAATCGACTTTATGCGCGATAACACCAAGACCCGAACACGGGGCATCGACCAAAACGTGATCGAACAGCCGATTAAATTGATAAACTGTGGCATCCGCCAAAACCGTTTGGATAATTTTAACGTTTAGTTTTGTGGCACTATCTTCTACCATTCGTAGTTTGTGGGGGTAAATGTCGCAAGCGACGATTTCGCCCTGATTATCCATCAAACCGGCAAGGTGCATCGACTTTGTTCCCAAACCACAACAGATATCCAAAACCGCTTCCTTTGGTTGGGGATTTACAGTTTTGGCCACCTTGATGCTTGAAGGGTTTGGGCGATTATTTTTCCTTCTT
>Ga0265294_10002224_pt1 | contig 25650 bp, 25 predicted proteins | sample MunlanPumphouse3_FD_192504 | JGI IMG/M metagenome (GOLD analysis project Ga0265294, IMG submission 192504) | Groundwater microbial communities from a municipal landfill in Southern Ontario, Canada - Pumphouse #3 | ecosystem: Environmental > Aquatic > Deep subsurface > Groundwater | place... | reverse complement strand
CCGGCGAACACGTCTATATTCCGCGTGTCGAGTGGGGCTGCGGCATGAGCCACAAGTTCATCCACTGCGGCCTGATGCTCGGCGGCAGACGCAGGATGGAGAAACTCGCAAGCCTCGTTGAGGTCGGCAAGCTCAACCTCTCCCCGATGCTCACCCACCGGTTCAAGGGCTTCGACAAGATGGAAGAAGCACTGCTCCTGATGAAGGAGAAGCCGCGCGACCTCATCAAGCCGGTCGTCGTGATCGAAGAGTAAGTACTGGCTCTTCAATCATCCCAATTTTTTTTATAAAATCAGCCCCGGAGCAGGGCGTTTATCCCATGCAAAATTCCGGTGCCTTCTGCTCATGGGTGAAAGCCCGCGGGGGCGAGCTGTACTCCCTATCCTGGCAACGTGATCTTATGCAAACCGCCGGATGCCCGCGAGCGGCGGGAGGACCACCACCTCGCCGTCGACCTCCACCACCGGCTGCAGGCTTCCCGCGTCGACGCGGCGGAGGATGGGCGAGAGGAAGTCCTGACTCCTCGCGGCGTTGGTGATGACGCCGGGGGAGAGCGGGTTGTACGCCGGCATCACGATGAGGTCTCTCCCGCGCACCGCGCCCTGCCCGTAGAGGAAGCAGGGGAACCGGGCCATATCGATCTCGATCGCCGGGTGGTCGTGGCCGATGATCAGCGTCCCGTGGTCGTCGACCATCTGATCCCCGTGGACCACCGTGTAGCCGCCGCGGTCGTAGCGGTCGACCGTCCCTCCTACGATCGCCGGCAGCATAACGTCGTGCGATCCCCGGACGAGGACAACCTCGCACTCGGCCCGGAGCGCCGCAAGGATCGTCGAGAGCGTCTCCCTCACGTCCCGGCTCACCCGGTCGAAGGCGTGGAAGATGTCCCCGTCGAGGATGAAGACCGCCGGGCGGAATCTTCCGAGGATGGCCTCGAACCGCTCGAGCAGCGTCTCCTCCTCGTGGAGGGGGAAGTGGAGCCCCTGCCGGTAGAGCGCCTCCGCAAGCCCGATATGAACGTCGGAGACGACACAGAGGGACTGTTCCCGGACAAAGAGCGCGCCCTTATAAAAGCCGAACCGGGAGAGGAGGTCGGCTTCCGTGACCGCGTTCATGCCGCCGCCTCACCTCCGATGCTGCTCATCACCCGGCGCTGGAACTCGCGGAGCATTGAGAGTTTGTCCTGTGCGTAGACCGCGTCGGAGACCCCGAGCGTCGCGATCCCGAACGCGAGCGGGCTCGGGGACGCGGCACGGGTCAGAACGACCTCGATTGTGCCCGCACCGATGCCGTCGACGATCCGCCGGATGTTCTCCACCTCGAACCGGTCCTCGATCACCTCGCGGTAGGTCTCCCGCATCACGGCGAAGCCGTCGAGCCGTTTTGCAAACTTGATCAGCATGTCGGCGCTCACCTGCTGGCGGCGGGCGCTCCTTCTTTTGCCCATGTAGTTACGGAGGATCATGAACGACCGGGCCGCGTTGATCCGGAAGACCCGCTTTAAGAGCTGGGTATCCCCGACAGCCTCCTCAAGGACCGCGCAGCACTCGTCGGCCCGGATGTCCCGGAGGATGCGCACGGGGTCGGCTTTCTTCTCGAGGGGAATCGAGACCAGAAACCCGGTATCGCTGATCCCGACCGAGACGTTCGTCGTGACGTCCCGCGCAATCATGAAGGCGACGATCCGGGAGAACCCGTCGTTGAACCGCAGCCCGTAGTTGGTCATGAAGTAGTAGAGGCGGCGGTGGTTCTCCCGGTCGACCTGCTCCTCGACGACGATCCGGCCGGGCGTGGGGACGGCCAGATCACCCATGTAGCGCACCTGCTGCTCGAAGATCGCGCAGATGCTCCGGGCACTGTTCTCGTCGATGGGGTACCCGGCAAGGAGCGTATCGACGAGGTCTTCCGTCTCCGCCGTCTGCATCGCACGAAGCATCATCTCCTTGAACCGGAGGACGTGAAGCCCGAGGTCGAACGAGAGCGGGAGTTTTTCGGAGAACCAGCTCGGTATCGTCGGGCGGTCGGTTGTCGGGTCGACGTAGAGTTTCCCGCCCCGGCGGTAGGCGAACTTGTAGCGCCGTCCCCCGAGGACGAAGACGTCGCCCTTGTTCATCCGCTCCAGGTACTTCTCGTCCAGGTTGCCGGCAAAGGCCCCGTCCCGGGTGAGGACGTCGCAGGAGAACTCGTCCGGGATGGTCCCGGAGTTGAGGAAGTAGATCATCCGGGCGTTCCGTCCTCGCTTCCGGATCGTCCCTTCCTCCGCATCGTGCCAGATCTTCGCGTAGATCCGCCGCTCCTCAAGCCCCGCGTACTCTCCCGCGAGGTAGCGGACGACGCTCATGAGGTCTTCCTCCTCGAGGTCCCGGTAGCAGTAGGACCGGCGGATCACCTCGAGCATCGCATCGATCTCGGTCCTCCCCTCAAGCGCCATCCCGAAGACGTGCTGCGCAAGGACGTCGAGACAGTTCTCCGGTATGTGGATCCGGTCGACAAACCCGCTCTGCCCCTCCCGGAGCATCACCGCGCACTCCACGAGTTCGTCGCGGTCAAGGACGACGATCCGCCCCTTGACCACCTCGCCGAGGCGGTGCCCGGCCCGCCCGATGCGCTGGAGGAGCGCTGCCACGGACTTCGGGGATCCCACCTGGAGGACGAGGTCGACGTGGGGCATGTCGACCCCGAGTTCGAGCGACGTCGAGGTCGTCACCACCTTCACCCTCCCTGACTTGAGCTTCTCCTCGATGGCGAGCCTTCCCTCCGTCCCCATCGAGCCGTGGTGGCACCCCGTGTTCTCTTCCGTGTAGCACTCCGGGTAGCGGACACGGAGGTTGTGGAGGATCCGTTCTGCGCCGTTCCTGGTGTTCGTGAAGACGAGGGTATTGCTGTGCTCCTGGACGAGTCGGTGGATCGTCGAATAGAGGTGCCGCGAGAGGTCTTCGGGGGTGGTGTCGATCAGGTCGGGAACCGGGCAGAGGAGCTGTAGGTCGAACTCCCGCGCGAACCGGGTATCGACGATCTCCACCTCGCGCCCGGCGCCGACCAGGAACCGGCCGACCTCATCGAGCGGTTCGATCGTCGCCGAGCACCCGATCCGCGTAAAGCCGCCGCCGCCCTCCCTCACCAGTTCCTCGAGCCGCTCGAGGCTCACCGAGAGGTGGACGCCGCGCTTCGAGCCCGCGAGGGAGTGAATCTCGTCGACGACGACCCACCGGACCGTCCGGAGGTTCTCGCGGAACTTCGGGGAGTTTAAGAGGATCCCGAGGGTCTCGGGGGTGATGTTGAGGATGTGGGGGGGTTTTCTCGCCATCTTTGCCTTATCCGCCCTGGAGACGTCCCCGTGCCGGATCGCGTGGCGGATCGGCGTGTGCCCGACTCCCCGCTCGCGGGCGATCTCCCTGATCCCGTCGAGCGGCTGGCTGAGGTTCTTGTGGATGTCGTTTGCAAGCGACTTGAGCGGCGATATGTAGAGGCAGTAGACGCTGTCCTCGAGCCCCTCCGTCCGTGCCCGGACAAAGAGGTCGTCGATGATCGCAAGGAATGCCGAGAGGGTCTTTCCCGACCCGGTCGGCGAGCAGATGAGGACGTTTTTTTTCTTGTGGATGAGCGGGACCGCCATCCGCTGCGGCGGCGTGAAACGCCCCTTGAGTTGTTGTATGCACCATTCCCGTACGTTCTCGTCGAGGAGACCGAGGATCTCCTCATCAGAATGCCCTGCCGGCTGTTTCTCCATCCCTTCACCTGCTGTTGTCCCCCGGGTCCCGCCGTGCGCCCTCCCGTATACCGGTGCGGGGAACGGCAGGCCCGCGCAATCCCTGATCTGCCCCTTGTTCAGGAGAATTTACCTACATCGGCACTTTGTGGTCGCTTAGGGGGCAAATGGTGCTGCAGAATTGTATTCAAGCAGCAATTGCCCCTGTTTTACAGCCGGAACGGCGTGCCGAATTTTGTATGTATTTTGTGATGATCGAGCATAGCCTTTTGCATCATCGGGGTTGATCGAGCGATGCGATTGGATGCTATCTGCCTGCATTATGGATGTGGATTGGCGTTTCGCGCATGAGGGCGGCGATTCCTGATCCCGCCCCATCGCCCGCGGCCGCTCCCGGAGGAAGTGTGGTTGGTCCCGGCATATCCGGTAATTGCCGCTCCCTGCTCCTGCCGGAGCCCGGGAGGTTTGGATGGCGAGAGCAATCACTCCCCGTACCGGCGCATCTGGGATATTCTAATGTAGGATCTCGTGAAACCTAACAGCGGAACTACGATGACAAATCACCCGGTTAAGAACATGATGCGGTTGATGGCGACCAAGATCAGGACCATCGCGGACGTGATGTCCGACGATGAGATCGATGCGCTCCTCGCCGAGATCCTGAACGCAGATCGCATCTATACCATGGGCGCCGGGCGCTCCGGGCTCGTAGCAAAATCGTTTGCCATGCGCCTGATGCACCTCGGGCTCGCTGCATTCGTCGTCGGGGAGACCGTGACTCCGGCCATGAAGCCGGGAGACGTCATTATCGTCTTCTCCGGATCCGGCGCGACGAAGACGGTTGCGGATATCTCGGAGACCGCAAAGGAGATTGGCGGAAGGGTCTGTCTTATCACCTCAAAGAGAGACTCTAGGATCGGCCGCATCGCCGACTGCATCGTCATCATCGAGAGCCAGCGGGATAAGGTGGCCGATGAGTCGGCTGAGTTCGAGATCCGGCAGATGATGGGCGAGCACAAGTCGTTTGCACCGCTCGGCACCATCTTCGAGACGACTGCCATGGTCTTTGCGGACGCGATCATATCCCGGCTGATGGAGATCACCCAGTGCAGGCCCGAAGACCTCCAGTGCCGGCATGCGAACATCGAGTGAGGGTATGTTATGAATGAACACAGGTACGCCGACCGGGTCCGGTCGGTGGAGATGTCGGGCATCCGCAAGCTCTTTGAAGCGGGGGGGCCTGATGCAATCAACCTCGGGATCGGGCAGCCGGACTTCGATACGCCCGACCATATCAAGATGGCCGCGATCGCCGCCATCAGGGAGGGAAGGACCGGCTACACGCCGAACGCCGGTATCCCGGAGCTCCGGGAGGCGATCTGCGAAAAGTTTGCACGGGAGAACAATCTCACCTACCGGCCGGAGCAGATCCTGGTCACGGCAGGAGGGAGCGAGGCGCTCCATCTCGTCATGGAGGCGCTCGTGGACCCGGGTGACCGGGTTCTCTTCACCGACCCGGGGTTCGTCTCCTATGCTGCGCTTGCGGCCTTCGCCGGCGGAAAGCCCGAGGGCGTGCCGCTCGATGCGGACCTGCATATCGACGTCGAGCGGGCGAAGGAGCAGATGGACGGAGCGCGGGTCTTTATCCTGAACTCCCCGGGAAATCCGACGGGCGCGGTCGAGAGCGAGGAGTCCATCCGCGCCCTCGTGGAGTACGCGGGCGACCGGGGCGTCACCGTCGTCTCCGACGAGGTCTACGAGCACTTCATCTACGAAAAAGAGCACGTCAGCGCGGCCCGGTTCGGCGAGGACGTCATCACCGTCAACGCTGCGAGCAAGACCTACGCCATGACGGGCTGGCGGGTCGGCTACCTCGCGGCGCCCGAGGACTACATCCCGGAGTTCCTCAAGGTCCACCAGTACGCCCAGGCATGCGCGACGTCGATATCGCAGTATGCTGCGCTCGCCGCGTACACCGGCGACCAGGAACCGGTCGCGCGGATGCGGAGTGAGTACCGCGCCCGGCGGGATCTCCTCTACGACGGGCTTACCGGCATCGGGTTCGACTTCCCCCGGCCGGAAGGTGCGTTCTACATGTTCGTCCCGATGGGGCAAACCCTTATCGAGAAGGCCGTTAATGCGGGTATCATCATCGTGCCCGGCGGAGCGTTCGGCTCGCGGGCGCCTGAATACGCGCGTATCAGCTACGCGACCTCCCGCGAGAACCTCTCCCGTGCGGTCGGGCGGCTCGGGGAATTAATGGGGTGAGAGAAGAGTGGTGAAAGAGTTACTCAGGAAGTTATCCGACGCCCACGGCGTCTCGAGCAGCGAAGGAAGCATCAGGGAGATCGTCAGGGCGGAGCTTGCGGGTTCGGTCGACGAGTTCCGCGAGGACACGATGGGCAACCTGATCGCCGTGAAGCGCGGCGACGACTTCTCCATCATGCTCGCTGCCCACATGGACGAGATCGGCCTGATGGTCCAGTATATCGACGAGAAGGGGTTCATCCGGGTCGTCCCCATCGGGGGCTGGTACGGGCCGGTGCTCTACTGCCAGCGGGTGGTGCTGCACGGGAAGAATGGTCCGGTCCTGGGCGTCCTCGGCGCAAAGCCCCCTCACGTCATGAAGGACGAGGAGCGCAAGAAGGAGATCAAGATCGAGAATATGTTTGTCGACGTGGGCGCTACGAGCGAGGAGGAGGTGAAGAACCTCGGGATCGAGATCGGCACCCCGATCACCACCGACCGCGAGTTCACGGAACTTGCCGGCACCCGCGTCACGGGCAAGGCGCTCGATAACCGGGTCGGCGTCGCGATGCTCATCCGGGCCCTGCAGCAGACCGAGTCGCCCCACACGATCTACGGCGTCTTCACGGTCCAGGAGGAGCTGGGGCTCAAAGGCGCGAAGGTGAGCGCCTACTCCCTGAATCCCGACTGCGCGATCGCGACCGACGTCACCATCCCCGGCGACCATCCCGGGATCGAGAAGAAGGACGCGAGCGTCGAGATGGGCAAGGGGCCGGTCCTCGTCCTCGTCAGCGCGAGCGGGCGCGGGCTGATGGCCGACCCGCGGATGACCGCGTGGCTCCGGGAGACCGCGGAGAAGAACAACATCCCCTGCCAGCTCGAGGTGGGGACCGGCGGCAACACCGACGCGACGATCATCCATCTGGAGCGGGGCGGTATCCCGAGCATCCCGCTCTCGATCGCCGCCCGCTACATCCACTCTCCGGTCGAGGTGGTCGATGCCGGCGACATCGAGGCCGGGGTCCGGCTCCTCGTAGAGGCGCTGAAGAGCAGGCCGGCGCTCTGACTACCCATCTTTTTTGAAATCTGTTGAAACTCTGTTCCGGTCTTCATCCCAATCCTGATGAAGTTGGTGCTGGGCCGGCTTGCCCCTGGGATCGGCCTTTTTCCTCGGGCATGTCCCCGTGCAGTGGACCGTGGTGGCTATCGCCATTGGGGGTGGCGGCTCGCGGGGAGGGGAGACCCCCTCCCCTGTCTCCACGTTGTAGTGGATCTCTGTAACCCCCACCACCCGCGCTTCGCGCTCCTCCCGCCCCCAGGGGGGCGGGCAGTGCGTGGCGATTGCGATGGTTCGTTAGAACCGGAGCATGAGAAGACCGAAGGTCTTGGACTCGCAATGGACGGGACGTCCGGAGCATGAGCGCCGCCAGATGCGCAGCCGGGAGAAAGCCGTGCCCCGGAGTGCCCCAGGATTGCGACTATCTGGAACAAACAGGTGGAGTTCCAACAAAGCCTTTTTGACGTTTCCTGCACGGAAAGGATTAACGTATCCCCCGTGCAGTGCGGGGTATGACCGACGGATTCCTGCAGGAGATCCTCTTTGGCGACCCCGCCTTCCTGGTGCGGGTCCTGATCGTCGGCGTATGCGCGTACTTGGCCCTTGTGATCATCGTCCGCATCTCGGGAAAGCGGACGCTCTCGTCGATGAACGCCTTTGACTTCATCGTGAACGTGGCCGTCGGCTCGATCCTTGCCTCGACGATCGTCTCCAGGGACGTTTCGCTTGCGGAAGGGGTGCTCGCCTTCGGCATCCTGATCGTGCTGCAGTACGCCGTCTCCTGGTCGTCTGTCCGGTCGGAGGGAGTGCAGAAGGCGGTGAAGTCGGAGCCCCGCCTCATCTTCCACGACGGAGAGTTCCTGCACGATGCGATGCGGCGGGAACGGATCGCCGAGAGCGAGATCCGGCAGGCGTTGCGGTCGGAGGGGGTCGTTTCCCTCGAAGGCGTGCGCGCAATCGTCCTCGAGACGAACGGGAACCTCTCGGTGCTTCAGAAGAGCGACGGCACGGGATCGCTCGTCGATGTGACAGGGATCCGCCGGTGAAAACAGTGTGCCCAAGAGATAAGGCCTTACGCCCGGGCACACTTCGGTTCATGGTGCAGTGTTTTATTTGTGTTCGCAGGCCGTAACCGTCCTTGCCTGTGAACCTGCTGCATCATGTGATGATGTGCCTTTTGGTTGACCCCACTCTCAGGCAAGATCCCCCATAACGCTGAAAGTATATAATTTTATCGTGGCGTGCGAATAATGATCGTCCTGTGTTCTATCACCCAGGTCGGCTTTATCCTCCCTTCAAACGATCTCACTCTTCCACAACGATGACTGCGACCGGGCACGCGTCGGCAGCCTCCAGGGCGCAGTCGGCAAGGTCGTCGGGCACGTTGCCCTCCGCGGGGTTGCCGTCAACCCGGTACTGTTCCGTGATCGAGCTCAGGCCGTCGTTTGGGTCCTCTTCGAAGATGTCCGGGCAGAGCGTCCAGCACGACTCGCAGCTGGTGCATCCCGGCCTGTCGATGGTAACTTTCACCACACTCCATACCTCCTCTGGAGCTCCGGGAGGGTACTCTTCCATGTTAAACATGACGGAAGCGGAGGGTCTGCATGGTTCGGGCAGACAAAGTATAACGCTTTCCGGACCAAACGAGAGAGGGCTCATGCAGAATACTGCCTGGATCACTCTGTTCTTCGCCGGGCTCCTGGAGGCCGGCTGGGCGCTCGGCCTCAAGTATACCGAAGGGTTCACGAAGGTCTGGCCGTCGATGGCGACCCTCGTCGTGATGGCCGGGAGCATCTACCTCCTCTCGCGCTCGCTCTCCGGCCTTCCGCTCGGAACAGCGTATGTCGTCTGGACGGGCATCGGGGCGGTCGGAACGGTCATCGCCGGGATCATGCTCTTCGGCGAATCAAGGAGCGTCGTCCGCCTCCTCTGCATCCTCCTGATCGTATCGGGGATCGTGGGACTGCGGTTCTGTTCGGATGCGTGAGGGAGCCGGTGCCGGGGTGTATCCCCCTCTATTACACCTCCTGGGGGTTTTGGGCGTCCATCTCGTCGTCCAGCGCATCGAGAAACGCCACGAGACGTGCGTGCCTCTCTTCGGCGATGCTCCGGCCGGTCTCTGTGTACATCCGGTCTCTGAGGTTCAGGAGTTTGTCATGGAAGTGAGCGGTTGCATCCGCAATGCCGCGCCCCTGCTCTCCGGATTGCATGAACGTTCTCGCGATCCCGACTGCGCCCATCGCGTCCAGGTTGTCCACGTCGGAGAGCACCCGTGCCTCCAGGGTCTCGGGGGCGATGCCCGTGCTGTACCGGTGCGCACGGATGGCGTGGACGATGCCCGCGATGCGGTCTTCGGGGTAACGGATGGACCGGAGATAGGACTCCGCTATCCGCGCTCCCTCTTCCTCGTGGGGGACGCCCGTCTCCTCTTCAAGGGGTCTGGCGATATCGTGGAAGAGGGCGGCCGGGATGAGGATCGCCATATCCGCCCCCTCCAGGGGGCCGATCCGCTCGCAGAGGCGCACGACCCTCTCCGTGTGGTCGAACCCGTGCGCCCCTGATGGGAACGCCGTCCTGACGTAATCGAGCATCGCGGCCGTCTCTTCATGCATGGTAGATCTCTATCTTCCGGGATCGAAAATATTCGCTTTCGGTCTTCCCGTTGCCACGCTCATGCCGCTGCCCCCGCGCCACAGACCCCGGTTCCGGCGGCCGGCCGTTGTCCGTCGCCGGTGTCCCACAAATATTTTTGTGGGTCGTATTATGCATTTTATGACTCACAACCGCCACCGTGACGTGTTTGTGTATATCTCGGTAATCGCAAGATATTTTGTGTGTATCAGATCGAGGTTTTGATACACACAAATGAGTTTGCAGATACCAGAGCACTCACAACCGGTCTCCCTCGGTGATGGCGACCAGGTGCGGGAAGACGTAGACGCTCGCGTTTCGTCCCCTTCCCTCCTGTACCTGCTGGATGATCCCGCTCTCCTCCAGGTCCCTGAGGATCTTTGCCCCGCTCGCTTTCGGAATCGCCGACCGGCTGCAAAACCCGGACGTATCGAAGATCGGCGTCCCGAAGATGGCATCGATCGTAGCGGCGGCGTACTGCGACCGGGTTACCTCCGGCACCGTCTGCTTCATCTCGGTATAGAGGTCGAGGATTGCCTTTGTTTTCCGGCCGTTCTCCTCGGCCTGCTCCTCGATGGCGCGGAGGAAGAATGCGATCCAGCCGTTCCAGTCCCGCTCACGGGAGACCGCGAGCAGCCGCTCGTAGTAGGCCGGCCGGTGCCGCTCGAGGTAGGCGCTGATGGAGAACATAGGGCTTGCAGTCAGCTCCTTCTCGTAGAGGATCAGCGGGACGAGCATCCTCCCGATACGCCCATTGCCGTCGCAGAACGGGCGGATGAGTTCGAACTGCGCTATTAAGACGGAAAGCTGGACGAGGGTGTCTTTCCCTTCACGGTAGAGGTAGGCCTCCCAGTCCGCGAGCGCCCGGGGCACGTTCTCCGGCGCCGGCGGGACGAAGATCGCGTGCTCGATACGGGCGTCCCGGCCGATGAAGTTCTGGACCGTGCGGATGCATCCCGGCTCCCGGTCCATGCCCCGGCTGCCGGCGAGCAGGATGCGGTGCAGGTCGCAGGCGAGGGCTGCATCCAGCCGCCGGGTCTTGAGGGCCTCGACCGCAACGTTCAGCGCCTCCCGGTAGTTGATGACCTCCTGGATGTCGGCAAGGGCCTTATCGTTGATCCGTTCCCCCGGGTTCGCCTCGAACCGCAGGACGTCCTCAAGCGACGCCTGTATTCCCTCGATCCTTGAGGAGAGCACCGCCTCCTGCGTCAGGAGCGGGGAGAGCAGGAGGCGAGGCTTCGGGATCGCCTGGAGGATGCCGTCGTACCGGGCGAGGGCACGGTTCGCCGACGCTATCTGCGGGATATGGGCCTCCCAGTCGATGCCGGCCGGGGGCAGCGGCTCCGGGACGCAGGGCGTGGTTGTCATGCCGCCGCGTCACGGACCGCCGTGGACCCCCCGAGAACAGGAAACCTGGCGATGTGCCGGAGATCCTTCACATAATTATCCGGTGGTGCGAGGGCGTATTAAGATTGATTGTTTGCGATTGCGGCGGCCGGGCTGCACGAGGGATGCAAAGAGCTCGATGCGGACCCGCTCCCCGAGCACTGTCAGGAGAAGTGCGGTCATTTCTGCAACGATGCTACAATAAATCAAATTCTGTGTAATTAGTAATATATTTATCTCATTAAGTGTTACTTATGCTGAGGGCTGACATACCCTCAGAATACTTCGAACCATATTCACCTGTCGCCTCAACCCATGTCCAATCCCGGCGTTCTGCTGCACGTCCTATCCAAATCTTTTTTTTCGGAGGCAGTCGCGGGACGGCGCCCTACCGTTTGAGATGCGGTGCACGACCGCTTCTGGTTGCGCAGCCGAAAAGATGGAAGTCATACCGGGGCAAATTCCTGAACGATCGGGCAGCGCCGGTTCCATGCCCTTCTTTCGTATCACTGAGCGGTCGGGCTCACGGCAGAGCCTTGCACCCCGGGCCGGGAGCGTACGGCAGTCTCCGCCTGTGACATGTAAGTGTCCGCGGATGGGCGATACAATCCCTATGGGCAGTGCCCCCTCTTTTGTCAAACCCTCTCAGGATCTCCTGCAAACCCCACCACCAGGCCCACGAAGCCCGAGGTGAACGGCACAGCCGCACGACCGAATCCCGACTCCACCAGTATCTCCCGGAACTCCGATACCGTGGTGAACGTAGATATGTGCTTCTCCCGCTGTGCCACCATTCCCCGGATGACGTCGTCGGAAGCTCCTCCCCGCTTCATGCCCCGGCACCAGATCTCCCTCTGCATCTGCTCTTCCCGGTCGTCTCCGGCCCGGAAGATGTCCCCGCAGATAAACCGGCCACCGGGCGAAAGCGCCTGCAAAGCCCGACGGGCGACCATAACCCGGTCCTCCTTTGAGACGTGGTGGAGGCAAAGGGAGGTGACGATTGCATCGTAGCGATCAGTCGGCCACGCATCCCGCAGGTCCTGTGCAAGAAATTCGACCCCGGCAAGATCGGGTTTTGCCGTTGCAGCCGTCAGCATCTCCGGTGAGAGGTCGATCCCGGTTATCTTCGCGTCGGGATACTCCTCCCGGATCATCGCGGTGAGGATCCCGGTTCCGCAGCCAAGTTCAAGAATCCGCCGTGGGTGAGGAGGCAGGTAATCGATGATGGTGGCAAGGAGGAGAGGCTGACCGGGCACGATGGCCCTGATGAGATGGTCGTATTCCTCTGCATCCATGACGCCGTGGACCTCGTGCGTTTCGGTCATCCTTCACCAGCCGTCCTGTATGATCGCTCCAGGTTGTACATTGGAAAAACACCTGACCTTGGTGAGAAATAGCGACGCTTATTTCATACGTAGTCTGAATAAACAATTATTAAATATTATCCCTACGGATGATACTCTATGGATGCAGAGACCCACCGCCACTGCAAATACTATAATATCGAAAATGACTTCTCCGTAGCCGACCTTGCCGCTTTCCACGGTCATCTGGGGCCCTATATCGTCCTCGGGTACCGGATCGGGAAGTATATACGGGGTAACTTCTGCGACGACCCGTTCCGGATGAAGGCCGAGGTCCGCTGTGCCGGGGTGCCCCCGCAGTCCTGCCTGGCAGACGGGGTCCAGCTCGGGAGCGGGTGCACGCTTGGGAAGCGAAACATCGAGATCATCTCCTCGGAGACCGTCAGCTGCACCTTTGAAGCCGACGGGAGACGGATCACCGTCACTCCGCGCCCGTTCCCCCTCCCGGAGCGGGATATGGACTACGAGGCCGCGATCGAGGCCGTGGCCGAGGAGATGTACTACAGGCGCGACGATGAACTCTTCGACCTCTCCTCGTCCTGAAGGGCCATGACTCCGCCGGACCCTGTCATCAGGCTTGAAAACGTGTATACCGCCTACGAGGGTGCGGACCGCCCCACCCTGACAGGTATTTCCCTCTCGATAGGGAGGGGGGAGTTCGTGGTGATAGGCGGCCCGAACGGGGCCGGGAAGACGACGCTGCTCGAAACCATCAACGGGATGCTCCCCATCACCCACGGAAAGGCTACCGTATGCGGGCAGGACGTGCGGGGGGACGGGGTGCAGGTGCGGTGCCGGGTCGGCTACCTCCTCCAGAACTTTGCCTTCGACCCGCTTACGCCGTTCACGGTCGAGGAGGTCGTCCTGATGGGGCGCTACGGCACGATCGGCCTCTTCCGGAAGCCCCGGACGGAGGATTACGAGGAGGCGAAAAAGGCCCTGCACCTACTCGGCATCGAGGACCTCGCCACCCGCCCCATCGGGCAGCTCTCCGGCGGGCAGCAGCAGAAGGTGCTCATGGCCCAGAACCTGGCCCGCAACCCTGAAGTTCTCCTCCTGGACGAGCCCTTCTCCAACCTGGACATGTTTGCCCGCGAGGAGATCAACCGCCTTCTCGCCCGCCTGGTCGGGAACGGGATAACGGTGCTGATCGTATCGCATGCCTTCGACGACCTGCCTGACAGGCCGGTGCGGGTTGTGGTGATGCAGGAGGGGAAGATCGTGGTCAGCCGGGAGTGCCCCCCAAAAGAGGTGGAGCAGGTCGTCCGGAGTGCCGGAAAAGGAGCCTCGCATGCTTGAGTTCATCATTCCAAACAACATCGTCTGCCACGCCGTGGAGGCCATGCTCTTCGCCTCCGTCGCCTGCGCCGTCCTCAGCGTGATCATCACCCAGGTGCAGATCTCCTCCATCGGGTTCACCATGGCCCATGCCGCCTTTGCCGGTGCGGCGGTGGGAATGTTTCTCTCCCTCAATCCAACCGTCTGCTCCATCGTGGCCGGCGTCGCCGTCGCCTTCCTCATCGGCCCTCTCTCGGATAGGGCCCGGCTCTCTCCCGATACGTCGCTCGGGCTGCTGTTCGGGATCTGCATGGCCGTGGCCATCTTCTTCATCGCCTACATGCAGACCCTCGGGCAGGGGTTCTCCGCCATGGGCCTCCTCTTCGGGGACGTCATCTCCCTCTACCGCGAAGAGATATATCTCCTCGCGGTCATCTGCATCGTTGCGATCGCCTTTATTGTCGTCCTCTACAAGGAGATCACCGCGATCATCTTCGACAAAAGGATCGCGGAGTCGGTCGGAATCCGGGTAAAGCCGGTCTACTACGCGATGCTCTTTGTCATTGCGCTCACCGTCGCCCTCTGCCTCCCCATCATCGGGGGGCTCCTGCTCTACGTCTGGCTGGTCACCCCGGCGGCAATCGCCCTTCAGTTCTGCAACCGGCTGTCCGCGATGTTCGTGGTCGCCCCGACCGTGGCTGCCGTGATCAGCATATCCGGTGCCCTTGCCGGCCTGGAATACTCCCTCCCGGTCGCCCCCCTGACCGCCGTTCTCTTCTCCGTCGTCTTCATCGCCGCGGTGCTCCTCTCACCCCGGCGGCGCGTCACGTTTCGCAAAGTTTAATACTTTAGTCACAACTATTCTCAACATGAACCGAATTCATACTCTATCTTTCCTACTTGCCTTACTTTTCGTAGCACCCGGGGTGAATGCCCTTACGGTGGTCTCCACGACTACCGTTCTCTGGGATCCCATCCAGTACATCGGCGGAGAAAAGGTCGAGGCCGTCTACATCGCCGATCCGACCATCTGCCCCCACATGCAGGCGGACATCATCCCGAACCGCATCCAGTTGCAGAAGGAGTTCATTCGCGATGCCGGCCTCTTTGTTGCCCACAACGGGTCGGTCGATCAGTCCTACGTGATGCCGTATGTCGACGACTTCATGGCTGCCAACGACTACGACACAGTGGAGTGGGTGACCCTGGAGAATCCCTCGATGATCTGGAACACCCCGTCGGGGGCAGCAAACCTCTCCCGCGAGGTGGCGGGATGGCTGATTGCTGCAGACCCGGCAAACCGGACGTACTATGAAGCGCGGCTGGATGATTACCTTGCAGAGATCGATGCCGCGGATCTCTCCTCTGAGGAGCAGGAGACGATTCCCGGTCAGGATGCCGTGGTGATGGTCTGGCAGGAGGACGCAGCGGTCGGCTGGCTCGGGCTGAACCTGGTGTCCATCTATGCGCCGGAGTTCTATCAGGGTGGAAAATTCACTCCGCGGGTCGTCGTTGACGATATCCGCAGCCATCCCGAAAAGTATCAGAATGTGAAGTACGTCATCGAGAACATGCAGTCGGGGGAACTGGCAAAAGGCCTTGAGGAGGCGCTTCATGACAACGGGGTGCCTGTAGAGCGGGTCATATTCACCAACTTCCCCAAGTCGCTCCCGGGCGTCGACTCGCTCCCCGACGTCATCCGCTACAACAAGGGCCTGGTCACTCCGGTGCAGGCTGCGTCGGGAGAAGCGGCCGCCCCGGCCGAGACCGCTGCTCCGCTTCCCGGAATCCTGGCCGTTGCGGCTATCCTTGGAGGCGGCTCCCTCCTGCTGCTCACCCGCAGGCGGTAAGAATCACTTTAACCACCACTTTTTGATCCTGGAGGAAAGACATGGAACAACTGAATGAGGCCATGAAAACCGATGTACTGCCGTTGGGTTTTCAGGGCCGCGGGCGCACCCGCCCGGGCATCGCTGCCGGAAGGAGGGAACCATGAACGTCGACCTGAATCCCATTGGGTACGTCTCTTCGCCGTATAAAGAGAAAGGGGACGCCCCACGGCAGGGCAGGCTGACCGACACCGAAGCGGAGATTGTCATCGACGAACGATACCTCCCCGGCCTTTTCAGGGTCGAGGAGAAGAAACACCTCTTCGTGCTCTGCTGGTTTGACCGGTCCGATCGGACCGTGCTCCGTGCGACGCCTCCGCACAACCCGGTGGAGCACGGCGTGTTTGCAACCCGTTCCCCCAACCGGCCGAACCCGATCAGCCTGTCGCTCGTCGACGTCGTCGACATCCGGGGCGGGACGATCCGGGTCCGGGGGCTGGAGGCTCTCGACGGGACGCCGGTTCTCGATATCAAACCCTATTCGGAGGAGATCGACCGCCCGACGTGATCGGGTTTCACTTCAACCCGATCGGCCGTGCCGGGTTGACAGTCATCGGGATTGGCGTGGTGCCCGCCCCGCACGCAGGGCATCCGCTCCCGGTGGAGACGGGCATGCCTGTCAGATATCATGACGATATCATCCGCGTGGCCGAAACGTCCGGGAAGGGCACCGCCCGGCATCCCGGTCGGCGGGAACGGGGCCGTTGATGCTGCATTCCCCGTCGGTCTCGGTCTTCTTCGTATAGAGGGCGCAGTCGCTGCAGGTCGGCATGAAAGGCTCTTTTCCCGCCCGGGAGATATAGGTTTTGCCGGCCGGACTACGAGGGTGAGTCCGTCTTCTCCCACCAGATCTTCACCCGGGTCGAATGCCCGGGCACTTCCTGAGCCCCTCCACGTCCGGATACGTGCCTATCGAGTGCCGTACGCTGCAGGTGACGCCGGGCCAGGGAAAACGGACGGCAGGACGCCTTCCCGGTGTAAGTGTTACTTTTATTGATCTATATCATATTTAGTGGAATTTTAAGGCCAGAATCCAATTATTTATTAGATTCCAGGCAGAGGTTCTTCATATCACAGGGGCGCTGCCGCCTCCGGGAGGAAGCCATGTACGACGGTATCATTCAGACGGTGACGCTTGCTGCCGGCCTGCTCGGCGAGGTCGTCCCGATGATGGTCGCCGGGGTCTTCCTCGCCGAGGTGCTCGTCGCCCTGAAGATTGCCGGGCGGATTGCGGCCTTCTCCCGCCCGCTCACCTCCTTCGCCCGCCTGCGGGAGGAGTGCGGCACGAGCTTCCTCATGGCCTTCGTCTCCCCCCCGGCCGCGAACGCCATGCTGATGGACTACCACGCAAAGGAACTCATCACCCGCAGGGAACTCGTCATCGCTGCCGTCATGAACTCGTTTCCGACGGTCGTCATGCACTGGCGCTACCTCCTCCCGGTCTACGTCCCGCTCCTCGGCATCCCCGGCCTCATCTACTTCGGCCTGTTGATGCTCGCCGGCCTTGCCAAGACCGTGGTCATCATGCTCTTCGGCCGGGCCGTCCTCACCCCTTCGTCATCCGTACCGGCCATCCCCGCGGAGGAGCCGGCCGTTACGCTCCGGGAGGCGCTCGTGACGGCGTGCACCTCCTCAAAAAAGACCCTCACGCGCCTGCTCTCGATCACCGTCCCCACCATCGTCATCGTCGCGTTCCTCATCAACGCCGGCACCTTCGACCGGCTTGCCGGGCTGATGCAGGGCGCAGGATCGGTATTCCCCGTGCCGCCGGAGGGGTTCGCCATCATCGCGGCCCAGTTCGGCAGTTTCGTCGCGGGCGCGAGCGTCGCCTCCGCCCTGCTCGCCGCCGGGGATATGACCTGGCAGCAGATCGTCCTCACCCTGCTCGTCGGCAACGTCCTCACCAGCGTGACGCGGAGCATCCGCTGGCTCGGCTCCTCGTACGTCGCGATCTTCGGGATGCGGACGGGAACGGAGATCATGCTCGTCTCGACGGCGCTCCGGAACGGGATCATGGTGCTGCTGGTCGCCGTGCTGGCATACGGGTTCGGATGGGGGTGAGGGGTTGGCGCTGCAGGCGGCGTCCTTGAGTCGAGCGTCGGGATGTATTAGCAGGCTGCTTCGCTCTTTTGGGGCTGTCAAAAAAGGTCTTTGGCGGTGCGGGAATGCCTTGAAAACGAGATTGGTGGATTAGATCTGCAAATCTCCCTTCTCCCGCAGATAATTTCCGGGGCCTGATGTTGCGAAGGTAGCAGTCAGTATGGTTTCGAGAGGTTTGAGGATCGACGTATCTTCGTCGAAAGCATCGGCAAGCAACCTCATCCCTTCCTGGATCTTTTCAAAATGCCTCGCTTCAAGTGGAACTGTGCTATCGCCGGAACGAATGCGTTTGAACCGATCCATCAACCCTGTATAGCAGGTATTGAGGACGAAATCAGCCATAAGGTAGTCATCGGTGAATGCATAGCGGAGCGTGCGGTTGGTAATGCCATATGCTGCAGAGAAATAGTAGATCTTCTTCTCAATGCTCTCTTCCTTCCGCATCATCGCTTCTACCCGCCGCAATTCAGTGACGAGTTCTTTTCTGAAGAAATCTTCCCTTGGCATAATTTTCTCCCTCACTGGAAATATCTCGGATGCTCATCGCCATAGATGCTATCTGCAGTCGCACATGGTGGGATGAACACGCGTGTCGATCCGATGACGCTGCCTCCCCAGGTCTCACCCTCAAAAGGAGTATATCCGGGAGCCCAGGCCTCCTCTGCTGAGATATCCGGCGGTGTACTGATATCTCTTTCCTGGATGTACTCGTGAATCTCTTTAAGCCGTTCTTCACCGAGCATCTTCTCGATGAGAGCATTGTTCAGGTCATCAACGCGCCGCACAATCGAAGAATCCGTATTGATCGAGTAGAGGGGAACCTTTCCAGCACCCACGTTCAGGAGGCCCCATGCAACGAATTTTTTCACGACCCTGCCTGCGGTGACACGCGAAACGCCTGCCTCTTCTGCGAGTTCGGTAACGTTAAATTCCATGTCGGATAGCGGCAGGAGGAACTCGAGAATTCTCAACTCGCAGGTGTTTCCAAATAATCCTTCAAACGGACGTGCCATAATCTCACATAATCTCATGCGGTGATCAGGAATGCTCTACGCGTACTGATAACTGATATTGTCGCAAGTGATAAAAATATTTTGCATCATGTCAGAGTTTACGATATCGCCCGTCAACAACGTTGTACCCATGGCTTTTCAGGGCAAAGATGGCGCTCTTCATGCCGGCTATGTAGTATTTCACTTTCTTTTTCCTGATCTGTGCTACATATCCGTCGTTCATCAGGATCTGAAGCGTATCTTCAATGGATAGACAGGATCGCCCCGTGAATTTCTTTATATAAATCTTGTACAGTTTTTCGGAATGGTAGCCCGCATCTGTCCGAAAGTGCCTCCCCTTGTACAAAACATTGAGAATAAAGAGCGCTTCATCAGGGAGATCGCATGACATAAGGCACTGATTTACGGTTTATTTCGTTGCTATATATAATGTGGTTGTTTGAGTTTCGTTGCTTTTGAGGGGGCGATATCGGCTTTCCTCCTTCAGCAGGGTCTGAGATCCGTTCTAGCAACGGCTTTTTTTGGGCTGCACGGAAAACCTGTGTTGTCTCGGCTTATCTGGCTTCATTGCATACAGGGGGCTCTGCAGATTGCACCGCTCACGAACGCGGCTGCTTCTCAATGACTCACCCCCCCTGCACCTCCCGCACCGCCCGTATCTCCGGGATATCCATCCCGCCGAGCCGTTCGACGATCGCCTGCACGTAGGGCTCCTGCCGGGTGCAGCTCGGGGATGCCCGGGGGTCGGTCCGCTGCCCTCGCCGCCCCATCCCGGCGTGGCCGGTGGCGATGTAGTGCAGGAAGTCCTCTTTCGGGAGGCCCCACCGGCAGTTGACCTGCAGCCGGACGAAGTCCGGGTTCTTCGGGTTCGGGAAGAGCACTGCCCGCGTCGGTGGGAGCGGGACCGGGTCGCCGCCGTTTGACTCCGCAAGATCGAGGACCCGCTGCCAGAGCCGGCCGCAGGCGACCTCCGGGCAGACCCGGCAGCAACGGTTCGACGGCGGCGTGCCGTCGCCGGTGTAGTGGCGGCAGAAGTTCGTGTCCATGGGCGTTCAGTGGTTCCGTTATGGGTCACCGGTGCCGCACAACTGCTCGACGCAGGCGTCACTGCACTGCATCAACTGCTCAGCATACGACTCGATGAGGTCCCGCATCGCAAGGCACTCCAGCCAGACCTGCGGGATCCCCGCCGCCCCGTAGTGCGCCCCGGCAAGCTGCCCGTAGATCGCCGCGGTGGTATCGGCGTCTTCCCCGAGGTTCACCGCGAGAAGACAGCCTTCCTCAAACGTGCTGCTCCGGGAAAAAGCCCAGAGCGCCGCCTCAAGCGAGGCCACGACATACCCGCGCCCCCGGATCTCGGGAGGCTCCCTATGGAGGTAGGACCCCGCCGCGACTGCATCGATCTCGCCGGTGAGCGGGTGCTCTTCCCAGTAGCCCGGAACCGGGGAGTACCGCGCCGAAAGCAGCACCTCTTTCGGCGCGCCGGCAAGGGCGCCGAGGATCAGCCCCCCGAAGAACCGGCAGGCGTCGACGACCACCGGCAGTGCGTGGGTGGTCCGCGAACTCTCGCCGGAGAGTTCGATAGCCCGAACGGGGTCGGCGGCGTAGAACATCGGCACCGGGCAGAGCCGCATCAGGGACCCGTTCCCCGCCGACCGCTCGTCCGCGAGCCCCGGAAAGGGCTCCCGGGCAACCATGAACCGCTCGAGCGCCTTCCGGGTCGTCGTCCCGATATCAAAACACGTCCCCGTGCTCGATAGGTGCCCCTCCCGGTACCAGCGCACGTAGCGCTCCAGCTGATCGATGGGGTCGAACCCCCGCTTCTCGATCAGGCTCTCGGCGAGGCAGAGGGCGAGGGAGGTGTCGTCGGTCCACTCGCCGGGCCTGAGATCATGGTACCCGCCGCCGGCCATACCGGCGACGGGCGCAAACGTCCCCGGCGGCCGGAACTCGACTGATACCCCGAGGGCGTCGCCGGCGGCGAGGCCGAGCAGGCAGCCGCGGTAACGGTCGATTCTGTCCATGATCTTCCTATGGGCATCGTCTGGAAAGAGTGCTCCGGTTTGTGCCGACCCAAATAACAACACTCATCCCTCCTCCTCCCTAACCCCCTCACCAGGAGAGAACATCGGATGTCCCCCGCCGTTCTGTACCGCCAATTGCCCGGAGAGGGTCTCGACACGTTTATTACGGAATTCCGGAAAGCCGCCGCCCGCGACCCCTTCGGCACCGTCTTCATCGTCCCGACGTCCTACCTCGCCCGGGAAGTCGCCCGCCGCCTCGGGGATGGTGGGGCCTCGTTCGTCGCCGACACCGTCACCACGCTTCCCGGGTTCGCCCGGAAGGTCTTCTTCGAGCACGCGGCGGCGGAGACGCCGATCTCCGCTGCCGATTCCCGGCTCATCCTCGCCCGGCTGCTTGCCGCCGGCAGGTACCCGCTCCTCGCCGGGACCGGGGCCGTCGACGAACTCGCGACCCTCTTTGACGTCCTCGTCATGCGGAAGGTCGACTACCCGGCCGCCCTCGGCGACCTTGCAAGCGCCAAAAGCGCCGAGATCGCCGCCCTCTTCGGCGCCTACCTCCGTTTCCTCGACGGGCACGGCCTCGTCGACGAGAGCACGCTGTTCTCCCGGGCTGTCCGGCTGCTCGCGGCTGGAGAGTTCCGGACGGTCTTCGCCTACGGGCTCTTCGAACCGATGCCGCTCGAGCGGGACCTGCTTCTTGCCCTGCGGGAGTCCGCGGATGAGTTCCACTACTCATTGCCCTATGCCCCGAACCCGGCGGTCTTCCCGGACGACGGCGAGTGGCTGCACCCGGATATGGTCGTCTCCGGGGATGCCCCGGACTCCCACCTCTCACACCTCGCCGGCCTCTTCTCCCGGCGGGAGCCCGGGGACTGCGGGAAGTTCATCCGTCTTGCGGAACGGCGCGACCGGGAGGGCGAGGTACGGGCGATCGCGCAGGAGATCCGGGACCTGCTCGCCGCCGGCGTCCGGCCGGACGAGATCATCGTCGCGTTCCCCGACCTTGCATCGGCGGTGCCCTATGTAGAAGAGGTCTTCCCCGACTTCGCCCTCCCGTACACCGCGTCCGGCGGCCGGCCGCTCTCCGCATCGCCGCTCGTCCAGGCGCTCCTTTCGGTCCTCGCCGTCCCCGCCCGCGGCTACCGGCGGGAGGACGTCGTCGCCCTCATGACCTCTCCCTACCTGCCGAACGCCGGCGGCTGCGAGCTTGACATCCTCTCCCGGGAGGCCCGGATCACCGCCGGGAACTGGGACGGGCGGCTCGCCGCGCTGATCTTTGCCCTCGAAGAAGAACGGGCGCGGCCGGACTCCGCACAATCCCGGCTCGCAGAGAAGATCGCCTCGATAGACGCGGCACGGAACACCGTCCGGGGGCTCTTTGCCGATCTCTCGGTGCTCGAGGGGACGAAGACGGTCCATGAACACCTCGCCGCCTACCGTTCGCTCCTCGAGCGGTGGCAGGCCCCGGTGATGCCGGCGGAGGGCGAACCCGATCTCCGTGAGGACGAGGCCCGGGACCTCCGCGGATTTATGGAGACCCTCGCAGCCCTCGACCGCGTCTCCCGGCTGTTCCCGGAGGAGAAGGTGGCGCTTTTAGAGTTCTCCTCCATGCTCACCCTCCTCCTCGCCGGGACCAGGACCGGCAGGCGGCGGCACGGCAACGCCGTCCGGGTGGTCGGCGTCCGGGAGGTCGCCCACCTCGCCGTCCCCTACCTTTTTGTCGGCGACCTCGTCGAGGGCACGATGCCGCGGCTCACCACCCGGCTCCCGTTCACCACCGATGCCGAGACCCGGCGCCTTGCGACACGATCGAAGGAGGACATCCTCCGGGAGGAGCGCTACCACTTTCTTGCGGCCCTCCTTGCCGCCCGGACCCGGGTCTCCCTGAGCTACCCCGTTGCCGACGGCGCAACGCCGCTGGTCCGTTCCGGGTTCGTGGACGCCGTCCGGGAGGCCTTCTCCCCGGAGACGTGGGGGAACAGCGATCTCCCGGACTCCCGGCTCGCGGCAGCCCGGCGGGCCGGCGCCCTCCTCGCCCGGGGGGAAGTCCCCGCCGGGATGCCGCCGCCCCTCACCCTCCGCGAGGCCGTCCGCCGGCTCAACGTCGAGAACTACCACCGGAAAGGCGGCTACGACTCCCCCTACGACGGCATGCTCGGGGACGACCCGGCGCTCACCGAACGCTTCGGCGACGGGGCCGTCTTCTCCCCGACGGCGCTCGAGACCTACGCGGACTGCCCGTTCCGGTTCTACCTGGAGCGGGTCCTCGGTCTGGCACCGCTGCCGCAGATCGACCCCGACCTGACGGCGCAGGAGCGGGGGGCCCTCGTCCACCGGATCGCCTACCGGTTCTACTCCGGCTGGACGTGCGACGGCAACGGGCCGGTCACCGACGCGTGCTACGCGGACGCCCTCCGGCGGATCCTCGACGCCGGCCGGGAGGAGGCGGAGCGGTTCGCGTTCGAGACCCCGGCATGGGCCGCGGATAAGGAGCACCTCCTCGGCTCGCCCGCGGCGGGGAGGGGCCTCCTCGAACGGTTCCTCCGGCACGAGGCCGAGGTCGCGGCTTCCCGCTTCGTCCCGCACGCCTTCGAGGTCTCGTTCGGCCTCCCGGTGGCGCCGGGGGAGGTCGACGCTGCCTCGGTGCCCGACGCGGTCGTGATCCCGCTCGGCGACGGGACCATCCGCCTGCGGGGCAGGGTCGACCGGGTCGACGTGATGTCCGACGGGCGGTTCATGATCACCGACTACAAGACCGGGTCCTCGCACCACCGGCTCAAGGATATCATGGCCGGAAAAGCGCTCCAGCTCCCCCTCTACCTCCGGGCGGTCGAGACCCTGACCGGGAGGGAGGGGGTCGCGGGCACCTACTACACCCTCCGGCGCGGAGAGGTCCGGAACAAACCGGTCTTCTGGGACGCCGGGCTCAAGGAGTGCTTCTCCTGCTTCCCGGGCTCCGGCCGGAGCAGCGTCGGGGACGTCCGGGACCTGGTCGATACCACGCTCTCATGGGTGCAGCGGTACCTCGCCGGGATACGCGGCGGGTGCTTCCCGCCCCGGTCGGACGCCGGCCCCTGCCCGGCGTACTGCGGGTTCAAGACGGTCTGCCGGTTCGACGCCCTGCGGCTGATCACTGCGGAGGGGAATCCCGATGGGACTGACTGAACGCCAGGGGCGGGCCGCGCTCGACCACTCGATAAGCAGGTGCGTCACCGCCGGGGCCGGGACGGGGAAGACGCACGTCCTGGTGCAGAAATACCTCAGCCTGCTCGAGTCCGGTGTCGGCGTCGGGCAGATCCTCGCGCTGACCTTCACCGAGAAGGCGGCCGGCGAGATGAAAGTCCGGGTCCGCCAGGCGATCGCGGAGAAGGAGGGCGAGCGGTGGGACGCGGTCCGCGATGAGTTTTTGTGGGCGACGGTATCGACCTTCCACTCGTTCTGCGCAGGGGTCCTCCGCGAGTTCCCCATCGAGGCCGGCGTGGGGCCGTCCTTCGCGGTCCTCGACGAGCGGGAGGCGCTCCGGCTCCGTGAGGAGGCGATCGACGGCCTCATCCACGGCGATCCGCCCGCGGAGTGCCGGGACGCCGTGATCGGCGCTCTCCGGGCGGTCGGGGCCTACGAACTGAAGAACTCCCTCGAGACGCTCTACTCGCGCCGCGGGGTTACGGAAACGTTCTTTGCCGCCCTCGAACGGAGCGAGGAGGAGGTGCTCGACGCCTGGCAGGCGGCCGTGGAGCGGCACCGGACAGAAGCCCTTGCGGCCTTCTCCGACCGTGCCGCCCCCTCGCTCGAGACCCTCCGGGACCTTGCCGCCCGCTACCCCGGCGAACGGGACCCGGCCGAGGAGTATCTCCGGGCGGTCGAGCCCTGCCTCGCCGGTGCGGTCGCCGAACTTGCCGATGTTCACAGCAACCCACGCTTCCGCAGGAACATGGGGCAGAAGAAGAACTGGGCGGGGGACGACCTCAACAACCTCCGGACTGCCTACGGCGTCCTCGACGGCTGCCTCAAGGACCACGCCGATGCCTGCTCGCTCACCCTCGACCCCTCCGACCCCTTCACCCGGGCGACGCTCGACTTCCTCCACGACCTCGGGACGGTCTTTTCGGCCTTCCTGGACCTGGTCGAGGCGGAGAAACGGCGGCGAAACGCCCTCGACTTCGACGACCTGGTGAACCGCACCCACCGGCTCTTTTGCGACCGCGAGGATATCGTTGAGGCGCACTTTCAGAGCCGGTTCCGGTTCATCCTGGTCGACGAGTTCCAGGACACCGATCCCGTCCAGATCGCTATCATCCGCGCAATCCTCGGAGAATCCGCGAACCTCTTTATCGTCGGCGACCCGAAACAGTCCATCTACCTCTTCCGGGAGGCCGACGTGACGCAGTTCTCGCATACCCGCGACCTGATCGAGCGCGACCTCGGCGGGGAGACGGTCGCGCTCGACGTCAACTTCCGGAGCACGCCCGAGGTCGTCGGGTTCACGAACGCCGTTTTTTCCGCCCTGATGGCGGAGGCGGAACGCCCCTGGGAGTTCCTCTACGAACCGCTGCGTGCGAACCGGCGTGAGGACACCGGCTCGGTCGAACTCCTCCTCTGCCCGAAGACTAAAGGCCGGGCGGCCGGCCGCCGGGCCGAGGCGGAGATGGTGGCCCGCGAGATCCGCTCTCTCGTCGATCAGGGAGAAAAGCCGGTCTCCCGCGACGGGGAGGTCCGGCCGGCAGGCTACGGCGACGTCGCCGTCCTGCTCGAGCGGCGGACGAACCTCGCCTACTACGAGTGGGCGCTCGCCCGTTACGGCGTCCCCTACCACGTCCACGCGGGCCTCGGGTTCTACGAGCGCCAGGAGGTCTACGACCTCTACAACATCCTCCGGTTCCTCGTAAACCACCTGGACGACGCGGCGCTCTACGGCGTGCTGCGGTCGCCCTACTTCGGGCTCTCCGACGCCC
>Ga0265294_10002223_pt1 | contig 25655 bp, 46 predicted proteins | sample MunlanPumphouse3_FD_192504 | JGI IMG/M metagenome (GOLD analysis project Ga0265294, IMG submission 192504) | Groundwater microbial communities from a municipal landfill in Southern Ontario, Canada - Pumphouse #3 | ecosystem: Environmental > Aquatic > Deep subsurface > Groundwater | place... | reverse complement strand
GTTACTAAGTTTGATGATTTTTTAGATAATGTATACGAGTCTGTGAAAAATGATATGTCTGTTGTTCAAGCAAGTGAAGGTAAGGCAATTAAAAGTAAAATTACTGATTCTACTAGGAAAAACCAAAATCAAAATGAAAAAATAAAAATAAAAGCAGTAAAAACAAAAGATCCTAGGGAAAAATATAGATTTGAATTTAAAGTTAATAATATGATAGATATTTGTATATATCATGGCATAGATTTAGACGGTTGGTGCAGTGCAGCAATTGTCAAAGAACAATATCCTAATTGTAAAATGATTCCATTTAATTATGGAAACTCTTTACCAGATTTACCTCCTGGTAATATAGTAATGGTTGATATTTCACTAACTCTTGACAAATTACAAAAATTTTTAGATGAAGGCCGCCAAATTATTTGGATAGATCATCATATTTCTGCAATTAATATATTTAAAGATGCAGTTAATAGTAATAAATTTATATTTGAAGAGCAGTCTTTTAAATTTTCATTAAATACAAAGAAAGCTGCTTGTGAACTGACTTGGGAATATTTTAATCCAAATAAGAAAATGCCATTAGGCGTTTATTATTTAGGTAGATATGATTGTTTTGGTCATATGGGTACTCCTGATCAAGAGAATATATTAATGTTTCAATATGCAGCTAGACTTAAATGGAATAGTGTTGAAACCACAATGGAAGTACTAGACTTAAGTGTCTCTGAAATTGACAAAATGATTGATTTAGGAAAGCTTGTATATAAACAATTATTAGCAGACGCAAAAATTGCATATAATAATAAATACGAAATTACTTTAGATGGATATAAGTTTGCTATTGTAAATAAAGATAGATTTAATCCAATTAATTTTAAAATTAATTATCATAGTGATGGATATGATGGATTTATATCATATTATTATAGTAATGGAAAATGGCGATTTTCGGTTTATAATGAAAATCGTAAATTTGATTGTTCAGAATTCTGTAAAAAAAGAGGCGGTGGTGGTCATTCAGGAGCAGCCGGATTTGTAGTAGACTCTGCTAACATTATTGATTTTTTATAATATGAAGTATTTAAGTATAGCAATTACTCCAAGTTCTGAAAATTTAGAAGTATGCCAAATTTTAGAAATTTGTATAATTTTAGAAGATACTGAAAAACTTTTGTCGATTGAAAAATTGCCAATGTTTTATGGGATTATTAATTATCCAACAATTAATGGAGATGCTGCATTTTTAGCAGAAGCAGTTAATGTGATAGCAAAACTCAGTAGAATTAATATAATAACAAATAAATTTAATTATTTAAAAGAAAATCGAATTTTTACAATAGATTTAATTAGCAAAGCTATTTTTAATTGGTTATTAGATAATGGATATGAAACCGTTATATCAAATTCAAATATTCCATCTCCGATTGAAGTTAATGTTGCTAGTGATATACCAAATATTAAAGAATTCTTATCAACCGTTAATGATTTTTCTAATCTTATTAAAATAAATCCAGTTATTATTGATCCAAGATTTAAGTATATTAATTGGGAAGAAAATAATATTCCATCAATTGATGAATGTAAGTTTAAACATAATATTCAATTTAATTTAGATATATGCGACCGAGCAAAATCTATGATTAAGTTAATTAGACTATCAACAAATGATTATACTAATTAACTATTTTATAAATAATATTTGAAGAAAAATATGCATTTTAATTATTTATGAGTTGTTGTGATAAACAAAAGAAAAAACCGACATTTTTAACAAAATTATTAAATAAGATTTTTGTTTCAGACGAAGAAGCTAAACGTAGACTTGATATTTGTAAAAAATGTGAACATTTAAATACTCAATTTAATCAATGTAAAATTTGCGGATGCTTTATGGAAGTTAAAACTAAATTAAATGGATTTAGTTGTGCTGACTTAGAAAATAAACGCTGGTAAAGTGTAAAATGAAGTATAATAATTATGCCAAATACAGTTAAAGATTTTAATCAATATTTAAATGAATCTAAATTTACTCATAAAATTAAATCAGAAAAATATTGGAGAGCAATATTAGGAAATAATAAATATGGAAATAAAGTATTAGATACAATTTTACATAAATAAAACGGATTTGCATCAGATCGTCAATATGAAATATTAAAAGGAATAGAAAGGGGTGATACTAGACCATATCACCCAAAAAATTAAATTAACTATTATTTGTTTCTTCAATGACACTCATAATTTTAGATTCATTCACGCCTTCAATAAAACATTCAGAAATTCCTCCTCCGAATTGGTTAAGTGCTTTTGTTTCAGCATCGCTAACTGATGTTGCATTAATTAGATGTTGTTCTTTAACGTTTTTAATTTTTCCATTTTCTTGATCTACTTCAAATCTTACTTTAACTAAATAATACATAATTTATAAATTTTAATTATTTTATATTTAGCAATATATTAAAGGTTTACATATATTAATGAAACTTATTAATTATAAAAAATATAAAAAATTATGAATTTTGATAATACTTTAATATACAGAAAAAATTCTATATGGTTTATTAGCGATACTCACTTTGGTCATGATAATATTTTAAAATTTGAAAAAGGTTATCACAATTTTGCTAATATTAAAGAACACGATATTGAAATCATTGCTAATTGGAATGCAGTTGTTGATCCTGATGATACTGTATTTTTTTTAGGTGATTTTACTATGCCTAAAGTTAATATTAAATATGTAAAATCAATATTAGCTCAATTGCCAGGTAAAATAGTTTGGATATATGGAAATCATGATTTAGTCTCAACTGATGATGATTTACGAAAAGAATTTAGTAAACTTGCAAATATTGTAGAATTTACAAATTATAAAGAAATTTTAGTAGAAGTTAAAGAGTCAGCAAATAGCAAATACAAAAAATCAAACTTAAAGCCTGTAAAATTATTCCATTATCCAATTGCAGAATTTTCTGGAATGTTTAAAGGCCATTATCATTTTTATGGACATACTCATGAAAAGGTATATACAATTAAAAATGCATATTCTGTTTCAACGTGTCTACATAATTATTCTTTGGTAAATTTCGATACTTTAGATAAAAAAATTAAAGAAATTAATGGATCTAATAGACTTAGGGAATTTGACATTCGACGTGTTGAAGGAAACACATGGTGAAATTGAAGAATCTAGGATATTATTTTTATATAGTATTACTAATAATATTGAATGGAATGTTTTAGAATCTGATAAAGTTCTTCATATTAATAAAGATGGAATTTTTAAAAATTTCAAAGATTCAGATATAGAAACTTTGCATAATAATTGGGTTAAATTTAAAAATCTTAAAGATAATAAAATCTTAATAGAAAAAGTTGAAAAAATGAGAGCTGAATTTGACAGAAAGGCACCAACTGATGGTGAAATTTGGGAATTTAGGAATAAGATTACTCCATTTAGAAAAATAACAATTTAATATGAAATTAATAAAACCTTCTTATGAAATAATAAGTAAATTTGACACAGCGTATTTATTACAATTAATAGAAAAAGCTGGACGTACTTGTTATAAAAGTGAACATAAAATTACAAATGATTCAGCTAAAGCTTTTATTAAAATGATATTAGATAGGCATCATGAATCCGTTATTGAGCATGGGTCTATGACTGTTCGATTTATAATAGATCGAGGAGTTTCTCATGAATTAGTTCGACATCGATTATCTAGTTTTTCACAAGAGAGCACTAGATATTGTAATTATACAAAAGATAAATTTGATAATCAATTAACTTTTATTATCCCAACCTGGTTAACTGATTTACATCCAGATACATATATTAAAGGCTTAAATAGTGATTTTTCAAATTCACAAATTGGATTGTCTGAATGGATCGATTCAATGTTTAAAGCTGAGGAAACTTATAATTCTTTAATATTTAATGGATGGACAGCTCAACAAGCACGATCAGTTTTGCCAAATTCATTAAAAACTGAAATTGTTGTAACTTCTAATTTTAGGCAATGGCGAACGATATTTAAACAACGTACATCGTTAGCAGCTCATCCTCAAATGAGAGAAATAATGGTTCCATTATTAGCTGACGTTAAAAATCGAATTCCTATTATATTTGATGATATTTAAGTAAAACTAGTATTTAGCGATTTTGCAAAGGCTAATGCTTTTTGGTGACCTTGTGCAACTACTTTGTTAGTTAATGGAGTTTTCCAACCAGCATTAGCTCGAACAAAATCAGTAACAGCAGATTGTAAATCAGTATATTGGTTAAGATCTTTATTGACTTGTTTAAATGCTTTTATAAAATATAAAATTGCAAATTCAGCAGAAACGTCTTTATTTGTATTAAGTATATCTGGATTATTTACAATATTTATTTTTCCTAACTTAGATCCGTTCATTTCGTATTCTTTTTGTAATTCAATATAATTGTTTTTAAAAGTTAATTGGTTAAATCCTCTGCCTCGATATTTAGCTCCATCTCCGGGTTCAGTATTTCCATACTTTCCGCCATATATAATATCCCAAAATTTATCTTTCTTTTTTATTGTATTAATTGCAGTATCTGATTTATCTTTAAATAAACTAGGCCATATTTCTCTAATTTTATCAGCTGATGTTGTTGCATATGATTTTTCAGAAGATAAATTTGGAGATTCCTTACTAATTACACCAAGTATTGCTTTTCTAGAATATTCGTTCGTGATCCCATGTCTGTCCATTGCAGATAATAATGCGTTTATATTTTCTTTTGGAAAATAAGATAGTCCAGAATATTTTTTTGTTTTTATTTGTTGTATATCGTCCTCAGTTAATCCATTTTTCTTTAATTCATCTATTAACTTATCAATTGTTTCTTGATCTATAATTTGATTCAATTGACTTTCGTTTATTGGAATTAGCGTTAATGGTTTAATTTGTGAATGCTGCGTTTGTAAAGGTTGCTGTGTTGAAGGAGTTACACTAGTTACCGTATTAGGAAGTTGAATAGTTTGTTGTACTTTTGGATTATTCATATCAATTTTTCTACCATCACTTGGCTTTTGTGAAACACTAACTTTATTTTTAAATTTTATTAATGCATTCTCTGTTTCAGTACCATAATGACCATCTGCTCCAAATTTTGGAAGATTATAACCTAAAAAAATTAAACTGATTTGTAAGTTTTTAATATCTTCAGAATTTCCGTATTTTCCTGTAGATTTAGTTTTTGCCAAATTTTGTAAACTTGAATAAAATGAATTTAGATCAGTATTAGTGTTTTCGAATATCATAAACCTTTATTATTATTTTATATAAAATATTAAGTAAAATTATTTATTTGAATGATCGAGACAATTAATCGAGTTAATATAAATGGATTTAGACATTATGAAGTTAAAAAAGATAATGAAGTAATAGGAGTATATCCTAGTGTAACATCAATATTAGGAGAAACAGCTGACAAAGAATGGTTAGAAAATTGGAAAAATAGAGTTGGCGAAGATGTTGCTAATCAAATTAGTAAAGATGCAACTGATCGCGGTACAGTTATGCATAGATTATGTGAATTATATTTAAATTTACCATTATCTTTATCAAAAGAAGAGAGATTAAACGAAACTCTTGCAATTTCTAGATTAGATGATGAAATTGATCAATTCGATAATCGAGCTAAAATAGTCGGAGGTTCTTTATTTTATAATTATATTAGAGCAAATACTTTTTATGATATTGCAAAAGTACTTTATCAAGAAAAATTTGTATGGACAAAAAGAAATGGTGGGTATGCCGGTACTCTAGATAATTTATCTCAATTAATAACTGGTGAATATGCAATAATTGATTTCAAAACTGCAAGAAAACCAAAGTCTGAAAAAGATATTGAAGATTATAAATTACAAGTTGCAGCATATGCAGTTGCAGTCTGGGATAGATTTAAAATTAAAGTATCTTTATGTAAAATTTTAATTTCTTCAGAAACTGATCATACTCCACAAATTTATACAATGTCGTCTAATGATATTGCAAAATATTATAAAAAGTTTAAATTAAGAGTTCAAAAATTTTATGAAATGCATCCGATTAATTAATAGTATTAAAATTTAAATCGATCGGTTCTCTAATATTTTTAAGTAAATCTAACCGAACTGACACAGGTCGTCCAGCTTGTCCATATACATTTAAATAAACGAAAGGCTGCTGACTTCTATTACGAGTACCGTATATACTTTTTGCAATCAAACCATATGTATTTTGGTGTTTAGCAATATAAAAAGCATTTCCGTCTCGTGCTCGTATTTTATCATCTACTGTAACTTCAGAAAGCCTATATGCTTTTAAGTTATAAGCAGCCCACTGATTGTTAGGCAATTCTTCTCCAGTTAAACTATGTGTCATATGTGTACCAGGTAATGCAAGTTGATGAAATTCTACAGGTCTTGGATTTCTAGAAAATCCTCTCCATGGAATATATACTGGTATTCCATGCTGATTTGGCAAAGCTGCTCTCTCTGTGTCACTAAGTATAATAAAGTTATTATCTCTTACGAAATTATCACTTTTTAGTTTTTTCAATAAATTAATATTCGATACATTTGATCTATTTCTTAACGCTTCAACTACTTGTGCTCCAGTACTAGGTGTATTAAATATTGAATGTTGCGTTGTTTGGTTAATATTCGGACTAACAGTCGGTTGTTCTTCCGTATTTAATTGAGAATCAGTATTAGTATGCTGATTACTAGGTGTTTTTCTAGGTGAAGAGCTTCTAAGAGACAATATATATTCTTTTTCAACTGGATTAAGATTAACATTATCTAAGTTTGGAATTGATAATAATTCAACTTTTGCCCAGACACTTTTATTAGATGTTCTTCTAGGATCACTAGCTTGATTTGGCGTAATTTCGCCATTTTCTATTCTAATTACATCTTTAATATTAACTGCGGTGTATTCTCCATTTTCAAATTGAACAACTTTGCGTATTGGTAATGGGTCATACTCTTGCAATAAATATTCCCTAACTACAATAAAATCACCAACATTCCAATCATCAGAAATACGTACTCCAAATCTTTCAATTCTATTTTGACGGCTATTAATTAATTCTCGATCACGTTCATCTCGTCTACGTCGTTCTTCTTCCGCGTCTCTATCTAATCTAGCTCTTTCTTCCGCTTCTCTTTGGCCCTCTGCGTCAATAATTGCATTTCTTCGTTCTTGTGAAATTAAATCATCCTCAACTAATGAATCTAAATATTCTGCTGGTAATAAAGATAATGTTGTATCTGGTAAAATATTAAGAAGTTCATCACTTATTGAAAAATTTTCTGAATCAATATTATTTGGCCCTATTCTATCTTTAATAAATCTATGTGCTACTCTAATCAATTTTGCATTTGATATAGATTTATCAAAAACCATCCAATTTGATGGTCCTACAATTGCATGTAAATCATCATTAGAATATGTACCGTCTGGATTTCGTTTTGCTTGAACCATTGACGCCCAAACTGAATCTTTTTCTCTAGATCCAGCTAAGTTTGACGAAATATATCCAACTTTTCTAACTAATGCTAAATATAGTTTTTTACCTAAACCAATTCCTCTAAGATTATTAGGAATTCCTCCAGGAAAATGACTGCGCTGATACACACCAGTCTCAGCTTTCATGTAAATACTAGTATTATTGTCTAGTTGATACCATTTGCCAAAGTTAGAATATGGATTAATCGCACGTAGCTGTGGATTATTATTAACTAATTCTCTAACCTGTTGAATTAATTCTAGAAGTTCTTGATCATTAAATATTGGATGATAATGATCAGGCTGAACAAATACCATTGAAATGTCTGAGCTATCTAATTCAATAAATTTATTTTTAATTTTTTTATCTAATTTCGAATATTCTCTAATTGCTTCTTGTTCTATTCCAACCTTTCCTATTCCACTATTTTTTAATTTAGTAAGATTGCTAATTCCCATTTCATCAATTTCTTGAGACTCATTTACCAATTCTAAAAATGACTTTATCATATATTTTAATTTTTTATATTAATTATTTATCTATTTAGTTTATAGTAATAATAAATATTAATATATGGGAAAGCTAATAATAACTAAAGACAATATCACAGTTTCACAATGGGATGAAACCTTACTAGATTGGGTAGAATCTGACATTTCGAAAACAAATCGCGAACTTTCATGGTATTTAAATCATACTATTATTTTAAATAAAGATATTACTTTTAGACAAATATTATTACAATTAAAACCATATAAAACTCAAATAGAAAATATTTTTTCAAATGCATTAAATGGAATAAAGTATGAAGAACTATTAAATCCAATTAAAAATTCAAAAGATCTAAATAATATTGAGTTAACTAGAATTTACTTAATTAAATCCTTTGAAATTTCTAAAGTTGATGAAAACTATGAATTTATACAAAATATGTTAAATATAACAGGCGTAAAAGAACACCAAAAATCTGATCTTGAAACAACATATAGTTTATCTTCATTTTCTCTATCTCAAATATTAGATATTCCTATTTTTATTGATCATTTAGTTGATTATTTTGATTTATCAAATAATGACATTCGCTTTTCTGGGTTAATGAAATGGACTCTTTTTGAAGTATTAGATATTTTATTATTACAAGCTTCACAAATTATTAAATTAGAAAAAGAGCCAAATCAATCAACTAATTTAAGTGAACCTCTAACAATTACTGAATTATTTACTCAAATTCTAGAACTTGACACTGTTTTTTTAAAATAGTGTCAAAATGTCATAGTTTATAAATTGGCATATTTTTTATAATGTTATTATAAAAAATATTATATTATGAGAAAAGGAATATTTGATACATTTAACATGTTTGATTATTATTTTGATAATTTTTCAAGTTATCGCAATTATTTTGTACATCAAAATGATGAATCTTACACAATTAACATATCTTTGCCTGGACATAACAAAGATACAGTAGATGTTGAATATGAAGATATGACACTAACAATTATTGCTAAATATGATGGCGATAATCAATTAATTACTAATAAGTCAATGTCATTTAAACTTGACGAACTATGCGATTTTCAAAAAATTAAAAGTTCAATGAAAGATGGAATTCTAGTAATTGATATTCCTAAAAAAGAAACAGCTTCTAAAAAAATTAAATTTAAAATTACTTAATTATTAGATTGGATAGTCTGTTGAATTGTTTGAGCCTGGTGTATTTTCATCAGGCTCATATTCACTATCTGATGAATCATATTCTCGATTGTTTTGTCTACCGTATCGATCATATTGATCATACTCATACTCATTATCATCATATCCATAATTATTAATATAATATCGTTTTTGGCGTTGTATTTGATATGTTATATAACCGCCAACTGCGAATTCTAAGCTTGCCCACATAATAAAATCGCTCATCGATAATGTATTATATGTTAATACAAAAAATACAATCATACCAAACTGTCCGATAAAAAAAGAAATACCTGATTCTAATCTTTTTTTGGAAAAATAAGACGGTTGTCCAGAATAAATTTTTCCAAATTCTCGAATGAACCATTTAATATTATTCCATCCAAAAAAATATTTTTTTGGTACCTTATAGTGTTTAGTTGGTCTTCTGTGATATTTATTATTTACCATGTTGGTCAATATTATATTTTTTCATTCTAGCCGATCTACGACCAGTCAAATCTCTCCATAATTCTCTAACGTCAGGTTGCCCTAATGCTCCAGTTATAACTAATGTATAAAATTCATTATCTGAATTTTGCATCATTATAAACCATTCATTTAAATCAGGTTTCTTTGGTAATTGATTAATTCTAGGAATTAATCTTTTAAAACGTTGATATAATTCATATTCATATCGAGTATCTTTATATCTACGATTCGTGTCTAAATCTGTTACTTTTCTAGTAGGTCTAGAATTTTCGCTAATCCAATTATTAAATGATAATACTGTCATTACTTAATTATTTATCATAGATAAATAAAATAAAATAAATTATATTTATGCCTATTTATATGTACAACGAATGGTTAAAAGAGTCTGAATTGGTTCAACCGCAAACTCAAGAAGTTCAACAGCCGACTCAACAACCAGCAAATAATATGCCAGTTGATGTACCTCCATCACCCGCTCCAGATATGATAGATACGCCAGATACAAACATTGATCAAACAATTGAGCCATCTAATCAAGAATATGATACTTCTACTGAAACTTCGATGTCTGAACAAGAAGAATTTGAACAAATTGATACTGCTAGAAAAGAAGCAATTATCGCATTTAAAGAAAAGCAAAAAGAGTTTATGGAAATTCCTCAAGAAATTAGAAATAATCCGATGACTGATGAAGATAAAACAAAAGTTGAGAGTTTGAAGGCTGAGCTTCAGACTTTAAATACAACAATGAAAGAAGCAGTTGCAAAATATGATGAATTTAATGATAATATGCTAGGAGCAACTAGTATAAATATAAATAATGAACCGTAAGATATGAAACAATTAATTATTTCCAATTTTAAAAATTATGTATTTGAAAATTATTCAAATAAACAAAAATCTTCATGTTGTGGAGCTGAAATTTTAGAAGACGGAACTTGTTCAGAATGTGGAGCATATGAAACTTTTGAAAATGATATTAATGAAGAATCTTCATTAGAAACGCAAACCTCTTCTAAACTTCCGTCTGAAGTCGTTGACATTGCTAAAACTTTAGTTGGCGGATTTTTTGTAAGATATGTATTTAGAGATGCTGATCCCGGAAAAATTGCAGTTAAAGCGACGGATAATGATTTTAAATATGCACCAGAGGTAATGAGTCTTAGAGATTTGGGATTTGAATCTTGGAGTTCTAAACCATATGATATTAAATTAACATTATCTGACTCAGATCCAGATAGTAATATTCTTACATATGATGTTGAATATGCAGAAAAAGAAGCAAAAAGAGTTAAGCATCAAGAAAAAGAAATAGATGATTTTGAAGATTCTTGGGAAACACATGATTCTAATGAATTTGATTTTCCAGAAAAAGAACCAGATTCTTCGGATATTAGCGATGAAGACGACATTTTTGAAAAAAAAGTTAGTGGTGGATTTAGTAAATTAAAAATAAAAAGAGCACCAAAAAATTCAAATCCAAATAATAAATTTAGAAAAAATAAAGGCAATGTTCTTAAACCTATCGAATTTACTAAGTTAATGACTGAAAATAAAGATCAAAATTTATTAAGTGATAAAGACTTACAAACAATTATAGATGAAGCAGAAATTCCACCAATTGATGTAGATTTTTCAGATAAAGATGAATATAATAATATTCATATCACAGAAGAAGGCCAAACTTTTATTGTAGGAAATTTTAGTGTATCTTATTCAGTTGAAATTTCAGGACATGAAACTATTGATTCAGGCGATTATTGGACGCCACCTTCATCTTATGCAGATTATGATTATGACATTTACGATATTTATATATATAATGAAGATGACGATGAAGATTATAAGTTAACACCTGAACAAACAGAAAAACTTTCAAATTTCATAAAGGACAATATCAATATTCGATAATTATATTTTTAATTTTTAATAAAAAGCTATCAAAGTTTGATAGCTTTTGTGTTTTATAGGTATTTTATAATAAATATTTTTAAATATGAAATTTTTTATTTTTTATTTTTTAATTTTAATTACATTCAATGGTATTTCACAAGAGAATTTACCAACAACTGAAGTTAATGATTTTTTAAAAAATAAAAAATTATCTTATAATAAAGAAATTTCTCCAACTTACATTAAAGATCTTACACTTTTTCAAGATTCGTTAGATTTAAATAATATAAATTACACAAAAGTAATTCATTCATTTTATGGAACAAAAATAAAAGATGATAATTGGTTAGGTTTATCATGTGTTTCTGCGTGTGGAAGAACTCCTTCTAAGTTTATAAAATATAACGTTTATGTCAAAGATAATATTATATATTTAATAGTGTTATTTGGTAATAATAATTTATAAAAACATATGAAGACAAAAGGTAAAAGACACATACAAAAAGTTAACGAACATCAAGAAAACTTGAGTACATCTGATGTTATGCATAGTTTTCCTGACAATCCTGAAATATGGAAGTGGTGGAAAGAACAGAAATTTCAAAAAGAACAAGGTGAGCAAGAGTATACAATGATATATGAAATTGACTTACCTAAAATACTAAGAGCGTTTACAGAGCATTTATTAAATTATGAATAACGGTAAATATATAAAAAGTTTGAAGGTATTGGCGTACTTCCAGACAACAAAGAAATTAAAATTTACAAGGATATGCTTAATAAAATTATTTTTTTAAAGTAATTTCTTCTAACATATATAAAGATAAAAATATGAGCAAAAAAATGAGACAAATGATTGATACGGTAAAAACTTTAAGAAATTTGTGAATGAGAATTATTTACCAAGCGATGCAAAAGGATATAATATCGGTGAATATTTATACCATATAACGCCTAAAAGAAATGTTGAACAAATTAAAAAGAATGGTTTTATACCAAAGGATGGTATTTCAATAAACAACAAACCATTTAAAAATAGATTGTATTTTGTAACATCTTTGATTGCTGCATATGATTTATCAGTAAATTTCGGTTCATATAAGGACAACGAAGAATATGCTATTTTTAAAGTAAAATCTGATTGTGTAAATAATGGTTATGAGGAAGACCCACTATTTGTACATGGAATTTATGTTGATTATCTAATACCAAATACTTGTATTGTTAATGTAATTAATGCAAGTGATTTGTTTAATAAATTCAATGATGATGATATTGAAAACTTATATTAAGTGCGTTGGGAAAATTCTTTTTGTTTTTCATCACGAAACTCAATTTGAAACACTGAACTAAGGCATGGAACATAACGGCTGATTATATGAAACGGTGGGGATTTGATGCTTTGCACTTTCGCACTGTAAAAAACTAACAACAAGGCAGGTGGGTTAAAAAGACGTACAACACCCCATTGTTTTATATAATGTGTTGTGTGCAGTTTATTATGAAAATTAAATCAATATCAGAAGCATTTAGTATGCAACCAATTACTTTGAGTGTAGTAGATAAGCCGACTTCATTCGACCCTGAAAGCTCCATTAAAGAGATAAAACTCGAAGTGATGGATGAAACAACAAATGTTTATGTCGGCTATAATTTTGATGGAAAAAAGCTATTTGAATACATAGCGAAGTCTGTTAACGTGCATTATCTTTAAATTGCACACAACGTTTAGTATATGATTTCGGTGGCGATTGATTGCAGGACTTTTCGCATACAGACTAATTAATAAGACTGCACAGTGGTTCAAATTGACACCTTAACGCCACTGAATTATATACATTGTTAGGGTGCGTTATTATTATGAAATACAAAGTATCATCAGCTTGGGCGGGCAAATACGCCAAAACAAAACATGGATTAACCAACTCAATTTTACTTGCAATACGGTGGTGGATTAGTTGGACTGTTATAGAATTTATTAGAGTTTTGAAACTAAATAAATACCACTATGGTAACATTTTGGGGCGCGGGAGGAAATTAACCGATGAATATTGTCGGGTGTTATAATGCACCCTAACGAATGGTGCTATGTTGTCGTTTTAATGCAACATAGCACGTGTTAGTAGCTGGCGGTTATTTACATACTGCCCCAACTACGAAGCACTAAAAAATAAAAGCGAAGGGTGGAAATTTTAAATTTGAATATTTATATATAAACATATTATGAGTAAAGAAATAAGACAGATGATTGATAAGGTTAAGAATTTTAAAGAGTTCTTAAATGAAAACTATGGGGATTTCAATAGTATTTTTAAAACTATAAAAACATATATTGATTTTACTTTAAATTCAGATATTCAAATTAATGAATATGTTCCAAATACACATATTGCGGAAATATTTAAAAATGTTTTACAAGCGTGTGAAAAAGAAAATATGTATCCAGAAATTTATCATAATATAACAGTTGGTGGATATGATAGCGTTGGTGATAAATCTAAATTTGATTATATAAAAGGAAAATATTACGATAAAGAAAAGATGAAAATTTCTTTTATTGATTATATTGATGATTATTTTAATTTAGAAAGACTTAAAAATGATGGTATTGAAGAAATACATAAAACATATCAAAAACTTAGAGATAAGAGAGATATTATTAGAAATAATTTAATGTTAATTGATACAAGAATACCACATGAATACAACATGAAACATAAACAAAATAATGATTTGAAATCTGATAAAATTAAAATCGTTAATAAACGTAAAAAATAAAAGTGGGTGGTATTTTTCTTTTAAAATTTTCAACCTGAGATGTTTATTAGAACGATGAACGGAACACTTACACATAACGGATGGCTGTATGGTTATGTAAGCCGACCACACAGCCACGAATCAAAGCACAAAACTATCACGGCTTATTAACTATACAGCGTGTTGTACGCTTTTAAAAATACGGATTATGACAGAAATATTTAATGTAAAAGACAAATTGCCAAATGTTGAATGTGGTAGCTATCTTGTTTATGCACCGCAAAGTTTTCCGAAAAACAGCCGTTGGTTAGTGGCTGAATACTATGATGATGTAAAAGGCTTTTATAGTGAATCATCGGAAAACTTCTTGGAAGATGTAACTCATTGGTGCGAACTTCCTAAAGAACCACAGACGTAGTATTTTTTATTGCGTACAACGGCTTGCGGTATGCACCGTGATTTTTAACGTAATTGAAAAACTGATATAATTATGACACAAAAAGAACTTAATGAACTGATAGAACAAGTAGAAGATGAATTTAGAATATTTGAACGCCCAAGTGCAAACAATAGCAGGAAAATGATGAAATTTTTGCAGGAAGCAGTTAAAAATAATGGTGTATTACCGCTTGTTATAGATACGGTTTGCCCAAACTGCGGTTCTGATAATATTGCTGTTACTGGAAAGCACCATGAGATGTGTTTAGAATGCGGAGAACATTTTTAGGGCAAACTGGACTATAACGACAATATATAAAACGTTTTAATGTTTTATATATTTTGTTATAGTTTTGGTATTTTAATTAAAATATTTTAATATGAAAGTAAATGATATAGTTCAAAATAAAGATGGTGTACGATTTAAAGTCATAAATGTTTTTGATGGAAGATTTTTTGACATTCAATATCTTGAACCGGTATATGATTGGAATAAAGAATACTTACCGATTTTATATTCTGAAGAAATTCGTAATTATACAAAGATTGAATGGAAAGATATTAATTTTTTAATATATGATCCAGAGATTGCAAATAAAATTATAGTAGAAGGAAATAAACAAATAAAACTTTTACAAGAAAAACTTAAAAAATATGAAGCAACTGTTATTTGTCCAAATTGTGGCGAAGAAACTAAACCAATTTCATTAGGCAGAATGTGTAGTAAATGCACTTATGAATTATAAATAATAACAACCTAACTTCAATATATAAAAATGCGTAGCTTTATTTGTTTAAAGTTGCGCATTTTCTTTTAAAATTCGCCTTCTTGTTGATTAACTCGTCCTACTGATTTTTGAGCAATACTTGGTTGTGCCAATGATCCTGGTTGTTTATTTGATGATGTCTGTATGATGTTAAAACCATTATTGATATTTCCATTAGCTATTATATTTCTAAGCACACCAGCATACTTAGAAATGATAGGTATTGCTTCTTGTCCAAATCCAATTGTATTTGCAAGATTTAATGCTTTTTGGTTAAAATCTCCAGATTCACCGCCATAGCAGATTGCAGTTGCAATATCTTGCATTGTTAATTGTAATAGATTAATTATATTTGATGGAAGTCTTAATAATTTATTGTTATTCCAATTTTGTTTTAAATATGGCATTATGATTTGTAATGCTTTTATAAAGTTGTTAGGATCAACAAAAAATTCATTTGCAACTAGAAAATTATTTTGTTTTAGTGCATTTGCATAATATTTGCCAATTAAAGTTAAGGATTCTTGATAATTTTTTGATGTTTTATATGGACGTATTAGATTGATATATGGTTTTACTAAATTACTAGTATAATCAATTTTGTTAGGATTCATATTTCCAAATTCTGCTAATGCTAGCATTAATGCATTGGCAATACCGTTTGCAGTTGACCTTGCTTTATTTGGATTAATTGCAGCAAAGCTATATCCTCTAGCATTCATTTGTTCTTCTTTATTTCCAATTGATAGTTTTATCAGTGCATCAGTGCTTTTTGAAATTGGTTCAAATTTTAAGTCTTTCATATCAGTAAAGCATTTTGCGAGTCTAGTTAGTGTAAGTATACTGTTGTTTGATGCAGTAATTGTTAAGTTATTAAAGTTTGCTTTATTTAGTAAGATTGATCCTTGTTCGAGTATTGATTGATTGTTTATTATTAAGATATCGTTTTGATTTGGATCAACATTTTCGACTTTTGCTGATTTAATTGCATCTGGTAAGTATATTACATGTTCAATTGATTTTAGAGTAACAGTATATTTTTTAGTTATGTCTATATTTAATTTATCTCCTAGCTTTTGCATTACATTCGTTTCACTAGAATATGCATGACAAAGTGTAATTAATCCATTTTCATATGCTTCGTTAATTGCAAGCCAATCATTATATGTATTAACAATCATTATTTTTATTATTTTTGTTATTTATTCATCACAATGTTGGGATATGTATGCATGTGCACAAGCACAGCAAAACTAAACCTATGAATTTTATATAAAAAGATATAAAAAAAATTCAATTAATGATTTAATCATTATTGTTTATTTGCCGATTGCTAAGAATATTGAGATTTCAAGTTTAGCAAAGGATGCAAGTATTGCAATTAAGAAAACTATACCCGAGTCTAGGGTTATTATAATTCCGACAAACGAAGAAAACGGCAGAGTCGATTGTATTAATCCTAAGTTAGTAAATCAAGAAGAGTGGGATAGTATTAAAGAAAAAATTAATTTTGCAGAGAATGCAGTAAAAAAGATAATTGATAATGGTTAATGTTGCAGAGTATGGAGTTAATGAAATAATTAATTTGATTATTAATAAGAGTTATCGAGATCGATATTATCAACCTCAGATTGAGATTATTAATAAAGATAAAATGCAAGAGTTTTTATTATTTTTAGAAACTCTTAGCGAAGAGACACGAATCGACGAATTAGGAGGTAAAAGTAATATGCGCAGATATCCAATCGATGCAGAGTTAAAGGATGTTGTACATATGGCAAATACGTCAATTGCGTGTGGTATTAAGGTTGTTCGAAATCCACTAATGTCATTTATGGAATATGAAAAATGGGATGATGGATATATTGAAGGATTTGCGAGGTTTGATGCAGATAAAGAGCATAGATTTTTAGAATGGTTTAGTTGGTTTTATATTAAGATGAATAAATTAAAAATAATTTTAGAAACGCATAAGAATGATTTGTTTTTATTAGATAGTACAATACATTATGAAGGTTAGATATGCAAATAGTTTAGATGAATTACAAGTAAAGAGTATTGGATTGTATCACGATCATTGTTTTATTTTATATTTTGGTTCAATGCATAAATTGCTAGATAAGTATTTAAATTATATAGATAAGAAGTTTAAATTTATTATAATATATGAAGAGTTATAATTTATTTTTAGATGATGTACGTAATCCAAGAGATGTGTATATTTATACAGGTAACACAACATATTTAGGATTAGAATGGGATATTGTTCGAGACTATGATAGTTTTGTAAAGCATATTATTGAGAAGTATAAGAAAGGTATGTTTATTGATTATATTAGTTTCGATCATGATTTGGCAGATATTCATTATAAGCTTTTGCAAACAAAAGAAGGTTATGAAGAGTATATAGTTGGAGAAGATCATGAAAAGACTGGTTATGATTGTATATTATGGTTAAAAGATTTTATGAATAAGCATAAGTTAAGGAAGCCAAAAATGTTAGTACATAGTATGAATGTTATTGGAAGTCAAAAAATTCAAAATATCATTAACGAGTTATGAGTTATTTACAAGTTTTAGGTATATCATTTTTGTTTATGAGTTATGTCATATACATTAAAGTTAATTTTAAAGAATTGCCAAGTATTTCGCATTCATGGTATATGTTTAATAATAGAAAAAAGTTTTTCTTTACATTATTTTGTTTATCAAATAGTTTAATTTTGGTAAATACAAATAGTTTATTATTATTTTTAGCTGGTGTTTGTTTTGCATTTACTGGAATTGCAGGTCCGTTTAAGAATCGTTTAACTAAATACATTCATAATATACATGCAGTTTTAGGTATACTTTTTATTTTTGCATATATTAGTCTTAGTAATTGGTTAATACCTTTAATATGGATAGGTTTTACAATATTACTTATAATATTTCTTAAAAAAAATAAATTATTTTGGATTGAAGTTTGTAGCTTTATATTTGCAAGCTTTGGTTTATATTTAACAATATAAATGGAAGATTTTAAATACCCAATAAATAGAGATAAAGATGCTTATATGTATATACATAAAGAAATCTTTGATAATAAGAGTTATACTAAATATTTTGATATTGAAGAAAATTCAATAGTTGTTGATTTAGGTGCAAATATTGGTTTATTTACAAAATTTGCATTACAATATAATATTCAAAAAATTTATAGTGTTGAACCTGAACTTGAAAATTTTAAATGTTTAGTTGAAAATAATATTTCATATAAGGTTATTCCAATCTTTGCAGCACTTTCTAAAGACGGATATGTTAATATTGGAAAGTCTGATATTGCTGGAATAGTTACTGAATCTGAATTTGGTATAAAGTCATTTAGCTTTAAAAGTTTTATTGATTTCTATAATATTCAAAAAATTGATTTTTTAAAAATTGATATAGAACAAGCTGAATTTGATTTATTAAATGCAGAGTTCTTTGAATATCTAAAAAACAATCTTATAAAAAAGATTGTTGGTGAATTTCATCCAAATAAAAATGAAAAGTATTTTAATGATATTCTTTACATATATTGGAATTTAAAGTATATTGGTTATAATGTTATATTAACAAGTATTGATAGATATGATATTACGAATAAAATTTTAAATAATCAAATTTTAGATAATCATAAGAACGCTTGGGATTATTATAAGCAAATTCTATTCTATGCAAACATTGATTTATAATAGACTCCAGCTCGTGGGGAAATTTTTTGAATAGAAAAATGCTTTTAACAAAATGGTTTCTATGAAGCTACTAGCTCGTGGGGAAATTTTTTTTTCTAGAAATGTCATAAAATCAAAATGATATTGAGGAAGGCTATTGAGGAAGGCCCTATAAATCAAAATGCTATTGAGGAAGGCTACCAGCTCGTGGAGATTTTGGAAAAAAGTAAAAAGGCAATGGCCGTCACTCCTGGATATATTTTTAAGACAGCATATAAGGCCCCAGGGGCACCTCCTGGAGTACACCAGGGCAGCCTCCAGGAGTAGCCTGGGGTAGCCTCCTAGAGTACAGCTGGCTAGCCTCCTAGAGTACAGGTATATAGCCTCCTAGAGTACAGGTATCTGACTAGCTTCTAGTATACATATACGTCTGTTTAGAATTTTGGAATGATCACTCGATTTCAAGACAGATCGTCTGTTTAGAATTTTGGAATGAACGATCGATTGAATCAGACCAGGCTAATTTAAACCAGGACCAGTTGGTCTGATTTCGAGAGTTCGTTTAGAATTTTAGAATGAACGATTTAAACAAGAAGGTTTGACAATAAAAACTAAAATGGTTTTACTTTTAAATTTTTAGATAAATAATAATATAAACAAAGTTATAAAGCTTGTTTGTAACTAATTAAAATCTAACCTATTATGCGAGAAAATGTATTAATCATGAAAAATCGCTTATTAGCCGCACTTAGCGAAGCAGGCCGCAACAAACGTAAGATCCGCCGTAAACTTGATATATTTGAAAAAGAATTAGCTAACGAGTCTGGCGAGAAAAGAACTGATTGGTCTAATGAATACTATGAATACTTATTAGACAATTACCAAGAAGCAATCATATTAGCTATTAAAGAATCAGAAATACTTGAAGAATATGAATGGGCCGCAGCTTTGTTATCTCGCAAAGAAAAGACATGCATTGTAAACTTTGAAGAAGAATTAGTATAATAATATTAACATGAAATATACTCTAATGGTTGGCGAATTGGTTGACTTATGTCGAGATGGCTAAAGACGAAAAAGTTTAAACCAAAAAAAGAAAATCTTATTAAAATATAAATTTACAAAGACTTTATCTTTGATTTTAATATTAATCAGCTTTCGAGATTGTGTAAGGATTTCTATGCTGATTGTTATGATGGATTTATTAGTAATGATTCTTCATATATTTTTAATTGGATAAATTATGTAAAATAAACAGTACCCTAACTGCCTCTCGACTGTAGAGAATGAAACACACAAATTGAGGTCTTTATGCGATCAAAAGATACAGCTTTAGATTTGGCAATAGGATAATTGCTGGCTGACGAGCCAGCAATTCTTTAAACTTAAATTTTTTCCTATCAATAATATTAGTTATCTTTGTATTATAACTAATTCAAACAAATTAAACCATTTTTAAATATTATTAGTATATTAATATTAATTAAGAAACTATATAACTTTTAAAAACTTAAAAATTTAATTATTGGACTTTAACTTTAAAAATTTTAGATATACTTATTTAGACCATAGAAAATAATTTAAAGATAAGTAAAATCCAACAACTGTCGAGAAAATATATGATTATTCATCGATGCTTCGGCTAAAGTCCACTTGCATCTCCGGTTCTCGATCTTAGAAAGTTGCAATGGTTATCAGTCCAGTTATTCGCGGCTGGTTAGCGAAACTGATAAATAATTTAAGCGGGCCCTATTGTTTGGCCCGCTTTTTTTATGAAACCTAATTCGAGCGAATAGTATAATAATAATAAATATAAAATATGAATAAGAAGCAAAGAATAAAAACTATAATTGGAGACCAATTTATGATTGGATTTATTTCTCTATTTGCTGCGATCGCAGTTTCTTTAATTCTCGCATTTCCAATTAAATGGGTCTGGAACTGGATCATGCCAATCTTTGAATTACCTATGATATCTGTATTACAAGCATGGGGAATTACTTTATTGGTCAGACTTATTTTTCCAAGCATAACTTCTAAACCAAATAATAATCATGAAAAATCAGAGTAAAATCGGTATGAAATACCGAAAATTATCGAATCCAGCCAAATTAGCTGTCATTAATTCTCGTCGTAGACGAGGTGATATTGTAAAGATCGCAAACGATCTATATTACAGCGAATCTCATATTTGTAATGTCTTAACTGGCAAAGCGAATAATTCTCGAATTCTTAATCATGCATATAACATGGTTAGAGGAAGAATGAAAAATTCAGTAAAGTAAAAACAAAAAGAGTTTATTTAAGCTCTTTTTTTATTTAAAATAGTATTATAGATGTATGGATAATTTAAAAACAATAATCATGAAACGAGACGGACTTAGCGAAGAAGAAGCTGAGATTCAAATACAAACTGCCAGATCTGCAATTTGGCTAGAAGGTCTCGATCCAGAACAGGTATTAGAAGAAGAATTCGGACTGGAACCTGATTATATTTTTGATTTAATAGGATATTAATGATTACTTGGAATAATGAACGAGATCGGCATATCATGGGAACATGTATGTATGGAAAAATATGGATTCGATTAGGGCCGTGCAATAATCCGACTGGCGTTTATACGAACTTCGGTCAAACTCGAAAAATGACACCGAGTGAAGATGCAACGATCGAAGAAGCTAAATTGATTGCTGAAGTTGCAGAAGAATCTGAGTTCTTTAAAAGAAAACTCGAAGAAATAAATACTTATTAAATGACAAACCTTGAATTTATAAAACTTTGTAAAACTGCAAAGACTGAAGAACAATTAGATAAATTTTGCCAAAAACATATCTTAATTTGGTATGAAGATAATAAATTGAATCTCGAAATTAAGAATATTAGACTGGCTTTAATCAACAAAAAATTAGGAATATGTGTGAAGAAAAACGCGAATCTATAATTAAAGTTATAGAACAAATACCTCAGCAGCCGCAGGTCCAATACGATTTATACCAGCAATTGCGAGATTTAGCGATCGCAGCAGACAAGTTGGGACTCTATGACGCTAATAATTTTATTCGAAAGTTAGTTAATTAGATTTTTTACTGTCGCAAATAGTAGGTATATTTACTTTAAATTAATCAATAAAGATAATTATGATCGAAAAAGTTAGAAGCTACTTCAACGAGCGCTATTTGTACGTTGATCACTATGCAGTCAGCGACCAGGCTATTCTCAAAATGCTCGAAGAGCCTTACCTGAAAAATAAATCATTCAACCAGCAAATGGACCTCCTCTATGATTGGATGCTTTCTCAAGACCTTTGTGATGTAACACCATAAACTGAGCAGACATAAGTCTGCTTTTTTCGGCTCGATGAATTTTACCATTGCGGAGGGTATACTCCGACCTACACTTATTTTTATAATTTTTTTATTCAGAATTTTTTACTGTCGCAGATAGTGGTTATATTTACCTTATATTAATCAAACAAACAATACTATGACAAATTCAAATCCACGTCCAAATTTAAACCTCGCAAGTTTGCCAGTTCTTGCGCTTGCAGGCAGAGCAGTTATTACCTTTCGTAATGTCAAGACAGGTTCACACGTAACTATCAAAATCAAGCAAGCCACGACGAAGCACGACCGCACAATCAAGCTTAACCATTATCATGTATCGATCAATTTGCTTGGTGACAAAACTCAAGGTATGCGATATGCAGGAATGATGTTTCCAAAAGAGAATTTCCGAATTTGGATTGCCAGGCAGGTTAGTCCAAACGAACAGCTCGCGCAAGTATTTCGTTGGTTAGTCAAAGCCATTCAAAATCCTGAATCACTTCGAGGCCAAGTACACCTCTTTCATGAAGGACATTGTTGCAAATGTGGACATACATTAACTCATCCTGAATCCATTTATACTGGAATCGGTCCAGTCTGCAAAAAGAATCTTGAAAAACAATATGCTGAACAAAACATTAATATTTCAGAAGTGTTCGCTCAGGTTTAGAGCGAACATTTTATCTCAAGCAAGCAATGGCTTAGCCTGTCTCATACTCTTAGGACTGAAGTAATAGATATTGCTTGTTGAGATAATTCATTACTCCCTAGTATAAGTTTAAAAGTTAACAATGACTCGATGGCTTAATCGTTAGGTTCTATCGCGGAGGGTATACTCCGACATGCATAATTATTTACTCCCTAGCCTAAATAAATTCCTCTTAATTTTTTATATTCATATATTATTTGTATATTTACAATATATTAATCAAAAACAAAATAATTATGAGAGCTTATTCAATTTTACCATGTGGTACAGTAACAGTTAGCACCGGAAATTTTAAATATGGAAATTTTTATGGTTTTTGGGGAGATGATATGTGCTATGAAGTGTATAAAACTGATGACAATAAGATTCGTGTTGTCGCAACATCTGGAGTAAAACCGTTACAGCCAATAGGTTCAACTCAAATGTTTAAACACGATCAAACAGGAAGATACTTATTCACAGGAGTATTGCTTGAGGCAGTAGTAGGTGATGTAGGATTCAAATCTCTCAAAGAGAAATATGGAAATCGAATAAATATTGCAACCTATAAATAAAATTAATAAAACTGAGATAATTTATTATCTCAGTTTTTTCCTTTCGTTGATTAATATTATATTTACTTTATATTAATCAAAACAACAATATTATGACAGATTTTAGACATCAACAAATTGCAATCGACGAATTAAGAAATCGTCTTCATCAAGGAATTGTTAACTTTGCTTTTGAGAAATTAGACGGTTCATTACGTTTAGTTAAAGGCACATTAAACCTTAACCAAATACCTGCAACACATCATCCAAATGGAAACGGTTCACCCACTAACAAAGCACTCAGATTTTATGATTTTAATGCAGGTGGATGGAGAAGTTTACGAATTGGTGCTAATGTGTATTTACTTGATTAATATTTTAATTAAAAGAAAGGTCTATCATGGCCTTTCTTTTAAATTTAGAATAGTTAAACTTAAAAAATAAAAATATGTCAGATACCTTATTGAATCCTGGAGATAAGTGCAAAATAAAAGTAAATGAATTTCGTATGGCAAAAGTAAAGTTTCCTCATCCAAGTGGAGAAGGTTCATATATTGATACTATTCCGCTGCAAACTAACGAATTCGAATGTGTAGTTACTAAACATACTTATGGATTTATTCAAGTAAAAAAATCATTCTTAGGATATTTCCATGACGGCGAGTTTAGATTACACTATAATCAGTATCGAATAGTTAGCTAATTCATACTCCCTAGTAACAGTGTTTATATAAATAATAAAAATATTATAATTTAAATGAGTTACGTTTTAGGATTTACTGAATTTATTAATGAATCAAAAATAAATAAAATGAGAAGAAGAGATAGAAGCTCATATAGACCAAACCGATCAAGATATAATATGAATGGATCTTCGGAATATTATTATGTTAACGTGAAAGACCGTATGCGGGCTGAGCAATTAACGAAACGCAGATCTAATTCTAAGCCTAATTTAACTGACGAGCAAGTTGCAATTAGCAATGCTACGAAAATGGCAAAACTAATCACTGACCCGGGTAAACTTATCGCGAGAATGGTAGCAGTCTATGACGTGTATGGACCGAGCCCAATACTTAAACCGTTCATTAATAGAATTCTTGAACTTGAATATCAACATCCTAAATACGTTGCAGCCTGGCGGATCGGTAAAGCAGATGGCGAATTCGAGAATAACCTTGAAGCTGGAACAGTTGCTGACGATTATGATGATGATTCAGCTTCGCATATTCTTGCAGATTTAGGTTTGGTTCCAGATTCTATGGGTTTTGATGGAAATGAAGCGGAGAAAATTATTTACCAAGTTGCAAAGTCTGAATCTCAATCTGATTCTAATTCAGTACTTACTTAAAACCTACTCCCTAGTATAGAGGAATACATAACGTTAAGTATAAGATTAGTAAGGGATTAAAAGCAGTAGCCTACCTTACTACTCGAAAATTAATTAAAGGTACAACTGCACAAACTAGCACAACACCCTTATTAATTTTATATGGTGTTATGCGCTTTTAATTGGAGGATTTAATTATGACTTATTGGTTAAAAGATACAGTATTAGCACACTTACGATTCACCGGTAAAAGTGGTGTAACTGTGCGTAGGGATTACGCTTCAAAAATAGTTGTAGTAGACTATTTTGGTGGTGCTTGTGTGCGTTATTCGTATGATGGTAAAAGATTGTGTGGGTAATTGCGCATAACGGTTGGCGGTATGGACAGTAAGGGATTGCGGGCGATGTCCTATCAAGTTACACGAAAATTGAAGCGGGCAACAAACCTTCGCATACCACTGAAACCCTTATTGGCTATACCGCGTGTTAGCTGCTGTATTTTTATAAATTAA
>Ga0265294_10002221_pt1 | contig 25665 bp, 22 predicted proteins | sample MunlanPumphouse3_FD_192504 | JGI IMG/M metagenome (GOLD analysis project Ga0265294, IMG submission 192504) | Groundwater microbial communities from a municipal landfill in Southern Ontario, Canada - Pumphouse #3 | ecosystem: Environmental > Aquatic > Deep subsurface > Groundwater | place... | reverse complement strand
AAAAATTAGATAATTCTGATCTATACCAAACAGTTTATGCTAGTACAGAAGGATCAATAGCTGCCCCAACAGCAGGATTTCATTTTACTAAAGAATTGCTAAATAAAATTAAAAGTAAAGGTGTTGAAATATTATTTTTAACTCTACATATTGGCAGAGGTACTTTTGAAATGATTAATGAAGAGAAGATTGAAGACCATATAATGAAATCGGAGTTGTATACAATTACTGACAGGAATGCAAAAATACTAAACCAGGCAATAAAAGCAAACAGAAGAATTATAGGAGTGGGCACATCAGTAACCAGGGCTTTAGAATCATCGATATCAATAAAAGACAGTATAATAAGAGAGGGGACAAGATGGACAGACTTGTACATATATCCGGGATTTAAATATAGGGTAATAAAGGTACTCTTAACAAATTTCCATCTTCCCCGTTCAACACCCCTGATGCTGGCATCAGCTTTTGCGGGGAAAGAACTATTATTAAACGCTTATAGGGAAGCTATTAAGCAAAATTACCGATTTTATAGTTTTGGAGATTCAATGCTAATTTTTTAATGTATTATTGTTTCTAAATATTTTTTAAAATATAATAAGAAAAGGGGATAAACTTGGGAAGATAATGTCTATTAAGTATACCATTTTAAAAAAAACACAAGAAAAAGACAGTAAAGCAAGATGTGGGATTCTTGAAACAAAGCATGGTGTTATCGAAACACCTGTATTTATGCCCGTAGGTACCCAGGCAACTATAAAAGGATTATTACCCCAATCTATTAAGGAATTGGGATTTTCGATTCTTTTATGTAATGCATACCATCTCTTTTTACGTCCAGGTCATAATTTAATCAAAGAAGCTGGTGGTTTGCATAATTTTATGGGTTGGGACAAAGCAATACTTACTGATAGTGGAGGATTCCAGGTTTTTAGTTTGGGAAAAATTAACAAAGTAACAGATGAAGGAGTAACTTTTCAGTCTTATATAGATGGTTCAAAACACTTTATTGGGCCTAAAGAATCGATGGATATACAAATGGCTTTAGGTTCAGATATTGCAATGGTTTTTGATCAATGTTCGCCCTATCCCTCCACAAGGTTGGAAACAGAGAAAGCTGCAAAAAGAACGCATAAGTGGGCAAAGGAATGTCAAAAATATCACAATTTGGATTGCCAGGCACTTTTTGGAATTGTCCAGGGAGGTTTTTTTGCAGATTTAAGGCAGGAAAGTGCAAAATATTTAACTGATCTGGAATTTCCAGGATATGCTATGGGAGGATTAAGCGTAGGTGAACCTAAACAGCTTATGTATGATATGATAGATGAGACCATTACCTGCTTACCGGATGAAAAGCCAAGATATCTGATGGGAGTAGGAGCACCACAATCTATTATTGAAGGGGTGGCAAGGGGAATAGATATGTTTGATTGTGTTTTGCCTACCAGGAATGGTAGAAATGGATGTCTATTTACCAGTACCGGAAAAATTTCTATAACTAATGCCAGATATAGAGATGACTTATCTCCTCTTGACAATGATTGTGGCTGTTATGCTTGTCAGAATTTCAGCAGGGCATACTTAAGGCATTTATATATGGCAAATGAAATGCTTGGTCCGATTTTAGGAACAATTCATAATCTTTACTTTATGAACAAATTGGTAAAAGATATCAAAATAGCTATCGAAAAAAATAACTTCAATATTTTTAAAAAAAGATTTTACGAAAGTTATTTTTCATAAAAAATGAAAAAATATTTGCATAAGGCCCAATAGTAAGGAATAATTAAATTATTGAGAAAAATGAAGTTAAAATATTTGCTTAAAAACAATTAATTAGGTATAATTTAAAAGAATTTTTAATAAAGAAAGGTGTGTAAAGACATATGGGTGGTTTAGAACAATTTTTGCCTTTGATTATAATATTTGCTATTTTTTATTTTATGCTAATACGTCCTCAACAGCAAAGGCAGAAAAAGCACAAGGAAATGCTAGAGGGCTTAAAAGTTGGCGACAAAGTAATAACTATTGGTGGTATATATGGTATTATCAGAGAAATAAAAGGTGATGTTTTTACTTTAGAAGTCTCTAAAGATATTAAAATAAATACTACTAAAAATGCTATTGGTTCAAAAAGAGATAAATAGTAGGAATTATTGATAAAAAAATTAAATTATATTTAAGGCAGGTTTTAAGCCTGCCTTTATTCTTGCAAAAAAGTCATATATTATTCCCAAATTTGTTTTTATAAATGTTTTGATTTATAAATTCATAAACTTATCAATTTTTAAAGGAGTTGTAAACATATGAAGCAGTTAAGAATGATTAGATTGGCACTTATTATTTTAGTAATTGTTATCGCTATTTTCTACGCATTCCCTTTAGAAAAAAATATAAATTTAGGTCTTGATTTACAAGGTGGATCTCACATTGTTCTGGAATGTGTCGATACACCAAATGCTCCTGTTGATAGTGATGCGGTAAATAGAGTTATTGAAATTATTACCAACAGAATTAATCCGGAAGGAGTTAAAGAACCTGTCATACAACGTCAGGGCGAAAGAAGGATATTAGTTCAGTTACCTGGAATGGATGACCCGCAGGAAGCAGAAAATTTAATTGGTAAAACTGCCTTATTGGAATTTAAAGATGAGAGTGGCGAAACATTACTAACCGGCGCCCATTTAAAAAATGCCAGTTCTTCTTTTGATAGATTTGGGAGGCCGAATGTTGTTATTGAATTTGATGAAGAAGGCGCAAAATTATTTGAGCAGGCGACTATGATAAATGTTGGTAGGATTTTGGCAATTACGCTGGATGGTCAGGAAATATCATCTCCGGTAGTTGAAGAGCCTATCCCAAGTGGTGAAGCCTCGATTGTTGGACAGTTTAGTGTTGAGGAGGCGCAGAGATTAGCCTTGCTTTTAAGAAGTGGTGCTTTACCGGTAGAGGTACAGATTTTAGAAAACCGATCAGTCGGACCAACTTTAGGAAAAGATTCAATCGATCGTGGATTAAAGGCCGGACTAATTGGTTTAATATTAATCCTTATATTTATGGTTATATACTATAAAGGTTTTGGTTTAGTGGCAGATCTGTCATTAGGTATTTGTCTGCTTTTAGTAATGGGCGGATTGGCAATACTGAATGCCACATTAACCCTGCCGGGTATTGGGGGGATTATACTAACAATAGGAATGGCTGTAGATGCTAATATTCTTATTTTTGAAAGAATTAAGGAAGAGCTAAAAATGGATAAAACCTTTAGAGCCTCTATAGACGCAGGTTTTTCAAAGGCTTTTAGAACAATTCTGGATGCAAATATTACAACATTGATTGCCGCGGTTGCCTTACTTTATTTTGGAACTGGTCCAATCAGGGGCTTTGCGGTAACACTAAGCATTGGAATTGCAGTCAGCATGTTTACTGCAATAATAGTAACTAAGTTAATTCTGGAATTAATGGGTCAACGATTCAAAAAAAATGCCTTGATTTAAGATTAAAAATAACTAAAATCCATAGAGCAATTTAGAACAATATAGTTATGATTAATGAAATCTTAACAGCATTTTAAATAATTTTAGAGATTTATTGGTAAGACTTTATTTTGGAGGAGCATTAATGGATATAATTAAAAACACAGATATAAAATTTGTCAAAAATAGAAAAAAATTTTATAAAATATCTGCAGCTATTATTATAATTGGAATTATCTCATTACTTTTTCAAGGTTTGAACTATGGCATTGATTTTGCAGGAGGTACTCTATTACAACTGGATTTTGAAACAGATGCATCTATAACGGAAATACGAAATGTTTTAGAGGAAACAACAATTGCAAGCAGTACTATACAATCCTTTTCCGGTAATGAGTTTGTTATAAGAACAGACGATATAACATTACAGCAAAGGGAAGAAATTCTGGAAAAATTGAATGCTGAAATAGGACCATTTGAAGTATTAAGAATTGAAATGGTTGGTCCCGTAATTGGGGAATCCTTAAAAGGATTAGCAGTATTAGCTATTATATTTGCTTTTATTGGAATAATTCTATATATCACAGTTAGATTTGAATTCAGGTATGCAATTACTTCTATTATTGCGTTGGGACATGATATTTTAATAGCGCTGGCTATTTTGTCATTACTGCAAAAAGAAATAACTATTCCTATTATTGCTGCAATATTAACTATAGTAGGCTATTCATTAAACAATACAATAGTTATATTTGATAGATTGAGAGAAAATCTCAGGACAAAGATGAGACCTGTTCTCGAGAAAACTATTGATTTAAGTATCAATCAATCTCTAACAAGGACTATAAATACAGCTATCACAACCTTATTGCCTGTACTTGCACTTTATTTTTTTGGAGGAACCTTATCAGACTTTGCTTTTGTGCTTTTAATCGGAATTGTTGTCGGGACCTATTCATCTATATGCATGGCCGGACCTTTGCTTTTAGAATTAAAGAAAAGGAGCAACATTTCTTTTAATACAACTGTACAGCCGGAAAAAACAGATAACAAAATTACTGGTGATAATGTTAAAAAATCAATAAAAGGCAAAAGAAAAAAGAAAAAATAAAAAAGTAATAACAGATGATGTGCAATGATTAAAAGTAAAACATAATTATCTGGTACAGAAAGAGGTTTAAGGATATTAAGTGGATTATTGCAAAAGAAGAAAAACAGTTAAGGGAAAATATTGCGCATCAGTTTTCTCTTGATCCAATAATTGCCCAGCTGCTAATTAATCGTGGGTTAAATAATACAGAAAGTATTTCTGATTTTTTAAATCCGGAATTATCTAATCTGTTAAACCCTTTTTTGTTCACAGAAATGGAAAAGGCTGTTGAAAGAATAAGTGTTGCCCTACAAAATGAAGAAAAGATATTGGTTTATGGCGATTATGATGTAGATGGCATAACTAGTACAAGTTTATTATATTCTGCATTAAGCAATTTTAGCTCAAATATTTATTATTATATTCCAGACCGTTTTGAAGAAGGTTATGGAATTAGTGAAAAAGGTACCAAATTTATAATTAAATATCATATTTCTCTCATTATTACCGTTGATTGTGGGATTACTTCATTTAAGGAAATAGAATGTATTAAGAAATACAATATAGATACAATTATAACTGATCATCACGAACCGACTGGAACTATCCCAAAAGCTTTAAGTATAATTAACCCAAAATCTTGTGATTATCCTTTCAAGGAATTAGCCGGGGTGGGTGTAGCCTTCAAATTAATCCAGGCATTATATATGTTTTTAGGGAAAGATAAAAATCTTACATATGATTATTTAGATTTAGTGGCGTTAGGCACTATTGCAGATTCTGTGCCTGTTCTTGGTGAAAACAGGATATTCGTTAAATATGGACTTGAAAAACTAAATGATAGCAAAAGAATAGGTATAAAAAAGTTAGTAGAAAAATGCAGGGTTGAAACAAATGGTAATAATTTATCAGTACAAGAGCTCAGTTTTAATCTGATACCTGTTTTAAATGCCACAGGGAGAATAGGAAACCCAAAAATAGCAGTTGACCTCCTATTGACTGATTCAACTGATCTATCAGAATATTTAGTGCAAAATATGATAGAATTAAACGATAAAAGAAAAGCAAAAACACAGGTGGTTTTAAATGAAGCAAGAGAAATGGCCTGTTATGCAAATTCAGATGATAAGCAAAAAATCCTTGTCCTTAGTTCAGAAGGGTGGCATTCAGGTATAATTGGTATTGTAGCATCAAGGATAATGGAAGAGTTCAAACAACCAGTTATAATGATATCGGAGAATGATATTATAGGTAAGGGTTCAGGTAGAAATCAGGGTGAATTTGATTTTTCTAAAGTTTTACCAGAATGCTCTGATTTGTTAATAAAATATGGTGGCCACCAATACGCTGCTGGTATAACTATTTCTATAGATAAAATTGATTTGTTCAGGGATAGGATAAATCAAGTCCTGAGCACTAAAGAATTTACATACCAGTGTAGCGAGCCATCTATTAATATCGATAGTTTTATATCAATAGATAAGGTGAATTGGAAATTTTTTAGAGATATAGAAAAGCTTGAACCTTTTGGATTTGGGAATATAAAGCCAATCTTTGGTGGTTTGGAGTATTATTTGGATTCCTGGAGAAAAGTTGGAAAAGATGAAAGTCACCTAAAACTAAGCATTGGTGAAAAGAGAACTTGCTTCGACGGCATAGCTTTTAGAATGGCTGAAAAAAGCCATATTCTATTGAATGCAAAGAATATTGATATTGCTTTCCAGATAGGCGTAAAATACTGAAATGGAAAAAAAAATTTACAATTAATAATAAAGGATATTAAACCCACTTTTAGGAGGATGGAAAAAAATGGATCTAAAGAGTAAAATAAGGAATATCCCTGATTTTCCAGTCAAAGGAATACAATTTAAGGATATTACCACTTTGCTAAAAGATAAAGAGGCTTACAAGTATTGTATAGACAGCATTACTGAACATTGTAAATCTTTAAATATTGATTATATAGCAGGAATCGAAGCCCGTGGTTTTATTATAGGCGCTCCGGTTGCGTATAATCTGAATATAGGTTTCTTATTAATACGAAAAAAAGGTAGATTGCCTGCAGATGTAGAAAGTATTTCATATAAATTGGAATATGGTGAAAACATCTTAGAAATCCATAGGGATGCGTTCAAAAAAGATGATAGAATTATGGTTATAGATGACTTGCTAGCTACTGGTGGTACTACATTAGCAGTATTTAAACTTATTGAAAAATTAAATGGAAAAGTTGTTGGTGCAGACTTTATTGTTGAACTTGAAATGCTGCACGGCAGAGAAAAACTAAAAGGGTATGATGTCTTTTCACTTGTTAAATATGAAGCATAATATAAATCACTGTTTATTTCTGATTTATTTTAAAGAACCTTTGACATTATAAAGAGGTAAGAATGATAGATAATTCTATCAAAATAGAAACACTAATTAAAAAAATAAAATCCTATAACCCTTCGTCTGATATAGATATTATTTGGAAGGCTTATTATTTTTCCCAGGAAGCTCATCGAAACCAAAAGCGTTATTCAGGTCTGCCATATTTATCCCATCCGTTAGAAGTAGCAAACATTCTTGCGGACATGAATATGGACGCTATAACAATTGTAGCAGGTTTACTACATGATGTTGTTGAAGATACCCATGTTGATCTGGAAGAAATTAAAACGCAATTTGGTGATGAAGTAGCAATGTTAGTGAATGGTGTTACGAAGCTAAGCAAAATATCTTTTAAAACACAAGAAGAAAGACAAGCAGAAAATTTCCGAAAAATGTTTTTGGCAATTGCCGAAGATATTAGAGTAATATTAATTAAACTGGCTGACAGATTAAATAACATGAGGACTCTAAAATTTATGCCTGCTCCAAAAAGGCTAATAAAAGCTAAAGAAACACTTGACATTTATGTACCTATTGCCAATAGATTAGGTTTAAACAGAGTAAAGTGGGAATTAGAGGATTGTTCATTATATAATTTAGCTCCAAAAGAATATAATGAACTTGCTGTGAAGGTAGCTAAGAGTAGGGCAGAAAGAGAAAAATATATAGAGTCAATAAAAGAAAAAATGGGTGAGGAATTGCGCAAATTTGGAATTGTTGCCACAATACAGGGAAGACCAAAAAATATTTATAGTATATATAAAAAAATGCAGGAGCAGGATAAGGATTTTTTTCAAATATATGATTTGATGGCAATAAGAATTATTTGCAATTCAATTAAAGATTGCTATGCTGCACTGGGGTTTTTGCACTCTATCTGGAAACCAATGCCGGGAAGATTTAAAGACTATATAGCTATGCCAAAATCAAATATGTATCAATCTCTGCATACTACTGTTATAACCTCAGAAGGAGAACCTCTTGAAGTACAAATTAGAACCATGGAAATGCATCGTACTTCTGAGTATGGCATCGCAGCTCATTGGAAATATAAAGAAAAAGGAGATAGTCTTAAGGATAAAAAGTTTGAAGAAAGACTATCCTGGTTGAGACAAATTTTAGAGTGGCAAAAAGAATTAAAAGATCCTAGAGAATTCATGGAAAATTTAAAAATAGATTTATTGCAATATGAAGTTTATACTTTTACCCCTAAAGGGGATGTAAAAGTTCTTCCCCTGGGATCAACTCCGGTGGATTTTGCTTATACGGTGCATACTGAGATTGGGCATAAATGTGTTGGAGCTAAAGTAAACAATAAAATAGTTCCATTAGACAGAAAATTGAATAGTGGAGACATTGTCGAGATATTGACTTCCAAAACATCAACCGGTCCAAGCAGGGATTGGTTAAAATTTGTCAAGACATCCAGTGCAAAAACTCGAATTAAATCCTGGTTTAAACGGGAAGTACGTAATGAAAATATTGAAAAAGGCCGTGGATTACTATCAAGGGAACTTGATAAATATAAAATTATCTGGAATTCGGATTTAGAAGAAAAATTTAATAGTTTTTCACAACCAATGGGATACACTGATTTTGATTCCCTGCTTGAAGCTATCGGTTACAAAAAAATAAGCCCGGTTAGTCTTATTAATAAAATATTACCCCAGGAAGAAAAAAAAGAAATTCAAACAAAGGAAAAATCGGAAGCAGAAACAGTAAAAAGAATCGACAAAGGTGTAAAGATTGAGGGAGTAGATAATATATTAGTAAGATTTGCTCATTGTTGTCATCCTGTTCCAGGTGATGAAATTATTGGATATATTACACGAGGGAGAGGGGTTACAATACATCGAACAGAGTGTCCTAATCTTAAAAATATTTCCGAAGAGGAAGGTAGATTGATTAATGTAGAATGGCATAAATCCGAAAATGATTATTTTCCTGTGAAGATTAAAATTATTTCCAGTGACAGGAAAAATATTATATCAGATGTTTCAATGATTCTTTCAAATTTTAAAGCATCTATTATGAGTATTAATGGATCTGCAAATAAAAATGGAATGGCATTTTTGAATTTAACAATAGAAGTAAGTACATTGGAACATTTAAAAGAAATAATTACCCGATTGAGAAGTCTAAGGGCTGTGAAAGAAGTTAAAAGAATCGGAAAGGACTAGAGAAAGAGAGGAAAACATGCGAGCAGTTATCCAGAGAGTTAGCAAAGCATCGGTGAAAGTGGACAATCAAATAGTTTCAGAGATAGATAGCGGTATGGTTGTTTTGTTAGGAGTAAAAAAAGGTGATACAAAGGAAGATGCAGAACTACTTGCAAAGAAAACTGTAAATCTAAGAATATTCTCTGACAAAGAGGATAAAATGAATCTGTCATTATCGGATATTAGCGGTAAGGTTATCGTTGTTTCACAATTCACATTATATGCTAATTGTAAAAAGGGAAGAAGACCGAGTTTTATCGAGGCAGCACTTCCTGAAGAGGCAGATATTCTTTATAAATATTATATTCAAAAAATAGAAAATGAAAATATTATTGTAAAAACAGGAATATTTCAAGCAATGATGCAGGTAGAAATAATAAATGAAGGTCCTGTAACAATTGTTTTAGATAGTGATAAATTATAGATAGATTGAAAAACACGAAAAGGAAATATAATAATAATGAGAAATCATAATTTTTCTATAACAAAGTTTGTATTAGGCCCCATTTCAACAAATTGTTATATATTAGCCTGTAATAAAACAAAAGAAGCAGCTATTATTGATCCAGCCGAAGAGGATAATGCAATTTTTGATAAAATAGAAGATGAAAATTATTCACTTAAATACATTATTAATACTCATGGCCATTTTGACCATATTGGTGGAAATAAGATTTTAAAAGAAAAGTATTGTGCAAAAATATTAATTCACCGGTCGGATGAAAATATGATAATTAATCCCCAGCTTTATTGTTCATTTAAAATAGGCAATACATATAATTCACCACCGGCAGATAAGTATTTGGAAGATGGAATGGTAATTAAAATAGGTGAGATTGAAATTTCTATATTACATACACCAGGTCATTCACCGGGAAGTGTATCCCTGATAGTTGATAAGAATATATTCACAGGTGATACTCTTTTTGCTAATGGAATTGGCAGAACAGATTTGACAGGTGGCTCAATGGAGCAAATTATGCATTCAATAAAGGAAAAACTTAAATTATTTAATGATGATTATACTATTCTTCCTGGACATGGATCTATGTCAACTATTGGAGAAGAAATGAGAAATAATCCGTGGTTACAGTAAACAAGGTTTGATAATCTATAAAAAGGGGTATTTGAAATGGAATACGAAATTAATGACATAAATTTAGCACAAAAAGGGGAAAAAAGAATAATCTGGGCAAAAAATCAGATGCCGGTATTAGGAATAATTAAACATAATTTGGAACAGAGAAAGCCTTTCAGGAAAATAAAGATAGCCGCATGTCTGCATGTAACCACAGAAACTGCAAACCTTATGATTGCACTTAAATCCGGCGGTGCTGAGATTGCTTTATGTGCTTCAAACCCCTTAAGCACTCAAGATGATGTAGCTGCGTCGCTTGTAAAGGATTACCGGATACCTGTTTTTGCAATCAGGGGTATAGACAAAGACGGGTATTATCACCATATTGAGAGTGTTTTAGACATCAAACCCAATATTACTATGGATGATGGTGCTGATTTAGTATCGACTATTCACACAAATCGAACGGACTTAATTTCTGGTATTATTGGTGGCACAGAAGAAACAACAACAGGAGTAATCCGTTTGAGAGGTATGGAAAATGAGCAAACCTTACAATATCCAGTCATTGCAATAAACGATGCCTTAACAAAGCATCTTTTTGATAATAGATATGGTACTGGACAAAGCACTATAGACGGGCTTTTAAGAGCTACCAATATTTTACTGGCGGGTAAAGTATTTGTAGTTTGTGGATATGGATGGTGCGCAAGAGGAATAGCTTCTAAGGCAAAAGGTATGGGAGCAAGGGTAATTATTACTGAAATAAACCCGCTAAAAGCATTAGAGGCAGTTATGGATGGTTTTGAAGTTGTCCCGATTGAGAAAGCCGCAAAAATTGGTGATATATTTATAACTTCAACTGGTAATAAGGATGTTATTAATAGTAAAAGTATACTTTCAATGAAAGATGGGGCGATTTTAGCTAATGCAGGTCATTTTAATGTAGAAATTGACATTACATCTTTAGAAGAAATATCACTCAGCAAAACAGAAGTAAGAGATAATGTGATGTTATATAACTTGAAAAATGATAAAAAGATATACTTACTGGCTGAAGGAAGACTATTAAACTTATCTGCAGCTGAAGGGCATCCTGCCAGTGTTATGGATATGAGTTTTGCTAATCAAGCCTTATCAATAGAGTATCTGGTAAGCAAAAATAAGGGTATGTTAAAAGGCGTGTATCCTGTACCGACTGATATTGATGAAAAAGTTGCTCTTTTAAAGCTCCAAAGCATGGGTATTAAAATTGATAAATTAACTTCAGCACAAAAAAAATATTTATCTGGTTGGCGGGAAGGTACATAAAATAGAGTTAATATAGAAAAAAGGCTTAAAATGATTAATATAAAAAATACCTGGGATTACATTACTGAAGGAATGCTAAATTTAATATACCCACTTAATTGCGAGAATTGCGGTAAACCGATAAGAGAATCAAAAGGTTATGGAATATGTAGAGATTGTTTAAAAAAGATAAGTTATATTTTACCGCCCTTATGCTACCAATGCGGAAAACCATTTTCATCTCTGGTTGATTTCGAAAAAAAAGCTTTATGTTCGGATTGCAGTTACAAAAAAGAACTGTTATATTATAATCGTTCAATAGCATATTATGAAGGAGCAATCAGAAAATCTATTCATTTGCTAAAATATAAAAAACAACTAAAATTAATTAAACCATTAGGAGAATTAATGGTAAAATATTTATTAACCGATGATTTTTACAATAATAAAAAAATTGATTTAATTATTCCAGTACCTTTAACAGAAAGAGAATACAAAAAAAGGAATTTTAACCAAAGTGGCTTATTAGCTGATTATATTGCAAAATATTTTTCGATTCCTTTTGGGGAAAACTTTTTATTAAAAAATGTTGAAAATCTTTCACAAGTTGGTTTGACAAAGAATGAAAGAGCAAAAAATGTAAAAAATGTTTTTTCTGTTAATCCATTGTACAAAAAGAATATAAAAAATATCCTTTTAATTGATGATATATATACAACAGGTGCAACTATTGAATCGTGTTCAAAAGAATTAAAAAAACACGGAATAGTAAATGTATTTGCTCTAACATTGGCAAGGGGAATATAGAAACTTCCCTTCCTGGAGCTGTGGTTGAAAGTCGATGCCAGCCGCAGGCTAAACGATCCACGTAAGGTAACGATTATTAGTTATTGAGCATGGTGCGGTTTTGGAGTAAGTCCTGCCTTATTGATAATAAGAGAAGAGTAGTAGTGAAAAGATAGCGAACCTCTCAGCAGGCGAGTGTGGGGGAAAAGACCAGGTCAGTCCAGGAAGGGAATTAATCTTATAATATATTGGTAAAAATAAACCTGATAGTGTTATTATATTATAAAAATAAAATGATAGGTTGAACAGAATTGCTTCAATTTACTTTTTTGTACATTTACTGGTATATTAATAATACAACTATAAGTAAAATCAATAAATCAATATCAGAACAATATTAATTGATTATTTCCATGAAATTCTAAGAAAATATAAAGTGTCACAAAAGGAGGTAAACAGTAATGAAATTAACAATTAAAAGCAGAAATTTTGAGGTAACAGATACTGTAGAGGAATATGTTAAAAAGAAAATGGAAAAATTAAATAAATATTTTGATCAGATTATGGATGCAACTGCGATGGTAAGTGCAGAAAAAAATAGACAAATATTTGAGGTAACTCTTCAGGCAAAAAAGGCAATCATTAGAGCAGAAGAGGAAAGTAATAATATTTATACTTCAATTGATAGAGTTGTTGAAAAACTTGAAAGACAGATAAAAAAGTATAAAAGTAAACTCTATAGCAAATCCATCGGTGAACAAAATAAATCAATGGATGCACAATTATTGCAAGATAAAAAAGATGAAGTTGCTTCCATAGAAGATGAGGATATTAAAATTGTCAAGACAAAAAAGTTTGTAATAAAGCCAATGACTTCTGAAGAAGCAAGTTTACAAATGGAATTGTTAGGCCATAATTTTTTTGTTTTTAACAATGAAGCTACTGATCAAATAAATGTCATATATAAAAGGAAGGATGGTAATTTTGGGTTAATAGAACCTGAAGTATAAAGAAAAGAGGAGGTTTCGATGGAAGATATATCTGTAAGTGATTTTAATAATTATTCTCTTTCATCTCATTTTGCTTCAAAATTAAAAGAAGTGGAAAAATCAATAAATGCTTTAAGTGATGTGCTGTTTTCCAAAATAATGCTGGATAAAAACAAAGAAATAAAAGAGATTCATATTATTACAAAAGACTGCTGTAATCCGAAAAAAGTAAGTCGTGATATAGAATCTTTATTAATTGCCCAACATGATATTGCTGTTGACTATCGCAAGATTAGTATTGCGCAGATTAAGGAAGAGAATGATTATTTAAAAAGATTAAAATTTTCTGATGCAAAAGTGTCTTCAAATGAAGGGCGTTTCCAGGTTACAGTAACATTGGAAAACCAGGGGAAAAAATTTGAAGGTAAGATTGATTGTGTCAACTGGAGTAATAATCGAGAATTCATTATTGCAAGGGCAACTCTTGATGCAATAACCTCTTTTCTTAATGGGAAAGTATTTTTTCAGATTGATGAAATTAAGCAATTTAAGATGCATGAAAAAGGGATTGTATTGATTTCAGTAAATTTAATTGATTCTCAAGGAAAGGAGAATTTAATTGGATCCGCTTTAATCAAGGAAAACATCAATAATGCTATTGTAAATGCAATATTAAAGGCGGTTAACAGAAGAATATCATTTAAATAATTTAGAAAGAAAAAGTTATAGGATAGGTCGGTGATTTTTAGGTAAAACCATTTAAAAGAAAAAACAGTAACAAAGAACATTTTTTAGAGCGAAGCGAAGCGGTTTTTGCTTGTTCCTTTTTTTGAACAAAGAAAACCGTGGAGGTGCAATATGAAAATTAATAAAGCTAAACTTATCAGCTTTTTAATTAGTGTCATGGCTTTACTGTTAGCCGGTGGCGCAAGATACAGATGGTAAAAACGAGGTAATTACCAATAATTACCGACCTATTACGTTGATAAACAAAATAAACCAGAGGAAGATAGTTTGAGTAATAAGTTAAAAATATATATAATTATTACAGCAATATTAGCAACATCTCTTTTTATCTACCTACTTCCAACAATTCCTGATTTATCGAAAATATGGTTTCCTGTGCTATTTTTTATTATTATTTCAATAATGGCAGAATTTATCCCTGTTTCTCTTCCTGAAGGTGGGGAGATTACGATTACTTTTCCAATTGATTTTGTTGTAATTTTAGTATATGGACCAGCATTAGCTATGGTTGTATCGGCGTTTAGTTCAATAGGAATTATATTAAGTAAAGAGAATAGAAGATTTGAAAAATTTTTATTTAATACATCACAGTTTTCTTTAACATCAGGAGTAGCAGGATTGGTTTACCAGTATGCAGGGGGACTAATCGGAGAACAGAACTTTATAAAATTTATTATACCTGCATCATTGTGTGCATTTGCTTATTGTCTTGTTAACTCAATTTTGGTAACAGGTGTATTGGCAATTGAAAAAAATATAAATATTACCAGGGTTTATTTAATAAACATAAAGGAGACACTGCCTAGTTATTTGGCAGAAGCACCAATTGGGTTCATCATGTCTATAATTTATGTTGAAATCGGTATTCTTGGAATGCTCCTATTTTTCTTCCCTTTATTGCTTGCCAGGCGTTCTTTTGAGTTATTTACCAAAATGCGTATAATGTATTTAAATACTATAAAAGCGCTTGCAGCGGCGATTGATGCCAAAGATCCATACACTCATGGACATTCAGAAAGGGTATCTAAAATGGCTGTTCAGCTGGCTAAAAGATTGAATTTTTCAGAAATGGAAACAGAATACATTGAATATGCTGCAATTTTGCATGATATTGGTAAAATAGGTATTGAGGATAGTATTTTGCAAAAAAAGGATAGATTGACTGATGAAGAATTTGAAAAAATAAAAAAGCACCCTGTTATCGGAGCCGGGATTATTGATTCAATAGAATTTCTAAAGAGATGCTCTGATACAGTATTGCATCATCACGAACATTATGATGGCAAAGGGTATCCTTCAGGTTTAAAAGGTGAAGGTATACCGAAAAATGCCAGATTATTAGCCATTGCTGATGCGTATGATGCCATGAGTTCAGACCGTCCTTATCGAAAAAAATTATCAGAACAGGAAATATTAGAGGAATTAAAAAATGAAAGCGGTAAACAATTTGACCCTGTTATGACAAAAGAGTTTATATCTTTGGTAATGGATAAGAAGAGGTATTGACAAAATGCTATATTTAATAATTGTTATTTTCTCTATAATAGTCGGATTACTGCGAGGTGGAGAATTAGAAAGGTTATCACATCTTACCATTGAAAGTGTTCACATATTTGCATTTGCCTTATTATTAAGGGGATTATTGTGGGTTGCTGAAATAATGAATATTGCAATTATTTTTCAATATAGTTCTATAATATTAATATTTTCTTACCTTTTATTATTGTTTGCAACATTTAAAAATTTAAATCTTTATGGATTTAAATATATCACTTTAGGTATTTTGCTGAATGCGTTTGTAATTATTGTAAATGGCGGTAAGATGCCTGTATTGCTAAACAGTTCAATTGTTGGAACATTAGATACTTTTGCTGAAACTGAAAATATGATTTATTTAGTTAATAACAGCAAGGCCTTATTTGCTTTCCTGGGAGACGTTTTGCCATTACCAAATCCACTTCCTCAGACATCAATATTAAGCGTGGGGGATATTATTATATTTATCGGGTTATTTGTCCTTATTCAAAATGTAATGACTGAAGAGGAATCAATATAATAATTCTTCAAATAATAGCATGCTTTATAAATTATTTTTCATTACTAATAACTATACTAAAATATTAATATTGATTTAAGTAAAAGAGAATAAAACAAATATCTAAATACAGCATTTTATCGAAACAAACTTTAATAATCAGGAAGGAATGTTTTATCAATGTTAAATATAGTAAAAAAAATATTAGGGAGCTCTAATGATAGAGAAATAAAAAGAATAATGCCACTGGTAGAAGAAATAAACAAACTGGAAGAAAGTATAAAAAAATTAAAAGATGATGATTTTAAAAAAAGAACTGAGATTTTACAGGAAAAATTAAAAGATGGTACCGAACCGGAAAAAATATTACCAGAGGCGTTCGCACTTGTGCGGGAAGCAGCTAAAAGAACTATTAATATGCGCCACTTTGATGTTCAACTTATTGGGGGAATTGTATTATATCAGGGTAAGATTGCCGAAATGGCTACAGGTGAAGGGAAAACATTAGTAGCCACACTGCCTGCGTATTTAAATGCTCTACAGTATAAAAGTGTACACATTGTTACAGTTAATGACTATCTTGCAAAAAGAGACAGATTTTGGATGGGACCGGTGTATGAATTTTTGGGACTAAAAGTTGGTCTTATTCAACATGATATGAACACCAGACAAAGAAAGGAAGCTTATCAATCAAATATTGTGTATGGAACTAACAATGAATTTGGGTTTGATTATTTAAGAGATAATATGAGTATTCATGAAGCGGATATTGTTCAGGAAAAGCATGACTATGCAATAATAGATGAGGTAGATAGCATTTTGGTTGACGAAGCAAGAACTCCTCTTATTATCTCTGGCCCAACGGAAGAATCTACAAAAAAGTATTTCCAGATTGACAAATTAGTTTATCACTTAAAAGAAGAAGATGATTACAAAATAAATGAAAAAGAAAGAACGATTTTTCTTACTGAAAAAGGTGTAGCAAAAATGGAAAAATTACTAAGTATAGATAATTTATATTCACAGAACAACATGGTTCTTCAACACCACATAATACAAGCTCTCCGCGCTCACAAATTATATAAGAAAGATGTAGATTATGTAGTTAAAGACGGTGAAGTTATTATTGTAGATGAATTTACAGGCCGTTTAATGTTTGGAAGAAGATATAGTGATGGTCTGCATCAGGCAATAGAGGCAAAAGAAAATGTGACAATTGCAAAAGAAAGTCAGACATTAGCTACGATTACTTTTCAAAATTTCTTCAGGTTATATAAAAAAATTGCCGGTATGACAGGAACTGCTAAGACAGAGGAGGATGAATTTATCGAGATTTACAATTTGCCAGTAGTAGTTATTCCTACTAATAAAGAATTAAAGCGTCATAGCTTTTCTGATGTTATATACCGGACAGAGAAGGAAAAATTTAACGCTGTTATTAGTGAAATAAAAGAATTGTATAAGAAAGGCAGGCCAGTACTGGTTGGAACGGTATCAATTGATAAATCTGAAAGAATTAGCAAGCTTTTAAACCTTGAAAAGATAGAGCATAGCGTGTTAAATGCAAAAAATCATGAGAGAGAAGCTGAGATTGTTGCAGAAGCAGGTCAAAAGGGAAGAGTAACTATTTCTACTAATATGGCTGGAAGGGGAACAGATATAGTGTTAGGTGAAGGAGTAGCAGGGTTAGGAGGGCTGCATGTAATAGGGACTGAAAGACATGAGAGCAGGAGAATTGATAATCAGCTCAGAGGTAGATCAGGTCGCCAGGGAGATCCTGGTTCTTCAAGATTTTTCCTCTCCCTGGAAGATGATCTCATGAGATTGTTTGGTTCTGAACGTATTGCCGGAATCATGGAAAAATTAGGTGTTGAGGAAGGTACTCCGATCGAGCATTCTTTTATTACTCGTTCAATCGAAGGGGCACAAAAAAGGGTTGAATCAAGAAATTTTGAAATAAGAAAGCAACTTTTAGAGTTTGACAATGAGATGGAATATCAAAGAAAAATAATATATGAACAAAGAAAAACTGTTTTACTAAGAAATGATGTTAAAACAATTATTCTGGATATGATAGAAGATACAATAACTAATATGATTCATAGATATACAAATAAAGATACTTATCCGGAAGAGTGGGATTTAACTTCATTAAAGAACAATTTTTATGATACTTTCGGTATTAAGCTGGAATTTGACAGAGATATTACTGAATTAAATATTGATATTTTACAAAATGACTTATTAAAAAAATCTATGGAGGGATATAATAATAAGGAAAAAGAGTTAACCCCAACACTGATGAGACAAATAGAAAAAATGATTTTACTTAAAATAGTTGATAGAGAATGGAAGGATCACTTAAAAAGACTTGATGATTTAAAACAGGGAATTGGTTTGCGATCATATGCACAAAAAGATCCTTTAACAGAATACCATTTTGAGGCACATAATATGTTTCAAAATATGATTGAGAATATTAAAGAAGATAGTGTTAAATTTTTATATCGTGTAGAAATTAAAAATAGAACTGATATTCCGGAAGAAAGAAGTAAAAACTATACAGTAGAAGGCAATGTTACTGGGAAAAAAGAGAGCCCGAATAACTTTAATAGAAAATTAACCGGAAAGGATAATAAGAAAACAAAAATTGGTAGAAATGACCCATGTCCATGTGGTAGCGGGAAAAAATACAAGCATTGTTGCGGCAAGAATAAATAAAAATATAAGGAGTTTGCTATATGAAAGATATTTCAAATGCTGAATTAAATTCAAGAATAGACGAGATTAGAAAAAAAATAATAGAAATAAGGAGTCATCTTTGAACTGGACAAAAAACGAAATAGGGTAAAAGAAATATCAGGATTAATGAGTTTAAATACCTTTTGGGAAGACCAGGAAGAAGCAAATAAGGTATCAAAAGAGCTGAAAGATATACAAGTTGTTGTAGGAGATTACCAGGCTTTAAATGATAATTTGGAAGAAATTGAGATACTTTATGAATTGAATTGTCAGGAAAATAGTCCGAAAGTCTGGCAAGAGATTGTACAAAAAGTAGAAAAGTTGGAGGCGGAAATATCAGATTTAAACAGAGATTTATTGTTTAGTGATGAATATGATAAGAATAATGCAATCGTTTCAATTCATCCTGGTGCTGGTGGTACCGAATCACAAGATTGGGCTGAAATGCTTTTAAGGATGTATTTAAGATGGGCAGAAAAAAAATCATTCAAAACTGAAATAGTAGATCTTCTACCCGGTGATGAGGCTGGTATAAAAAGTGTTACTTTTACTGTTGCTGGAAAAAATGCATTTGGATTTCTTAAGTCTGAAAAAGGGGTGCATCGTTTAGTTCGCATATCACCATTTGATACAAATAAAAGGAGGCATACTTCCTTTTCATCTGTAGATGTCATACCTGAGATTGAAGATGAAATAGAAATTGATTTGGAAGAATCTGATTTGCGTATAGATACCTATCGGTCTACCGGGGCAGGAGGACAACACGTTAATACTACTGATTCAGCTGTCAGAATAACACATATTCCAACTAATATTGTTGCACAATGCCAAAATGAGCGTTCACAACACAGTAATCGATTAACAGCGCTAAAGATATTGAAAGCAAAATTGTTTGAGTATTATCAAAAAAAGCAGGAAGATGATATGCAAAAAAGAGCCGGTGAAAAAAAGGAAATTGCCTGGGGAAGTCAAATACGCTCATATGTTTTTCAACCTTATCAAATGGTTAAAGATCATAGAACAAAAATAGAGAATAGTAATGTTCAGGCAGTAATGGATGGGGAAATACAATTGTTTATTGATGCTTATTTAAGATGTTACAGTAAATCCTCTTAAACCTTATATATTCAATGGAAGGAGATAAATTGAATGATAAAAGATAAAAAGATAAAAAGTTTTTTAGATATGTTAGCCTCAAAATCTCCAACACCTGGTGGCGGCAGTACTGCCGCATTGGTAGGAGCTATGAGTGCAGCATTGCTGTCCATGGTTGGAAATTTGACTATCGGGAAGGAGAAATACCAGGATGTGCAAGAAGATATTAGGAGATTATTGAAAAAAAGTGAGAAATTAAGAGATGATTTTGAAAGACTTATAGATGAGGATGTTGATGCATTTAACCAGTTTATGGCGATTATGAAATTGCCTAAAGAAACAAAAGAACAAATGGAAGATAGAAATAAAAAAATACAAACTGCTCTTATTGAAGCTGCAAATGTACCTTTAGAAATTGCGAGAAGAAGTAGAGATGTACTATTTATATGTAAAGAAATTTCGGAGAAGGGAAATAAAAATGTAATCAGTGACGCCGGAGTGGGTGCAATACTTGCAGATGCTACTTTAGAAAGTGCGATATTAAATGTAAAAATAAACCTAACCATGATTAAGGAGAAAAAAATTAAAATTCAGCTGGATAATGAAATAAAAGAAATTAGAGATTCAGTAAAAGGTAAAAAGGATAATTCATTAAAAGTAGTATTAAATAGGATTTAATGCCAATAAATCAAGTTAATGTTTTTAAAAAAGAAAATTTCCGGAAATATTCTGGTAATTTTCTTTTTTTTGTTGTATAATTATAAAAGGTGAAATAATTGCATCATGATAATAATATTGCAACATAACTTGCAAGGTATTTCCTTTAAAAAATAAGGGATATTAAAAATACCATGATAAAAAATAGTACATTACTACAACAATCCATCCAAAAAAAATTTGATGAATTAACTGCCAGCCAGCAAAAAATTGCTCAATATTTATTAAAAAACTATGAAAAAGCAGCTTTTCTGACTGCTGCCAAATTAGGAAAAGAAGTAGGAATAAGTGAATCAACCGTTGTAAGGTTTGCAACTGTATTAGGTTACAGTGGTTATCCTGAACTACAGATAGTGCTTCAAGATATGATTAAAGAGCAGCTGACGACTGTAAATAAGTTAAAACATTCAATCAACAACGTATACAAAGGGAAAGACATTCTTTACCAGGTATTACAATCAGATTTAGACAATTTAGAAAATACAATGAATGAGGTTTCTCCACAATCCTTTGAACAACTTATTGATCTTATTTTAAAATCAGATGTTATATATATTGTAGGTTTGAGAACCGCTGCCTCAATGGCTTTATTCTTTAACCAGGCATTAAGTTTATTTTTAAGAAATACCAAAAGCATTACATATGGGATGGAGGATTTATTTGAACAAATAGCAGGTATTAATAAAAAAGACTTATTGATAGCCATTAGTTTTCCAAGATATACCCGTAGAACTGTTGAAATAGTAGAAATAGCAAATAAAAAAGGTGCCAAAACAGCTGCTATAACAGATAATATTCTATCTCCAATTGCGCAAAAATCTAATGTTTCTTTAATTGCCAGGAGTAATTTAAATTCATTTGTGAATTCTTTTACTGCACCATTAAGCATTATAAATGCTATCGTTACTGCGGTAAGTATAAGAAAGGGCAAACAAACCTTTAAAAAATTATCTGAGTTGGAAAATATGTGGGATATGCATGATGTATTTTATTAACAAATATTTTTTAATAAGAGGTTAGAAATTTTATAATTTCAAAGGAGTTAAAAATGCAAATACAAGAAAAACAAATTAATGAATTATGGGCTGCTATGCCCGAAATAAGGGAAATACTAAGTGAGAGTAAAAATGAAAAAGAGGCCAGAAAAAAACTTTTTAATTACTGCAAAGATCTGGAATGGGATTACAGAGAAGGTAAAAAATCCCTGCACAAACTTGATTATAGCACTACTTTAGAGGCTATTAAGGTTTTTACAAATCTTATTTCCCTTCGCAATGAGCAGATTGCTGGATTTAGCACATTGAAGCACCTCTGGGGATTAGCCAATGATAATTCTGAGGTAAAGGTTTCAGAAAGTTTCTTAGAAGAATTCAGACATCTTTTTCTGGCAATGGCTGGGAAGGCAAATATAGCACGAGGTTGGTTGGGTCCAATCTTAGAAAAAGATGGCATTAAAATGATTGATTTTCAAAAAATAAAAGGAAGGGAAGCAGGAAAGGCACGATCTGCATATCTGGATAGTCTTTACAATAAGGTGAATAGTTATATAAACCGTTATCCAACCGGGCTTGATAAATCTCTAATAGATCAACGCAGTAAGAATACTGAAAAAATAATGCAATATTTTTCGGCAAGTGAAGATGATTGGTATGATTACAATTGGCATATAAAAAATATCTTTAAAGACAAAGATGGACTTAATGCTTTGAAGGAATTAATCCCCATGACTGATGATGATATTCAGGCTATCGAAATCTCGTTAGAGCAAGGAATACCATTTGGAATTACTCCATATTATCTTTCTTTGTTTGATTTTAATCGGGATGATAGAAAGTATGATTATCAAGTTCGTTCCCAGGTAATTCCTCCTATGCATTATGTAAAACTAATGGAAGAACATCGACAAGAACGTAATTACTACTTTGACTTTATGGGTGAACATGACACCTCTCCTGAAGAACTGATTACCCGGCGTTATCCAATGATTTCAATATTAAAACCATATGATACTTGTCCGCAAATATGTGTATACTGTCAAAGAAATTGGGAAATCACCGGTCCAATGTTACCAGAAGGTATGCCAACTAAGGAAAAGATTGATAAAGCCCTTTCCTGGTTTTCTAATCACCCGGCTATGCGGGATGTACTGGTAACTGGTGGAGACCCCTTAGCATTAGATGATGAATTGATAAAATATATTATGGATAAACTCTGCTCTTTTGAACAGGTTATCAATATCCGTTGGGGCAGCCGTATTTTTGTTACATTACCGCAAAGGATTACTCATAAACTTGCTGACCTTTTATCGAGCTATGTTGAACCGGGTAAACGTAATGTCGCTATGGTAACTCATATTGAAAGTGCTGCTGAGGTTACTCCTGATTTAGCAGAAGCAGTCACCAAAATGAGGAATAGAGGTATTTATGTATACAATCAATTAGTCTACACCTTAGAGACCAGTCGGCGTTTCCAGAATGCATCCACACGTATTGCAATGAAAAAGGCAGGTGTAGATCCGTATTACACATTTTATCCAAAAGGCAAGGATGAACACAAAGATTATCTGGTTCCGGTTGCTCGCCTATGGCAGGAAAGAAAAGAGGAAGCTCGTTTATTACCTGGAATATTCCGTACTGATGAACCGGTCTTTAATGTACCTCGTTTAGGGAAAAATCACGTAAGAGCATGGCAGGATCGGGAGTTGATTGCCCTTACACCTGAAGGCCAAAGAGTATATCTGTGGCATCCATGGGAGAAAGGAATAGCTCCTGTTGAACCATACGTCTATCGTGATATTGCTATTAAGGACTATTTAAATGAACTAAAAAGACGTGGAGAAAATATCGAAGAATATGATTCAATCTGGTACTATTACTAAATAATTAATAACTTACCAGTAAAAAAACTAAATGGTATGGAGGTGATGAATAAAGAGAATAGGATTTTGAATCTCATAAATAAAAGTTAAAGGAGGAAACAATGAAAAAAATTATTAGTATGTTATTGGTGTTTATGTTAATGTTGACGATATTTACAACTGCTGGTTTTGCACAAACTTTTATTACCTTTGGAACAGGTAGTCCGGGAGGTACTTATTATCCCCTTGGAGGGGCAATGGCTGATTTATGGACTAGATTAGTGGAAGATATTGATGCTACTGCAGAATCCACAGCAGCATCTGTCGAAAATTGCCGATTAACTGGCAGTGATGAGGTACAGCTAGGAATGGCTATGGGTGATGTAGCTTTTAAAGCTTATAATGGTCAGGTTCAATTCGAAAATGACAAACAACCCATAAAAGCACTCTTTTCAATGTATCCAGCTCCTCAGCATTTCATATCTATTGACCCCGAAATCAAATCTGTAGCAGACTTAAAAGGCAAAAGGGTATCAGTAGATGCACCTGGAAGTGGATGTGAAACTATGGCAAGATTGATAATTGAGGCTGCTGGAATGACATATGATGATATGAGGGTAAGTTATTATTCACAGCCGGAAGCTGCCCAAGCTATGAAAGATAGGAATATTGACGCTCTCTTCTGGAATTTTTCATATCCAGGTTCAGCAGTTCAAGAAGTAACCGCTGTTAGGGATGTATTTTTCGTGCCAATTGAACAAGAAATAATAGATAAACTAACTGCAGAATATGGATATTACATTGCAGGAGTTATTCCAGCTGGAACATACAAAGGACAGGATATGGATGTTCCGACTATACAAGTTGGAAATGATGTTGTAGTAAATGAAAATGTTAGCGAAGAGGTGGCATATTTACTTACTAAAACACTTTTTGAAAATGCAGAAGAATTACACAACGTACATCCATCAGCAAAGCTATTTTTACCAGAAAATGGCGTAAAAACAGCAATTCCCTTACATCCTGGGGCTGCTAAATACTTTGAAGAAGTAGGTTTAGGTGAATTTGTTCGCAAATAAAGAAATGAAAAAAGCCAGAGAAAATATTTTTTCTCTGGCTTTTTGGCTTTTTATTATTTGTTATATTTTATCAATCAGTGCAGTAATATCTGCTTGCCAAAGTGAAAACCATTTTGTTTTGGAAATAGTCCAAAAAGATAACATGGATAAGGTGCTGTCAATTAAAGTAGAACCTGAAGAGATTTTTTATCTTGAATTTAGAAACTCTAGAGATTTAAATCCAATAATAGATAAATTTAAAATTGGAACAGATGGGAGTTTTTACCTGGTTGAAGAAAGGTATCCGTGGTTTGGTGTGGGGCAAGAATGTCATCCTTCAAGAGATATTACTCATGAAGATGGAATGGTTGTGGTGAAATTAAATAAGAAATTAGAAAAATTACCATTGAGAGTTGCTTATACCGTAGATCAGATTTTAAAAGTAAAAAATAAAAATTATTTAATTGGCTCCATTGCCGAAAAAGGAAAGGCAATTGAAATTTGTATTAGTATTAAGGGAGGTTAAAATAAAGTGACCAAAGATGAAAAAGACAATGAAAATAAAAAAAGCAACATATTAAATGAAAGCAATAATAAGCTTGCAGAAGAAATTGAAGACATAGAATTTAAAGCCAAAAGAGATCTGGTAGGGAATTGGTATATCCCAATTATTATTTCTGCTGTCGGATTGTTCATTTTTCATATGTATACTGGTTGGTTTGGTGCATATTTCAGTTTAATACAAAGGTCTATCCATTTTTCGCTAATACTTATTATGACATTTTCTTTATTCGCCAGGTCTCCAAACATTAAAAGAGACAGAATTCAATGGTATGACTTTATTTTTATTGCACTATCCATAATACTTTGTATTTACATTTTAATAAATATTCATGAACTTGTTTGGCGTGCAGGTAATCCAAATCAAATCGACGTAATATTTGGAGTAATACTTATTCTTATAACCCTGGAAGCCACTCGAAGAGCTGTTGGGCCACCTTTAATGTATGTTGCAATTTTTTTCTTGCTTTATGCTCTGGTGATTGGGCCATATATGCCAGGAAGATTTGCTCACGGCACATTCTCGATAAGACGAGTTGCATATTATTTATA
>Ga0265294_10002220_pt1 | contig 25672 bp, 19 predicted proteins | sample MunlanPumphouse3_FD_192504 | JGI IMG/M metagenome (GOLD analysis project Ga0265294, IMG submission 192504) | Groundwater microbial communities from a municipal landfill in Southern Ontario, Canada - Pumphouse #3 | ecosystem: Environmental > Aquatic > Deep subsurface > Groundwater | place... | reverse complement strand
GGACCGTGTTGGACAGACCTCTGGTTTACCGGTTGTGCCGCCAGGTGCATTGCCGGGTAGCTAAGTCTGGGCAAGGATAAGTGCTGAAAGCATCTAAGCACGAAGCCTACCTCAAGATGAGATCTCTTTATAAGGGTGGTTGTAGACGACGACCTTGATAGGCTGCAGGTGTAAAGGCGGTAACGTCAAAGCTGAGCAGTACTAATTGCCCGTAAGCTTTTTTTCGACGAGAAAACCGGACAAAAAAGGCTTGACAAATACATTGAGTCTAAGCGTTCAGAATGCAAGTGAACCGGACTTTACGTATGGGAGTTTGCCTCTTGTTTTTCATCATGTCAATTCTTACAAGCGATCAGCTTTCAGCATTCAGCTGTCAGCTTTCGGCTAGAATCATTCAGGTGGTTATAGCGTTGGGGTTCCACCTCTTCCCATTCCGAACAGAGAAGTTAAGCCCAATAGCGCCGATGGTACTGCACACAAAGTGGGAGAGTAGGTAGCCGCCGTCCTTTACTAAGAAGCCCCCGGGAGTCATCCTGGGGGCTTTTTGTGCTTTATACCTCCTACACAACCGGTAAGATGCCAAAAGAAAAAGGCTCCCCCGAAAGGTAACCTTTTATAGGGCGTCGTGCATGGGAAAGCGAATCAGAGTACAATCATTCCCTCTTCGCAAAGAGTGATCTTCTCCAGCGCATCTGCCTGTACGATATAGCTGTTCTCGATTCCCACGGCGCCGATGCCGGGAAGGACGAACTTGGGTTCCACGGCAATTGCCATACCCGTTTCCAGGATCTCCTTCGAGCGAGGTGTCAGCACTGGCGGCTCGTTGATCTCGAGCCCCACGCCATGGCCGATAAACTTCGCCTGCTGGCTGGTACCCATGAAATAGGGTTGCAACCCCCTCTCCTGCACCATCTCCTCCGCCAGAAGGCAGAGACTGGCACAGGGAGTACCGGCCCGGGTGCTTTGCTTCAAGACGGGGGCAATATCGATAGAGAGCTGATGTGCTTCCCAGGCGATATCGGGTGCCTCTTCAATCACGAAGGTGCGGCTCATGTCGTCCATCCAGGGACGGTAGTTGCCCGCCATATCCACCATCAGCGTCATCCCCGGCAGCAGCTTCGTACCGTTGGCACCCAGCGGCAGCAGCGGTGAGATGCCGCCACCCCCCAGTGCATAGTCGAAAGGGGAAGCTGTCTGGGCGTTGTCGCCCGCCAGCATGCTCCCCATAAAGATATCCATGTTCTCCCCGAATGAGCGGAAGATGCCCACCGAACCGTGAAGCCGCATCTGTCGCTCGATCTCGATCTGCAGCTCCATGTCGGTCATCCCTTTTCGGTACAACGAGGGGATCAGCTCATACACTTGCTGATGTACCCGTGCGCTTTCGCGTATCTGTTTCAGTTCATAGGCCGATTTCACCGCACGCAGCCTGCGCAACTCGCCCGAGATGCTGACCAGCTCCGTCATCTCCAGGGCTGCCTGCAGTCGGGTGGCATTGCTGAAGGTGAGCTGATCGGCCTCCAGCAGCAGCCGCCGTGGCAGAGGAAGGCCGGCACTGCGCAGTAGCGAGGGGATTTGTTCCGGCTTACGGATCTCTGTCACCCGCTCATCGGGGATGCCGACGGGACGTCTTACGAACAGCAGCGCCTCCCCCTCCGGGTAGAGGAGCAGGTAACCGTCGAAAATAAATCCGCAGAGCCAGTACTGGTTGACCGGAGAGGTGATGATACAGGCATCGGCCTGCAGAGTGATGATGGACTGCTGCACCCTTTTCTGCCGCAGGGTCTGCTCTTTCTTCTGTTCGTACATGCATGGAAAATTTGGGTCAAAGATACAATTTTCTGACGAGGGCCGAAATCCTTCTATATCGCCTTTTTCACACGCTCAACCCCCACATCACAAAAAAACGCGTGAAAAAATGGGTTGGATCAACTTGCTACAATCTGGAGAAATAAACTATCTTTACAATCTCTCTTAAAAAATCAAGGTGTGAACAGAAGCATACTGATCGTCGAAGATGACCGTTCCTTCGGAGCCATGCTGCACAAGTGGTTCGAACGAAACGGTTTCGGGGTGATTCTCGCCACCGGCATGGAAGCCGCACAGGAGGCACTTATGAAGCACGCTTTTCAGGTGGTGCTGTCGGACCTGCGCCTGCCCGACGGCGACGGCATCATGCTGCTCTCCTGGCTGAACGAGAAGGGGAGACGAGAGCTGGTGATCATCATGACCGGTTACGGCGATGTGCAGACCGCCGTGTCGGCCATCAAGTTGGGAGCATTCGACTACCTGGAGAAGCCGGTCAACCCCTCTGTCCTGTCGCAGAAGATTGAGGCAGCCTGCAGCTCCGACAGAGAGCCGAAAGAACCCGGGGAGCCACGAAGGTCACCGCAAGCGATGAGCCCCGTTGAGCAGGAGGCGATCGTCTTTGGACGAAGCGCGCGGGTGAAGGAGATGTATACCCATGTCGACCTGGTGGCGCCCACGCAGATGGCCGTGATGATCACCGGCGAGAGCGGTACCGGAAAGGAGCATGTCGCCCGGCTCATCCACCGGCGAAGCAGCCGCGCCACAGCTCCCTTTGTGGCGGTCGATTGCGGGGGACTCTCACCCGAACTGGCACCCAGTGAGCTGTTCGGCCACAAGAAAGGATCGTTTACCACCGCACTGGAAAACAAGAGTGGCTTCTTTGCCGAAGCCGATGGCGGCACCCTCTTCCTCGACGAGGTGGGAAACCTGCCCTATGGCGTACAGATGCAGTTGCTGCGCACCCTCCAGGAGAAGAAGATCCGCCCCGTGGGGTCGGCAATCGACAGAGAGGTGGATGTGCGGATCGTGACCGCCACCAACGAGAACCTGGAGAAGGCTATCGCCGAGGGTCGCTTCCGCGAGGATCTCTACCACCGGATCAACGAGTTCACCATCATGGTACCGCCGTTGCGGGAGCAGAGCGAGGACATTGCGCTCTATGCCGATCATTTCATGAAGGAGGCCAACCGTGAGCTGGAGAAGCATGCAGAGACCCTCACCCCGGAGGCGTTGTCCCTGCTGACGCAATACGGCTGGCCGGGTAACCTGCGAGAGCTGCGCAACGTGATCCGGCGGGCCGTGCTCTTCTGCCGTGACGGAGAGATCACCCCGGCGACGCTGCCCTACCTGCCCGAAAACAGGTTGCCGGAAAGGCAGGGAAGTGCGGGATCACGGCAGCAGGAGATGTCGCTGGCCCGCGATCCCGGTAATGAGAAAGAAAAGATTCGCCGCGCCCTCGAGATGACGGGCGGAAACAAAACCAAGGCAGCTCGGTTACTTCAGGTGGACCGGAAGACACTCTACAACAAAATGCACCAATACGGTATCGATCTATAGGTGATCGTGCCGGATGGCTGCAGTAAATAATCTCACCTGCTGAACGGTCTCGCGTAGCTCCTCCTTCCATTTTGGCCATGCATCCTCTTCTTTCCCCCGCAGACTGTCCATCCTGCGCAGGGTTTCGGTGAGTTCTTTCGCACCGAGCTGGCAGTAGAAAGGATGGATGCGGTGACAGAGCTGTTGTGCCTCACGGAAGCAATGCCCGTCGATCAGCTCCGAGAGCTTCTCCATATCCTTGTCCGACGATTCCACAAACTCCGCCAGTATCTCCCGGATTGCTCCCCGGTCATCGCCGAAGAGCGCCGTCAGCCCGGGAAAGGGATCTTCCGCAGCCGGAACAGGTCTCTCTTCACCGGGACGGCCGGTGAGCAAGGCACGCAGTTTGTCCAGGTGTACAGGTTTGGGCAGCAGCCCGGCGAAACCCTCTGCTGCGGCTCTCTCCGGAGTGTAATCGTCGTGGGCGGTCATCAGCCACACCGGGATGAGGGGATCCCTCTCCCGTATCGCCCGGAGAATCCCGGTGCCGGACACCTCTCTCATCTGTAGGTCGCTGATCACCAGGTCGAACGAGGAGACCAGCCGCACGAATCCTTTCACATCCCGCGCATCGCCGCACAGCTTCACCTTGCACCCCTGGCGCGTGAGATACTCCCTGAGCATATGCCCCAGCGAGGGATCATCCTCGAAAATCAGGATCTTCTCAGCAGTCGCTCCTCCGGGATTGACGGAGTCCGTAACGGGAGCTTCATTGATCCCTTCAATGCGGGAGAGAGGAAGCCTGATCTCCACACGGGTACCCTTTCCTTTTTCCGAGGAGAGCATGATCTCTCCCTTCAATGCCTTCGTCAGTCCTTGGGTGACATACAACCCGAACCCGCTGCCCTCCGTCTTCGATGGATCTCCCACCCGGGAGAAGGGCTTGAAGATCTCTTTCTGATCCTGCTCACTGATTCCTGTGCCGGTATCGGTGACGGTGATGATCAACTGCTCCCCGTAACGAAGAGCGATGGTCACGCTTCCCTCACGGGTGTACTTCACCCCGTTTGAGATCACATTCACCAGGATCTGCCTGAGCAGGGTCTGGTCGCTCTCGGTGACAAATGGGCGGGGAAGATGATTTTCACACAGCAACTGCAACCCTTTTTCTTCCGACAGGGGACGGAACATGCCGAGGATATCCTGCATCAGCTCATTCATCTCAAACCTGCCGTTGCGCAGGCTCCCCCTGTTGCGCTCCAGACGGGAGAACTCCAGCAGGTTGGCCAGCATGCTGAGGATATGCCTGGCAGAGCTCCTGGCGGAACGCAGCTCCTGTTTTCTTTCCTCCTTCATCTCATCATTCTCCCACATCTCGATATAGCCCATCATCGAACTGAGGGGAGTTTTGATGTCGTGCGATACCGAGAGCAACAGCTTGTGGCGGCTCTCAATCAACTGCTCGCTTCGCTGTTGCTCCCTGATCAGGTCTCTTCTGGCCTTCTGCCCCTTGTTCAGGTCGTCCGCAATCAGCAGCACAATGAACAGGATCAACAGGATCGAAAGTATCCCTACGGTGAGGGCAAAGGTGAAGATGCGCCGGGTGAGAGCCTCGCTCCTGTCGGCACCTTCCTTCGATTTCTTCATCGCTTCATGGTAGTACTGGGTGATCAGCTGCGAGATGCGCAGCGAGATGTTCTGCTCGGCGAAGATCAGGCCGCTCACCTGCTGCTCGATGCCGGCCATTTGGGAGGAGTAGGTCTGGGATGCCTCCCGGGTGATCTCCTTCAGGTCGCTGTAGATCACGGTGTCGAGGCGGGAGGCGGACCAGGCCTCCTGTTGGACATGAGCGATGGTGACTGTAGTGTCGGGGGCATGTTCCGGATCGAACAGGTTCTTCAGCCGTCCCCAGAAATTCTTCTTTCGGCTCTCCCGTGTCCGCACCGTATCTTGACTGGTAGTCACCACCACCGTATCCCTGACCATCTCTTCGTAGGTCTCAATCTTACGGTCGAGTGATGAGAGCGGATTTTGCGAGCGGATCAACAGGGCCAGCCGCTCCCCAATCTGCCGCTTCTTCTGCAGCAGGGAGTCCACATCTTCGAGCAGCAGATCACTTTTCGCGTCAGCTGAGAGCTTCTTTACCGCCAGCATTTGTCGTTCGATTGCAGTCGAAAGGGAGTCATACTCCTGATGCCATTTTTTATGGGGAGAGAGCAGGTAGCGGTTCAGCATATCCTGCGCATGTTGTACCGAGAGGATCAGCCGGTTGTTGAGCGAAACCAGCTCCCGTGATTGCTCCATCTCCTGCTGCTGTTGCCTGATCTCTTCCCTCACCCGGCCGGAGTAGACAAATAGCCCGGCAAAGTAGAGGGTCACTACCAGCAGGATCAGGCCTACTTTGATTCTGATACGATGTTCCGGTGAGCTGTTCGATCCCATAGTCTGCCTTTTTGGGTGATGAGTTGCCTTGATGCGTCCAAATATACGCCAATTATTTTAATTGGGGATGAGGAGCTGTGAAAGATACAACCTGTTCCGGTTGAGGAAATTCCACAACAGCTTGTGGAAGGCTTCTACAGTTTCCGCAGCTTTCCTGTGGCGGCACGGATGAAAAATGCCTGCTTATATGGGTATATCGATCAGATAACCAGTCGGATAGGGCGATTTTGACGAAAGAGCCTGTTTCCCGGCGCGGATTTTGTATCATAAATGCTACAGGAGGATTGATGTGAGTACAATCACCAGGATTAAAAAAATTCAATGTTTAATGTAAAAAATGATTCGTTATGAAAAAAGTGATTCTATCATTTGCACTCGTCGCCGGTATGACCGCGATGACACATATGCAGACGCTGCAGGCAGGCAACCAGATCCAACAGGAAGCCGTAGCACAGGATGACGACGGTTTTGCAGAGGTGAAGCTGGAAGAGCTGAATCCGGCCGTGCAGGCTTCGGTAAAGGCATTGCTGGCCGATTATGAGCTGAAGTCATTGCAGCACCATGCGGAGAAACAGCTGACGAAGGTGATCCTGATCAGCAAACAGGATCAGTCGGTGAAGATGGTTTTGCTCGATGCAGAAGGCAAAGAGGTAAAAAAGGATCCGGTAAAAAAAGAAGAACCGGTGAAGCTACTGGAACAACAGCCGTAGGCTGCAGGGATGGATATGAAATGAACTACCCTGTTATGGAAAGAAACTGACTACACCATCGCACCACTATATATATTCTACGTTAAGACACTCTTCATGCGTAACAGGGATGAGCCGCCCTCTCAATGTGATATCTGAGAGGGCGGACGTTTTTTTGACCGGAAACGGACTTCCCGGTGGCGTAGCAGTCGGTTTTGTCTGTCCCTGTGTGTACCAGGCCTATCCCTGCGTTTGCCAGATCTCCCAGGCCGCCCGTGCCTGCAGCTGCAGCATCTCTTTCCCGTTGCAGATGGCAGCTCCGGCTTCCTTCCCTTTTTTCAGGAAGAGGGTCTCTTCGGGGTTGTATACCAGGTCGTAGAGCAGGTGCTCGGGCGTGAGGGTTGCGTAGGGAATCGCCGGGCAACGGTTGGTATCAGGGAAGGTGCCCACCGGCGAGGCATTCACGATCAGTTTGTGGGCTGAGATGATTTCGGGAGTCAGCTCATCGTAGCTGTATCTCCCTTCAGCGGCGGTGCGGGAGACAGCTCTCCATGCAATCTGCATCTCCGTCAGTGCCTGGGCCACCGCCTTGGAAGCGCCTCCGGTGCCCAGGATCAGGGCGTTTGTATGGATCTTCCTGTTGAGCAGGGGGCGGAGTGACTCCCTGAATCCGATGCAATCGGTGTTGTAGCCGGTGAGACGATAGGGGCGCATCTCTCCCGGCGTGCGTTCTACCCGGATCACGTTCACGGCACCGATCCGTTCCGCTTCCGGAGCGAGCGCATCGAGAAAGGGGATCACCTGCTCCTTATAGGGGATGGTCACATTCAATCCCCTAAGCGAAGGATGAAACAGGATTACCTTCTTCAATTCCGTGATATCTTCTATCTCGAAATTGAGATACTCCGCCTCTATCCCTTCCCGGGCAAACTTCTCCGTGAAAAAACGGGCGGAGAAAGAGTGCTTCAGCGGAAAACCGATCAGCCCATAGATGTCCATAAAGTTATTTCTCTGCCATATAGAGGGTGGCTATTCCCAGGGTGTATCGTCTCAGGCGGATGTTCCGGAAGCCGTACTTTTTCAGCACCAGCATCATCTCCCTACCCTGCGGGAAGGCGGCAATCGACTCCGGCAAGTACTCATACGCTCGTCGTTCCGTATGAAACAGATCGGATAAGAGCGGCATTACATATTGGGTGTAGGTGGTGTATAGCTCTTTTATCGGACTCTTTTCAGGGGTGGTCAGCTCCAGGAAGAGGAAGACACCTCCCGGCTTGAGCACACGCAGCACCTCTCGGAAGCTCTGGTCGATATCCTCGAAGTTGCGTACCCCGAAAGAGATGGTGACGGCATCAAAACAATTGTCGGAAAAGGAGAGCGCCGCACAGTCCTGGTACTCAAAGGAGATGATGTGATCCAGCCCTCTCGCCGCCACTTTCTCTTTGCCTACCGCCATCATCCCTTCCGAGATATCTACGGCAGTGATCTTCTCCGGATGGAGGATCTTCTCCGCCAGCAGCGCAAAATCGCCGGTGCCGGTCGCAATATCGAGGATCTGTCGCGGCCGGTAGCGGCGCAGCTCCCTGATGGCGTCGCTGCGCCAGTAGCCGTCGATGCCCAGAGAGAGGGCCCCGTTCAGTCGGTCGTACTTGGCCGCGATCTCATTGAACATCTTTTTCACCTGTTCCTTTTTCCGCTCCTCCCCGTTATAGGGATTGACTTTTTCTACCTTGTAGCTCATTGCTGAAGATATTCCGTGATGTTTTGCTCGATGCGGGCTGCCAGATCGGCAGCATCCGCCTTCACAAATTTCTCCCCTACAATCTTTTCATACAGTTCGATATACCGTTCCGACACGCTTTTGCAGTAGGTAGCGGTCATCTTGGGTACCGGCTGTCCCGCCTGTCCTTGGAATCCGTGGTCCATCAGCCATTTCCTAACAAACTCCTTTGAGAGCTGTTTCTGTTCTTCACCTTTCTCTAATCGCTCCTCATAGCCTTCGCTGTAGAAGTAACGCGATGAGTCGGGGGTGTGGATCTCGTCGATCAGGTAGATCTTCCCGTTCTTCTTGCCGAACTCATACTTGGTGTCCACCAGGATCAGCCCCTTCTCGGCAGCCATCTCGGTACCCCGTTTGAACAGGGCGTAGGTGTACTGCTCCAGCTGTTCGTATTCCTCGCGACTCACCAGCCCCTGCGCGATGATTTCCTCCTTCGAGATGTTCTCGTCGTGGCCCTCATTCGCCTTGGTGGTGGGAGTGATCAGCGGGGTCTCGAACCGCTGGTTCTCCCGCAATCCCTCAGGAAGGGGGATGCCGCACAGCGTACGCGTTCCTTTCCGGTATTCGCGCCAGGCGCTGCCGGTGATATAGCCGCGGATCACCATCTCCACCTTATAGGGTTCGCAGCGAACCCCCACGGTGACCATCGGGTCGGGGGAGGCTTGTTTCCAGTTGGGTACGATATCGGCGGTAGCATCGAGGAACTTTGAGGCGATCTGGTTCAGTACCTGTCCCTTGTAGGGGATCCCTTTGGGGAGCACCACATCGAATGCCGAGATCCGGTCGGTGGCGATCATCACCAGTCTGTCCTTGCCGATGCTGTACACATCGCGCACTTTTCCGTGGTAGACCCCGGTCTGTCCCGGAAATTGGTAATCTGTTCTTGTAAGCGTATCCATAATGGTTGATTTGTGAATTGGATGTTTATCAGGTGTCATTATTTTGAGACTCTCGTTCTTCACCCTCATAAGCTTCCACGATCTTCTGCACCAGCTTGTGGCGGACGATGTCTTTTTTATTGAACTCCACCGTGGCGATGCCCCTGATGTGTCCCAACACCTTCATGGAGTGAATCAGACCCGACTGCTGCGAGTGAGGCAGGTCGATCTGGGTGATATCACCGGTGATGATCATCTTCCCGTTGATGCCGAGCCGTGTGAGGAACATCTTGATCTGCGGGCGGGTGGTGTTCTGCGCTTCATCGAGGATGATCACCGCATCGTTGAGCGTCCGCCCCCGCATAAAGGCGAGCGGCGCGATCTGGATGATCTTGGTCTCGATATATTCTTTCAGCTTCAGAGGAGGGATCATGTCCTCCAGTGCATCATAGAGCGGCTGCAGGTAAGGGTCAATCTTCTCTTTCATGTCTCCCGGCAGGAACCCCAGCTTCTCGCCTGCTTCAACGGCGGGACGGCTCAGGATGATCTTTCGCACCTGTTTGGTCTTTAACGCCCGCACAGCCAGTGCGATGGCGGTGTAGGTTTTCCCGGAACCGGCCGGCCCGATGGCGAAGAGCATGTCGTTCTCCTGAAACGCTTCCATCAGTTTCTTCTGATTGGCGGTGCGTGCCAGAATGGGTTTGCCGTTCAGGCCGTGAATGATCAGGTTGTCGGCATTCACGATCACCGGTGCTTTCCCTTTCACCATGTCAAGAATATCCTCTTCCCGGAGGATGTTCATCTCGATGCTGAACTTCTCCAGCTCATGGATCTTCTCCTCAAATGCTGCCAGCTCCTCCTCGTCGCCGATCACCTTGATCACGTTGCCGCGGGCTACGATGCGCAGCTTTGGGTAGAGGGTCTTCAGCAGCTGTATGTTGCTGTTGTTGATGCCGAAGAAAACCACCGGATCCACATTCTCCAGAATGATGATGCGTTCAATCATGCAACTCCTTGTTAAAGTCAATGGTCAGCTGCTGGGGTACTTGCTCGGAACCTTCGATGTAGTTGATGAACGCATTGTTCACCAGTCGGTTGCCTCCCGGAGTGGGATAGTCGCCGGAGAAGTACCAGTCGCCGCTGTTATCGGGACAGGCCTTGTGCAGGTCTTCAATGCGCTGGAAGACGATCTGTACTTTCGCTTTGATGTCGGGCGAAGTGAGCATGGCGGCAATTCTGTCGGAGATCTCTTCATCGGTGAAGGGAGCATAGATCTCTTTCACGTAATTCACGATCTCCTCCTTTGGCTTGCGGCTCTGTGCCAGCGACTTGTGGTACACCTCATCGATGAGGTATTGCATTCCCCGCTCTTTGAGCAGTGCAATGGCTGCTTTGAAGGCAATAAACTCGCTCATGCGCGACATGTCGATGCCGTAACAGTCCGGATAGCGTATCTGCGGTGAGGAGGAGACGATGATGATCTTTTTCGGGTCGAGACGGTCCAGTATCTTGATGATACTCTGTTTCAAAGTGGTTCCCCTGACGATGCTGTCGTCGATGATCACCAGATTGTCCAGGCCCCTGCGCAATGATCCGTAGGTCACATCATAGACGTGTGCCGCCAGGTCGTTGCGTGTCTTTCCCTGGGTAATGAAGGTGCGCAGCTTGATGTCCTTGATGGCTACCTTCTCCGCACGAACCCGTTTGGAGAGGATGCTGTCTACCTCCTCTTTGCTGAGCGAGCTGCCCCGTTCCAGGATGATCTGCGCTTTCTTGTGGTTGAAATGATCTTCCAATCCCTGCTGCATACCGTAGTAGGCCACCTCCGCCGTGTTGGGGATAAAAGAGAAGACGGTGTTGTCGAAGTCGTCTTCGATGGCTTCAATAATCTTCGGCACCAGCAGCTCGCCCAGCTTCTTACGCTCGCGGTAGATATCATAGTCCGACCCGCGGGAGAAGTAGATCCGCTCAAACGAACAGGGGGTGATCTTCTCCTTCTTCTCCTGGATCTGGTGCAGGCTGATGGAGCCATTGCGTTTCACCACAAACGCTTCTCCCGGCTGCAGTTCACGTACCTCTTCCTTCTTCAGGTTGAAGGCGGTCTGGATCACTGGGCGCTCGGAGGCCACCACCGCCACCTCGTCGTCATGGTAATAAAATGCGGTACGGATACCCCAGGGATCCCGCAGGGCGAAAGCATCGCCGCTGCCGATCAGTCCGCAGAGGGCATAACCGCCGTCCCAGATCCGGGAGGCTCGTTTCAGCAGAAAAGGGATGTCGAGCTTATCTTCAATCTGGTGACTGATCTGCTGGCCACTTAGCCCGTTTCGCTGCAGATGGTCGTACTGGTATTGTACCTCCCTGTCGAGATAGTGGCCGATCGATTCGAGCATGACAAACGTATCGGCATAATCGCGCGGATGTTGTCCCTCCTCGATCAGCTGCCGGAACATTTCGTCCACATTGGTCATGTTGAAGTTGCCCGCGAGGGCCAGGCTTCTCGATGCCCAGTTGTTCCTGCGCAACAGCGGATGGACATAGGTCAGACCGCTCTTGCCGGTGGTGCTGTAGCGGAGATGTCCGATAAACAGTTCTGAGGCGAACGGTACCGATCGCTTCACAAACCCGATGTCTTCCAGTTGTTCCGGGGAGAACCGCTGAAACGAATCATGCACCCGGGTGAAGATCTCGGAGATGGCGCCCGATCCGATCGCTCTTTCCCTGAAGATGAACTCATTGCCGGGGGAGGCTTCCAACTTTACGGCTCCCAGTCCGGCACCTTCCTGTCCGCGGTTGTGTTGTTTCTCCATCAACAGGTAGAGCTTGTCGAGACCGTACTGCCAGGTTCCGTATTTATTGTAGTAATAATCGAGGGGCTTGAGCAGGCGAATTACAGCGATCCCGCACTCATGCTTGATGATGTCTGTCATTGATAAACCTTTCAATAATTTTGATACAAATTTACGCTTAATTGTGGAGATTTTGCATCATTTTGCGGGCAATCTTATGTAAAAAGTGGTTCCGCTCCTTCCGGACTGTCCACAGGAGGGTATTCCCTGCAGCATCATTTTTTAAAAGATTGTGTTACCTTTGTACACCAAGAACAACAGAAAAATGAACTGGGAACGATTGTTATCGGCCAAAAGGTTCGGCATGGAACATTATGCGGATGGGCGCAGTCATGAACGGACAGAGTATCAGCGCGATTATGACCGGCTGATCTTCTCTTCTCCTTTCCGCCGTCTCCAGAACAAGACGCAGGTCTTCCCGCTTCCCGGAAGCGTGTTTGTTCATAACCGGCTGACACACAGCCTGGAGGTGGCCAGCGTGGGACGCTCGCTGGGGGAGAGTGTGGCCCGTCAGCTGCGCAGCAGGCATCCGGCATCGATAGCCCATTTTGAGGAGATCGGAGCGATCGTCTCAGCCGCTTGTCTGGCCCACGACCTGGGCAATCCTCCTTTCGGACATTCGGGCGAGAAGGCGATCTCTACCTTTTTCTCGGAAGGAAAGGGTGCCTGTCTGCAGGCAGAGGTTGAGGCGGAAGGAGGGCGGTGGGCCGATTTCACCTCCTTCGAGGGAAATGCCAACGCCATCCGCCTGCTGATGCATCAGTTCAGGGGACGCCGAAAGGGTGGCTTTGCCATGACCTATTCCACGCTTGCCTCGATCGTGAAATATCCCTATTCGTCGGAGTTGAGCGACGGGAAAAATAAGTTCGGGTTCTTTGCTTCCGAAGAGGAGGATTACCGGTTGATCGCCGACGATCTGGGGATCACACGCCTCAGCGACCAGCCGCTGCGCTTTGCCCGTTATCCGCTGGTCTATCTGGTAGAGGCGGCCGATGATATCTGCTACCAGGTGATGGATATTGAAGATGCCCACAAATTGCACCTGATCACCTCCGAAAAGACGATGGAGCTGTTTTTGGGTTTCTTCGAGGGAGAACGCAGAAAGCGTCGCGAACAGAACCTCTCGCTGGTGAGTGATCTCAATGAACAGATCGCCTATCTGCGTACGTCGGTGATCGGACTGCTGGTGGAAGAGTGCACCTCCATCTTTATGGCCAATGAAGAAAAGATTCTCTCCGGCACCTTCACCGGATCCCTGATCCGGCATTTGTCACCGGGAGCCATGGCGGCATACGGTGCCTGCTCAGAGTATGCGGTACGGAATATCTACCGCTCCAAAGATGTGCTCGATATTGAGCTGGCCGGCTATCGGATCATCGGTTTCCTGCTGGAAGTGTTCACCGATGCCATCCGAAAACCGGAGCACGCTTATTCCAGTCTGCTGTTGAACAGGATCCCCGAACAGTATGAGACCAATGCGCCTGCTCTTTACGGAAAGTTGCAGTCATTGATTGATTTTGTATCGGGAATGACCGATGTCTATGCGCTCGATTTGTATCGTAAAATCACCGGCATGGGATTACCCGTTGTCTGACATTGCTTACAAATTGATGGAAAATAAATATTTTTAATTTTTTATTGAAATTATTTGGTGGTATTTAATTTCTTTTTTATATTTGCCTCGTGGTTTTTTCATAATAGTATTAGATTTAAGGTTAACATGTTTGGCGGAATGTCGAGAGACATTCTGCCAAGTTCGTTCCAGATCGCCTGAGCCGGTGTGCTTGCAACAAGTGTCGGAATTCAGGGAGCGCATCACTCTGTTGCAGAAGGTGTTTTTGTATCAGGAAAAGAATATCCCTGCATCTCTATGCGGAATCGATAAAGTTTTTTTACTTTTGTAAACCAAACCAATGACACATGCGAAAAACAGTGCGTCTTTTTCCACTCCTTCTGAAGATTACCCATCAAATAGAAAACCTATGAACCGTTATTTTTACATCGACCCGGAAGGAAAACAGAAGGGTACTTTCTCGCCTGAGGAACTCAGGCAGGTGCAGATAAAGAAGGATACCCTCGTCTGGACACAGGGGATGGAGCAATGGATGCGTGCCGGTGAGGTGGAGGAGCTGAATGCTCTTTTCACAGGTGCCTCCCCGGCTGCCGATCCGCTACAGCTTCAGCCCTCCTCTGAACCGGTACGGGCTGCTGCATCATACGGGACAGTTCCCTCCTCTCCGATGCCGAAGACCTGGCTGGTGGAGTCCATCCTGGTCACGATTCTGCCTTTCGTGCTCTGCAGCAGCTTTCTGAGCCTGTTGGGCATCATCGCCATCGTCTATGCGGCACAGGTGGAATCATTCTTTAACCGGGGTGATTTTGCCGCTTCGGCCGAAGCATCCCGCTCCGCAGCCAAGTGGACCAAAATTGCGATGTGGATTGCCATCGGATGGATCCTGCTGATCATCATTGCCATTATTCTGGTCTTTGTATTTGTCGGATCAATGTCTGGCCTGGGAGAGCTGTTAAACACCTAATGCAATAAAAAGGACTCTTATGGAAGATCAACTGAGTCATAGCGAATGGAATCCAACCTCCACACCCCCTCCGATTCCTTCGTCCGAGCCGGGAGAGCGGGACGACATACCACCCCTGAAGCCGAATAACTGGCTCTGGCAGTCTATCGTGGCTACGGTGCTCTGTTGCCTTCCCTTTGGGATTGTGGGCATCGTCTATGCCGTAAAGGTGGATTCGCTCTATTATAACGGGAAGTATGAAGCGGCAGCACAGGCAGCCGGCAAAGCAAAGCTGTGGGCCCTCATCGCCTTTGGGGCAGGACTGCTCTATCTCATCATATGGGGTATACTGTTTGCCACCGGGTTGCTGCCGGACACGATGGAGCAGATCATCGAAAACAACGCCAGCGGTTATAACTTCTGATGTTCCGGGTGCGAGAGGTGAAGAATCATATAAAGACAGGAATGAGCGCTGCCGGCATGCTGTTGCTTGTGGTAGCGTTGTCTCTTTTTTATGCGTTTGATCCCGCCACGGACCCTTTTTTCCCGCTTTGTCCTTTCCGGGCGGTCACCGGACTGGAATGTCCGGGCTGTGGCTCACAGCGGGCGATACACAGCCTGCTGCACCTGCAGGTGGGCGACGCTCTTGCTTACAATGCGTTGATGGTGGTAGCGCTGCCCTATATCCTGTTGGGAATCTGGCTGGAGCGGCTGGGCGGAGGAAGACGTTATCCCCGTCTGCAACGGTTCTTTTTCGGAAGATGGTCAGCACTCGTGGTGTTAATGCTTGTGCTGATTTACTGGGTGATTAGAAATCTATAAGCAGTTGTTTTTTTCTGCTGAATTGAATTTTACAATCTTGACCCAATCAATTTCTCCATTTGGTTTACAGAACTCGATGATGAATTCTTTAATAAACCTGTTGATCTTTTGTGCGTAAGATTCCAAATAGATATTATTTTTTTCTTTAGCTTTGAACCCAAGAGGCTCTATTAATTCGGTATATAGTTGAGTATTACCAGAAATGAAATACCAAAATTGTTGGCCACATAATTTTAAATAATCCCCTTTATCCGGGTTATTATCTTTTCCATAACAACATCCATTCACTGCGACTACGTTTATTTGCGAGTTGCTGGTTCGTAATGTTCGTTTAGCAGTTGAAAAATCGGAAATCATTTTCTTGATTTGGGAGCTATTACCCCAATTAGGGCCAGACTTAATGTTAACAATATATCTTTTATCCTCTTTATCGAATTCCAGGTCAATACCGGCAATTCCTGATTTTCGTCCATTATAGACCTTCTGATTGATAAAAATGGCTAAACCTTCCAACCAATCACCGAATATTCCTTCTTCACTCGATGAAATATGTGCTTCTACAATTGTACGTACAATCTCATCAGCAGTCAATACGTTTTTAGCTTTATAGAGATAGGGATTCTTCCTTTTTAGAATCTTGGATAATCTGAGTGAATCCAGACTCTGAATCCGTTTTCTGTGGAAAACTTCTATGTTACTCTCTACATATTCGAATACTTCTGTAAGGTTCAGCTTTTGCATATGCTTCTTTATTTTCAAAAAGGTACATTTCTACAGGTTCCAATTGATTTTTAACCATATGGTAATATTCCGGAACGATGTCTATCCCGATGGAATTTCTTCTCATCCTATTTGCGACCTTGAGTGTAGTCCCGGATCCCATAAAAGGGTCAAGTACAACATCTTCTTCTGTAGTAAAAAGTTTCATGAACCATTCCGGCAGTTCTTCCGGAAATGCAGCACTGTGATTCTTATTATTACATTCAGTTGCCAAGTGTAAGACGTTGGTAGGATATGCCATGTCTCGATCTAACCAATTCGATATATTCTTACCGAACCCACTTCCCACTTTTGAGTTATCTCTAATTTTATCAGTATCTGAAAGCTTTTTTAATCTGCTTTTTGCCCAATTTCCCATAGGAACCATCACAGCTTCCTGATACATATTAAATTTTTTGTTTTTGTTGAATTGAAGCAATCTTTCCCAAGAATCACGAAAACGGTTAGGCCATTTTCCGGGATAAGAATTTTTTTTGTGCCATATAAACTCTTCCGTCCATAACCATCCTTGTTTACGCATCGCTAAAATAAGTTCCATCACATAGGTACTTCGCTCCCCATTGATTACCTTTTCTTTGATATTAAGAATGAAAGTACCGGAAGGTTTTAAGACTCTTAAAAGTTGAGTGGAGATTGGTAAAAACCAGTCAACATACTGATCAGGATGAATGCCCCCGTAAGTATTTTTTCGTTGATCGGCATAAGGGGGCGAAGTCACTATCAAGTCCACAGAGTTGTCTGATAGTAATTTTAATTTATCTTTGCAGTCTCCAAGATATATGTCTGTGATTATTTCCATTGATACAAAAATAATATATTTCTGAAAACTAAGCTAACTTCTCTTTCAGAAAACGGCCTGTATGAGATTGTTCACACTGCGCGATCTCTTCGGGTGTCCCCTCGCACACCACGTATCCGCCTGCTTTCCCGCCTTCCGGTCCGATGTCGATGATATGGTCGGCACATTTGATCACCTCCATGTTGTGTTCGATGATGATCACCGTATGGCCTCTTTCCAGTAATGCGTCGAAAGCTGTGAGCAATGTCCTGATATCGTGGAAATGGAGTCCTGTGGTGGGCTCGTCGAAGATGAAGAGGGTGGGTTGCGACTTCTCCTCCCCCAGGTAATAGGCCAGCTTCACCCGCTGGTTCTCCCCGCCCGAGAGGGTGGAGGAGGATTGTCCCAGTTTCAGGTAGCCCAGCCCCACATCCTGCAGCGGCTGCATCTTCTTCACGATCTTCTTCTCGGTAGTACCCTTCTGCTGGCTGAAGAACTCGATCGCCTGGTTCACGGTCATCTCCAGCACATCGTAGATGCTCTTTCCCCTGTACGCAATCTCCAGCACCTCGGGTGAGAAGCGCTTGCCATGGCAGGATTCGCACTCCAGACGGAGATCGGCCATAAACTGCATCTCCACGGTGATGCTCCCTTCTCCCTTGCACTCCTCGCAACGACCTCCCTCTACATTGAAGGAGAAGTAGGCGGGGGAGAAGTTGAGCTGCTTGGCCAGTGGCTGGGCGGCAAAGAGCTTGCGGATCTCATCGAATGCCTTGAGGTAGGTCGCCGGGTTGGAGCGTGACGACTTGCCGATGGGGTTCTGGTCCACATACTCCACCCCTTTCATCAGGCTGAGATCACCCGTGATGCCGTTGAACTCGGCCCGTTCCAGGGCTGTTCCCTTGTAATGGTGCTGCAGGGCATTATAAAAGACATCATTCACCAGCGACGACTTGCCCGAGCCGCTCACGCCGGTCACGACTGTCATCACATGCAGGGGAAATTTCACGTCGATATTCTTCAGGTTGTTTTGCCGGGCACCCTTCACCTCGATGTAGTTGTTCCACTTGCGACGGCTGGCGGGGAGCGCTATCTGCTCCTCCCCGGTGAGATACTTCACCGTGTAGCTGTTGCTCTTCTCCTTCAGCTCCGCTACAGCCCCCTGGTAGACCACCTCGCCACCCAGTCGTCCCGCTTTTGGGCCGATATCAATAATGTAATCGGCTGCACGGATGATCTCCTCATCGTGCTCCACCACCACCACCGTGTTGCCCAGTCGCTGCAGATCACGCAGCACCCCGATGAGCAGGGCGGTATCGCGTGAATGGAGTCCGATGCTGGGTTCGTCGAGGATATAGAGCGACCCTACCAGGCTGCTGCCCAGTGAGGAGGCCAGGTTGATCCGCTGGCTCTCCCCTCCCGAGAGGGTGTTGGAAAGGCGGTTGAGGGTGAGGTAACCCAGTCCCACGTTGATCAGAAACTGCAGCCGGTTGTTGATTTCTGTCAGCAGCCGTTCGGCGACTGCCGCATCGGCTTTGTTCAGGCGGAGTGTGCCGAAGAAGGCTTTCAGCTCGGTCACCGGCATCATTACCAGTTCCGCGATCGATTTGCCGCCGATCTTCACGTAGAGTGCCTCCGGCTTCAGCCGTGCTCCTTTACAAAGAGGACAGTCGGTCTTGCCGCGGTAGCGTGCCAGCATCACCCGGTACTGGATTTTGTAGAAGTTCTTCTCCAGCATGCTGAAAAAATCGTGGATGCCGTAGATGCCCAAGTCGTGCCGTCCGTTCCAGAGGAGATCCTTCTCCTCCTCCGTCAGGTCGTAGTAGGCACGGTGAATGGGGAAATCAGCCTTGTAGGCGTGTTGCACAAACTCCCTTCTCCATTCGCTCATCTTCTCTCCCCGCCAGCACTGTACACTCTCCTCCTGCACCGAGAGGCTCTTGTCGGGGATCACCAGGTCCTCATCGATGCCCATCACCTTGCCGAATCCCTCACACTTGGGACAGGCACCTGCGGGGCTGTTGAAGTTGAACATCATCTCCGTGGGCTCCTCGAAGGTGATGCCGTCGGCCTCGAAGCGGCTGGAGAAAGTGAAGCTCTCCATACCGTTTTCCCCCCAGAAACGGACGATGCATGCTCCGTTGCCTTCCAGAAAAGCGGTCTCTACCGAGTCGGAGAGGCGGTTGACGGTGGCTTTGTCCGCGGAACAGGAGAGACGATCGATCACCAGCAGCACCTCATCGGCTGCCGGCAGTTCTTTTTGTTCCAGCAGCTCATCGATCCGGTAGAACTGCTCCCCCACATCCACACGGGTGAAGCCCTCCTTCATCAGGATCCCGAGTTGCTCCCGCAGGTCACGTTGGTTCCTCAGCTGGATAGAGGAGAGCACGGCCATCCGGGTGCCGGGGCGATACTCTTTCATCTTCTCCACCACATCCTGCACATAGTGCCGCTTCACCTCTTCCCCGGTGACCGGCGAGAGGGTCTTGCCGACGCGCGCATAGAGCAGTCGCAGGTATTCGTAGATCTCGGTGGAGGTGCCCACCGTGGAGCGCGGATTGCGGGAGGTGGTCTTCTGTTCGATGGCGATCGCGGGGGGGATGCCCCTGATCTGGTCACACTCCGGCTTGTTCATCCTCCCCAGAAATTGACGGGCGTAGGCCGAGAGACTCTCCACATAACGCCGCTGTCCTTCGGCGTAGAGGGTGTCGAAGGCGAGGGACGATTTGCCGGAGCCGGAGAGACCGGTGATGACGGTGAAACTGTTTCGGGGAATGGTGACGTCGATGTTCTTGAGGTTGTTGACACGTGCTCCTTTGATCTCGATCTGACTGGAATTGCTCATACCAATGTTTTATAACCAGCAAAGATAATCACTTTGCGGGCGTCAAAAAAGAGAGGAAGGGTCAAATAAATCAAATATTTTTATTTACTTTTGCGGATAACAGGAGTGTTTTGTTCTTTGATGTCTCTCTCCCTAACCCATAAAGGAACTCCAATGACAGATTTGATCACAGAAATACAGCAGGATTTTGCATTGCCGTTTACCAACCCGGTACTGATTTTCGCCATTCTGCTGCTGATCGTTCTGCTGGCACCTCTCCTGCTGAAACGAATCAACGTGCCGAGCATCATCGGACTGATCCTGGCCGGTGTGCTGATCGGCCCCCACGGACTCAACTGGATCGACAACGCACACGGAGGCGTGGAGATGTTTGCTACCATCGGCCTCCTCTACATCATGTTTATCGTGGGGCTGGAGCTTGATCTGAGAGAATTTTTAGAGAACAGAAACAAGAGCCTGCTGTTCGGCTTCTTCACTTTTATCATCCCCTTAGTGATCGGTTTCCCGGTATGTTACTATCTGCTGGGGTATGACGCCAACGCCAGCTTCCTCACCGCTAGCATGTTTTCCACCCATACGCTGGTGGCTTATCCCATTGTCAGCCGTCTCGGCGTCGCGCGCAACCAGGCGGTGGCCATCACCGTGGGAGGCACCATCCTGACCGATACGGCAGTGCTGGTCATTTTGGCAGTAGTGCTCTCCGGCAGCAACGGAGGGCTCGATTTTAGCTTCCTGGTCAGGCTGCTGCTCTCACTGGCACTCTTCTCCATGATCATCTTTCTCATCGTTCCGCGCATAGCTACATGGTTCTTTCAAAGATCCGACACTGAAAAATACTCCAATTTTATCTTCGTCTTGTTGATTGTCTTCGCTTCCGGCTTCCTCGTGGAGCTGGGCGGCATCGAGCCCATCATCGGTGCCTTTGCTGCAGGGCTGGCTCTCAACAGGCTGATACCACACTCCTCTGCGCTGATGAACCGGATCGAGTTCTTCGGCAATGCGCTCTTTATCCCTGTCTTCCTGATCTCGGTAGGGATGCTGGTCGATGTTTCCGTGGTCTTCCAGGGTCCCCGCACCCTCATCGTGGCGCTCTCCCTTACGCTGGTCGCACTGTCAGGCAAGTGGTTAGCCGCATGGGCAACCCAGAAGAGCTTTCGCTATAGTGTGACACAGCGCTCATTGATCTTCGGACTAAGCAGCTCTCATGCCGCAGCCACGCTTGCAGTCATCATTGTCGGTTACAAAGCGGGTATCCTCGATGAGTACATCCTCAACGGAACCATTATCCTGATCCTGCTCACCTGTATCGTGGCGTCGGTCTATACACAGCGATCGGCAAGAAAAATTGCCCTGATGGAGGAAAATGCGCCGCTCGCCCCCTCCTACATGGGAGCATTTGCACAGGAGAAGATCCTGGTGCCCATAGCCAATCCCTCCAACATTGGTTATCATGTGGAGCTGGCCTTGCTGCTGAAAGACAAGAAATCGGTCAACCCCATCTCCCTGCTGGGGGTGGTACCCAATAACCGGGAGGCGGAGCAGAACATTGTCAGCTTCCGGAAGAAACTGCAGGAGTTTGTGGCCACGGCTACGGCTGCCGAGGTGAACGTGGATATCCTCACCACCATTGATCATAACCCGGCCGATGGCATTGTGCGTACAGCCCGGGAGACCATGTCCGATATCGTTATCCTGGGATGGCCCGGTAAGGCTGGGTTATGGGATAAGCTGCTGGGTGACAAGATGGACCTGATCGTAAAGAATATGGACAAGAACCTCTTCATCTGCCATATCGAACAGAGCCTGATCTCCCACAAGCGGATCGTGGTGATCTCTCCTCCCTCGGCAGAAAAGGAGGCGGGCTTCAGCTTGTGGGTCGATAAGGTAGCCACGCTCTCTTCGGAGCTCTCCATCCCGGTGCTGCACCTGGGCCATCCGGAGACGCAACAGGCGATGGCAAGCCATCGGAAGTCGGGAAGCTTTACCTTCCAGCCTTTCACCGACTGGGATAACCCGCTCTCTTGCGGTGATCAGATCCGTCAGGATGACCTGGTGATCCTTATCTCCTCACACGCGGGCTATATCTCGCATATCCCCATCATGGAGAGCCTTCCCTCCCGTCTGGAGAGCCGTTTTCCGCACCACAGCCGCATCGTGGTCTATCCCAGGCAGCAGCTGGCTGACCAGCTGCTGGGCACCGATGATTTTATTTTTATTCCCTGAACCAAACCTTTTACTTCCTGAAGAGAGATGAAAAAAATATTTGTTCTGACCGTTTTCCTGATGCTGCTGCTGCTGTCTGCATGCGGGACCTCACGCAAAGTGCCGGCCGCCACTGCCGTTGACACACCCAAACGCGAATTTCGCGGTGCATGGATACAGACCGTGGGGCAGTCGCGTTACCGCCAGATGAACAGTGCTGCGATGAAGCATTACCTGAGTGAGATGGCCCGTAAGCTCGATGAGGCGGGCATCAACGCGGTTATCTTCCAGATCCGTCCTGAGGCGGATGCCTTCTACCGCTCCGATCTGGAGCCATGGAGCCGTTTTCTTACCGGCGAACAGGGGAAAGCGCCTGATGACCCCTCCTTCGACCCACTGGCTTTCCTCATCGATGAGTGCCACAAGCGGGGAATGGAGCTCCATGCTTGGCTCAACCCCTACCGGGTGAAGATCAGTCTGGCGAACAAACTGGCACCCGGGCATCTCTATTACCGTCATCCTGAACGGTTCGTGCAGTACGGTAACCAGCTCTTTTTCGATCCCGGCCTACCGGAGAACAGAAGCTTCATCTGTGAGGTGGTGCGGGATATCGTCACCCGTTACGAGGTGGATGCCATTCATATGGATGACTATTTCTACCCTTATCCCATAGCGGGTACCCCCTTCCCGGATGACAACAGTTTCTACCGTTATGCTGCCTCTCAGGGCTTTTCGCCGGCACAACGGGGCGACTGGCGGCGGAACAACGTGAACCTGCTGATACGGCAAATCAAACAGACCATCACCGCCACCAAGCCGTGGGTGCGCTTCGGGATCAGCCCCTTCGGCATCTACCGCAACAAGCGCAGCGATCCCCATGGCAGCGACACCAACGGACTGCAGAACTACGACGATCTCTATGCCGACATCCGTCTCTGGGTGGAGAAGGGGTGGATCGACTACAACCTGCCGCAGCTCTACTGGGAGAGGGGCCATGCCGCGGCCGACTATACGACGCTGCTGCAGTGGTGGAACGACCACAATGACGGCCAGCATCTCTATATCGGACAGGATCTGCAGCGCAGCATCGACCGGAAGGAGTTGCAGACCAAGATCCGCATGACGCGGGAGATGCCCTCTGTGCGCGGCAACTGCTACTGGTACGGCTATCAGATTCTGGAGAACTTTAAAGGAGTGGCCGATTCTCTGCAGCAGGAGCTGCACCGCACAAAAGCGCTGATCCCTGCCTACACCCGTCTGCATGACGGCCGGCCGGGAACGGTGAAGAAGCTCACGGAAGTCTTCACCGAAGATATGCATTTCCTCACCTGGGAGCACAACCGGGATCCGATGCAGCCGGAGAAGGCGCAGAAGTTTGCGGTTTACCGCTTCCGCCGGGGGGAGAAGAGCGATATCCACCGGGCGGAGCCGCTAGTGGCCGTCACACCCGATAATTTCTTTATTCTGCCCTATGAAGGCGGAGAGAACCGGTACACCTACGTGGTGACCGCCCTCGATGCCTTTGGCAATGAATCGAAAGTGAGGAAGATCAAGGTGACGTTGTGAAGCATAAAATCGCTATCTTTGCAGCCAATTAATCCCATAAAAAAATGACTGAACCCCGACGATTTCCGCTCATTGCCAAAACCATGGCGGAACTGGAAGATGTGCTGGCCGAAGAACTGATCGCATTGGGTGCCGACAATGTGGAGATGGGCACGCGGATGGTTTCCTTCACCGGCGACAAGGCGCTGATGTATAAGGCTAACATCCACTGCCGTACTGCGTTGCGTATTCTGAAGCCGATTTACTCCTTTAAAGCGGAGACTGCCGATGAGGTGTATGCAGCGCTGAAGCAGGTGAACTGGGAAGATTACCTCTCGCTGGGCAACACCTTCTCCATTGATGCGGTGGTCTATTCGCATATCTTCAACCACTCCAAGTTCGTGGCTTACCGCGTGAAGGATGCCATTGCCGACTGGTTCACGGAAAGGTATGACAAACGGCCCTCGGTGAGTCTTACCAACCCGGATATCGTATTCAATATCCATATCTCGCACAACAAATGCACCCTGTCGCTCGACAGCTCGGGCGAGTCGCTCCACAAAAGGGGATACCGTGTGGCACAGTCCGAAGCGCCGCTGAGCGAGGTCCTGGCTGCGGGGATGATTCTCAAATCGGGTTGGCGGGGCGAGAGCACACTGGTTGATCCCATGTGCGGTTCGGGTACCCTCCTGATCGAAGCGGCGATGATCGCTCTGGGGATTCCCCCGGGCATCCACCGCCAGCACTTCGCCTTTGAGCGGTGGCAGGATTTCGACCAGGAGCTGTTCAGCCGGATCTACAACGATGACTCGGGGGCGAAGGAGTTCCACCATCGCATCATTGGCTCCGATAACTCTCCTGCGGCGATCGCCGTCGCGGAGCGAAATTGCAAGAACGCAGGGTTGAAAAACCATATTGAATTGAGCGTAAAGCCTTTCCAGCAGTATACAGAGGCACCTGCGACCGAAGGGGTGGTGATCACCAATCCTCCCTACGGTGAGCGGATCAAAGTGGATGATTTGGATGAGCTTTATGCGATGATCGGCGAGCGGCTGAAGCACGTCTTTACCGGTTTCAACGCCTATATCCTGAGCTACCGCAAGGAGTCGTTCGATGCCATCGGATTGAAACATTCGGCCCGCTTCTTTCTTTACAACGGTGCCCTGGAGTGTGAGATGCGGGAGTATGAGATCTTTTCGGGAAAACGGAAGGAGCAGTCGCGTGACGAGCGTCCATGTGCAAAGCGTGACAGCGACCCGTTTCAGAAGGAGCGCAACTCCAGAGAGGGTTATCGCCGTTCCCGACGGGTGGAGCGGAGCGACGAGGAGACACCTGCCGGCAGACCTGATGCGCGTTCATTCGATCCCGGCCGTCGCTCCGGCAGAAGCTGTTTGGATGCCGGCCGCAAACCGGGCAGGTTTGCTTCGGATTCTGACCGTAAGCCTGGGCGACGCTCATTCGGTGCTGAAGCACACGGAGAGAAGCGTCCGTTCGGTGCGGACGACAAACCAAGGGATTTTCAGAAGAAGCCGTTCCGCAGGAAAGAGGAGGGATCCTCTCGCGATACCCAGGGTGACGGGAAGAGAAAGGAGTTCAGGCCGCGGCGTGCTCCCGGCAAGGAAGGCGGCCCCCAATAGTCATTTTGTACCGCATTCCTTATCTTATTCCCGGCATCTGAATCTTTTCCGATGCCATTATTTTGGACGCTGTCCTGTCGGTTTTTCCATTGCCGGTGTGGGGGACCGCCTCCACGGAAAGGAGATACAGCGGCTGTTGCACGCGGGGCAGATGCTGTGATACCGCTTCCCTGACACGGTCGGGATCTGACCCTGGGCCGATCAATAGCACCACTGCCTCTCCCAGCCGGGGGTGGGGGACGGAGGTAATCGCAAAGTCCCCGCTGATATGGGGTCGTAAAGCCTTTTCCACCTCCTCGATTTGTATCTTGATGCCGCCGCTGTTGATCACATTGTCCTTTCTTCCCAGGATCCGGAAGGAGCCGTCCGGCCGCATTTCGGCGATATCGTTCGTGTGAAGGATGCCGTCGGCCACCCGTGGGGCATCGACGATCAACGTCTGTTCCTCCGACAGGCGCAGCGTGACGCCCGGCAGGGGGGTGTAGCAGTCGTCCGCTTTTACACCGCTGATCCTGCGTAACGCAATATGCGATACCGTTTCGGTCATGCCGTAGGAGGAGTAGA
>Ga0265294_10002218_pt1 | contig 25681 bp, 19 predicted proteins | sample MunlanPumphouse3_FD_192504 | JGI IMG/M metagenome (GOLD analysis project Ga0265294, IMG submission 192504) | Groundwater microbial communities from a municipal landfill in Southern Ontario, Canada - Pumphouse #3 | ecosystem: Environmental > Aquatic > Deep subsurface > Groundwater | place... | reverse complement strand
AAGAGCCTCGTCCGCCGGTCGGTCAAGATGGATTACCGCGGACACCGGATTGAGCGCATCAAAGAAGAGTAAACGATGGCCGATATCTGGATCATGCGGATCGGTCACCGGCCGCAGCGGGACAAACGGGTCACGACACATGTGGCCCTCTCTTCCCGGGCGCTCGGGGCCAGAGGCATATATGTCGATACACCGGACCCGGTGCTCGAAGAGAACATCCGGAGTGTCGTTCATCGGTTCGGCGGCGACTACTCTATAAAGACCGGGGTGCGGTGGCAGGATGCGACGAAGGATTTCAAAGGCAAGGTCGTGCATCTTACCATGTACGGACAGCGGGTCGATGAGGCCCTGCCGAAGATTCCGAAGGACGAGAACATCATGGTTATTGTCGGGGCGGAGAAAGTGCCGCCTGAGGTCTACCAGCGGGCTGACTTCAACGTCTCTGTCGGCAATCAGCCGCACTCGGAGATTGCGGCGCTGGCCATCTTCCTGTACCTTTACACTGGTGGGAAACATCTTTACGAGCAGCGCGAAGGCGGCGAAATGACCGTCATCCCGAACGAGAGGGGGAAGACAGTTGTCCGCGACGACTGATATTCCCTCCGACAGGCAGTGCATCGACCTTCTGTGGGAGGTCGGCTGCAAGAAGCGGGTCGTCATCCACTGCGCGACCGTGCGGGCCGTGGCCGAAGAGATTGCCAAAGGCATTCCCATAGCGAATATGAAGCTTGTGATTGCCGGGGCGTTGCTCCATGACATCGGGCGGTCGCAGATTCACTCGATCATGCATGCCTATGTCGGTGCCCAGATTGCGGCAGAGCACGGGTTGTCGCAGGAGATCGTTGACATCATCCGCAAACACACCGGTGCCGGTCTCGATCAGGAAGATGTTCGGGAGCTCGGGCTGCCACCCGGCGATTACATGCCGCGTACACTGGAAGAGAAGATCGTGGCCCATGCGGACAACATGGTCAGTGATAACCGTGTGGTTGTACACCAGTTTTCGGTGGACAAGTTACGGGCCAAAGGCGCGGACCGCGGGGCAGTCCGGATCGAGATGCTCCATCAGGAGCTTTCGCTACTCTACGGTCGGGACCTAGATACAATTCTGGATCTCATCGGCGAATATCCGAAGCTCAAGGGCGTCCGGGTCTGAGCCCTGGCGTTCCCCCCTCCCCCCTTACAGAGGGGTAGAGTTTTTACAATTGTAACAATTATAAAGGCGGATTGCTATGCTGGCCATTACAGGTACTACTATGGTCACCGAACTTAACGCAGAGATTTTTGACAAGTTCATTGACGCCAACAAGTTCGTTCTCATTGACTGTTGGGCGCCGTGGTGTGGCCCCTGCCGGCGCATGGGCCCGATCGTCGAAGAGCTTGCCAGCGACCTGGCCGGCAAGGTGGCTGTCGCCAAGCTGAACACCGACGAAAATCAGGCCATCGCGGCCAGGTTCGACATAAATGCCATCCCGACCCTTCTGATCTTCAAGGATCAGGTCATGCAGGAACCGCTGGTGGGCCTCCGGCCGAAGGAGGATATCATCAGTCACCTCCAGCAGCTCGGGATGCAGTGAGCCGATGGAGGCCGATGTTGTCGTTATCGGGGCGGGCCCGGCCGGACTTCAGGCCGGAATTCACGCGGCCCGCAAGAAAGCGGTCACGGTAGTGATCGGCCGGACTGCCGGCAGTGCTGCATACGGGGTCAAACTGGAGAACTACTTCGGTGTGGCCGGACCGGCCGCGGGTACTGATTTACTCACAACGGGGGTCCAGCAGGCCGAGTCCTTCGGCTGCACCGTGGTGACGGCCAACGTTACGGCCGCCGTTACGGCCGCCGACAGGTTTCAGATTACCGTCGAGAACGAGAAGGAATACACCGCCAAAGCGGTGGTGCTGGCCACCGGTATCTCGCGCATCAAGCTCGGTGTGCCGGGAGAGAAGGAGTTCCTCGGCAAGGGGGTCAGTTACTGCGCCGCCTGCGACTGTAATTTCTACAAAGGAAAGACGGTCGTCGTCTACGGTGGACAGTCTGAGGCCGCGGCCTCGGCGGAACTGATGACAAAGTATGCGGCCAAGGTTTACTGGGTCGCGCCCGCGTTCGAAGTGGACCAGGCGATGGTCGCGAAAGCGGACCGTGCCGACGCGGAGCGCATTGCGGCGTCGGTGACCGCAATCAAAGGCGAGAAAAAGGTTACCGCAGTAGTACTGGCGGACGGTCGGGAACTGCCGGCCGATGGTATCTTCATCGAGCTCGGCGGCCGTTCCTCGGCGGACCTGGCAATGGACCTTGGGCTGATGCCTGAGATTGACAACACAGTCAGGATTGACCGCCGCGGCAGCACGGCCGTGCCTGGACTTTTTGCCGCCGGGGACATCACCGGCCGGCCCTGGCAGGTTGCCAAGGCCGTCGGCGAAGGGGCAGTTGCGGGAACGGCGGCGGCCGATTACGCAAAGAAGGCAGAGTAATGACGGTACAGGACCTGATATCCAATATGCTGCGTGAAGAAGGCGGTTTCCAGAAATCCTTCCGCAACATTCTCGACGACGAGCTTAAGATTTCGCTGAACGAGTTCTGTCAGGTCTCGGGGATCTCCCAGAGCACCATGTACAAGATTCTGGAAGAGAAGCGGGAACCGAACCTGCGGACCGTCCGGCAGATCATCAAAGCTCTCAATGTGCTGTACCACAGAGGTCCCGACAAGTTCGTCGCGGTCATTGCCGCGCCGTCGTTCATGACGAACATGCCAAAGACCATGGAAGCGGGCACTAACGGCCTGGTGAACATCCGGGAATATCCGGTAGGTACCATGGAGGACGCAATCATCGCGGCCGTCCGGGCTGAACGCGACGGTGCGCTGGGTATCATCTGCGCTCCGATCGTTGCGAACACCGTCGAGAAGATTACTTCGGTGCAGGTGTTCCCAATATTCTCGTTCGACAGCGTTATCAAGGCACTCGACAGTTTTAAGGAACGGCTGTGACCGGTCGCGCCGATAAAAGTTAAAATATATACTTAACTTACAAGATCAGCGAAGACTATGTTCGAATTGCAGGTCGTGTCGAACACCCCCATGGACAGCGTAGACGACGCCGATGTCGTGGCGGAGACCTTTCTGGTGCAGATCGGTTATCTGCCGAAAGGCTACGACCCTCGGACGGGTTCCCTGTCAATCCGCGACAGCATCCCGTACCGTCTTTTCATGGATTTTCTGATGGCCAAGCCCGAGAAGGCCTGGACGATCGACGAGCTCGCGGCACTGCTGAGCACCACCCGGCCCACGGTCTACCGCCATATCAACAAACTGAAGTCGATGGACTTACTGGAAAGCCTGGACGTTAAGACCGACGACGGGCAGCTTCGTAAGGGTTACCGCATCAGATTTGGCGATCTTGCCAAGGCGTGGAGTTTCACCGAGGCCAACGTTACCATGGCGATGGAGAACTACCAGAAGACCGCGGTCCGGCTCCAGGAACTGACGCGGAAACGGGCGGAGCAATCCTGAATGGCCCAGGAGATTGTGGAACGGATCATTGCCGCAGTCCTCTCCGGCAAGGTCACCGACCGGGACGGCCTCCAACGTCTGAAGATGCGGCTGTGCGCCGAATGCGGCCCGGACAAGGTCCCGGCCAACTCGGCGATCCTGGCCCAGGTAGCGCCGGCAGACCGCGCCAAACTGCTGCCGCTGCTAGTCAAGAAACCTATGCGGACGGCCAGCGGCGTTTCAGTTGTGGCGGTTATGACATCGCCCTATCCCTGCCCCCACGGGCGCTGTTCCTACTGTCCTGGCGGGGTGGCCAATTCTTCGCCCCAGTCCTATACCGGCAAAGAACCCGCGGCGCGGCGGGCGGCGGCCAACCACTTCGATCCTTACGACCAGGTGGCCGACCGGCTCCGGCAGCTGACCGAGGTCGGCCACGTGACCGACAAGGTCGACCTGATCATCATGGGCGGGACCTTTACTTCCCGCGACCACCAGTATCAGGAGTGGTTCGTCCGGCGGTGCTTCGACGCCCTTAACGGGACAGTGGCCGGCACTCTGGAGAGAGCTCAGGCGCTCAATGTACGGGCGGCACACCGCTGTGTGGGACTGACCGTCGAAACCCGGCCGGACTACTTCTGCCGGCCGGAGCAGGTTGACTGGATGATGCAGCTGGGCGCGACTCGGGTGGAGTTGGGCGTGCAGATCCTGGACGACGAGGTCCTGAAAGGCGTGGACCGGGGCCACGGTACCGCCGCCGTGCGGGCGGCTACCCAACTCTGCAAGGAACGGGGGCTAAAGGTTTGCTACCATATCATGCCGGGGCTGCCAGGGTCCTCGCCGGAGCACGACTACGATTGCTTCCGGCGGGTGTTCGACGATCCGGCCTACCGGCCGGACATGCTGAAGTTCTACCCGACTCTGGTTGTCCCGGGGACACGGCTGTACGATCAGTGGCAGGCCGGCAAGTATACTCCGCTGGACACCGAAACTGCCGTAGCGCTGCTGGCGAAGATGAAGGCGTACGTACCGGAGTATGTGCGGATTCAGCGGATTCAGCGGGACATCCCGGTGCCGGAGATCGCCGCCGGCATCCTCAAAAGCAATCTTCGGCAGCTGGTTCAAGAGCGGATGGCGCAGGAGGGAGCGGCCTGCCGGTGCATCCGTTGCCGCGAGGTCGGACGGACGGGGGTGCAGCCGCCGGCGGATCCAGCAGAGATTGAGCTCAAGGTATCCGAATATGAGGCCAGCGGCGGACGGGAACGGTTCCTGGCGTTGGAATATCACGACTCGATTGCCGGCTATCTGCGCCTGCGGACCGACGACGGCGAGCGGGCATCTGTACGGGAACTGAAGGTGGCCGGCCAGGAGGAGGCCATCGGTGTCGTCGGGAACGGCTGGCAGCACCGCGGGTTCGGCCACCTGCTGCTGACGGAAGCAGAAAAGTACGCCCGGCAGGACGGAAAAGCTGGGATCCGCATTACCAGCGGTGTCGGGGTCCGGGAGTACTATGCGGCTCTTGGTTACCGGCTAGATGCGCCGTATATGGTCAAGGATTTCTGAATCAAAAATCGACGGTCATCAGTATGACCGGGGCGCAGGCGGAGCGGCCGCTGTCCCGCAGTGCCGTAGCAGAGACCGAGACGTAACCGACGGGAGTGCGGTCATTCACGGCGACCGTGAAAACCTGGTAACTGCCCAGACCCGTCAGGCCGGTCGAGACGCCCACCGTGAAGCCGAGACGCCGGGAGTCTGCCGGGTTGAGCTCGACCGTCTCGTTGTCCAATCCTTCCTGGGCCCGCAGTTTCAATTGGACCCGCTCAAGTTCGTCGGTCGCGGTGTCGTGTTTGTTCATCATCTCGCTCATCTCAGCCATTCATCCGTAGAACGGAGTGTCGTTCCAGCGGTCGCGCCGCTTCTCAATTTCCGTGCTCATCTTTTCGTAGGCCTTGAAGGTCTGATCGTCCACCGACCGCGGGACCCGCCGCAGGGCAAGGTCGAAGTGGCGGGCCGCGATCTGGGCGATGTCCGGGTCTTCGCGGTAGGCCGCCAGTCCCGCTTCGCGGCAGAGCGCTGCCAGATCCGCTCCGACGTAGCCATCGGTCCGGGTTGCCAGTTCTTTAAGGTCCACATCGGAGGCCAGCGGCATCTGCCGTGTGTGGATCTTCAGAATATTCACGCGGGCATCCAGGTCCGGCCGGCCGACCAGGATTTTGCGGTCGATCCGTCCGGGCCGCAGCAGGGCCGGGTCCAGCATGTCCGGCCGGTTCGTGGCTGCCATCACCAGCACCCGGCTCAGGGACTCGACGCCGTCGAGTGAGGTTAGGAGTTGGGCCACGACCCGCTCCCAATTCTCGGACTGTCCGCCGCCCCGACTTGGTGCAACAGAATCGATCTCGTCGAAAAAGATAATGGACGGAGCCATCTGTTTGGCCCGCTTGAAGATCTTACGGATGGCCAGTTCGCTTTCGCCCATCCACTTGCTGGCGATTTCAGGGCCGTTCACCAGGATGAAATTGGCGCCCGACTCGTTGGCGACCGCCTTGGCGATCAGGGTCTTGCCGGTGCCTGGCGGGCCATACAGGAGCACGCCCCGGCCGGGAGTAATGCCCAGCCGTTCGAAGCCCCTCCGCTCCTCGGTCGGGACCAGTACCTCGCTGATCTCGCGGCGGATGCTGTCGAGTCCGCCGATGTCTGCCCAGGTGACCTTGGGGATTTCCACGGAGACCTCCCGCATGCCGCTGGGCTCCACGTCGGCCAGGGCCGCAGTGAAATCGGTCATGGTGATCTTCATGCCGGCCAGGACTTCCTTGGGCACGGGCTTGTCCAAGTCCAGCCGCCCGACCGAGCGGCCGAGGCATTTCATAGCGGCCTCCCGGGCCAATTCGGCCAGATCCGCTCCGACGAAGCCCTGGGTGGCGCGGGCCAGAGAGTCCAGGTCTACATCCTCGGCCAGCGGCATGGTGCGGGTGTGTACGCCCAGTATGGCCTTCCGGCCCTCCCGGCCTGGAATGCCGATCTCGATTTCCCGGTCGAACCGGCCTGGCCGGCGCAGAGCCGGGTCCAGGTCGTTCTCCCGGTTGGTGGCGCCGATGACGATGACGTTCCCACGGCCGCCCATACCGTCCATGAGGGTCAGCAGTTGGGCGACGATCCGCCGGCCGGTGTCGTCGAAGACGTTCTCCCGGTTGGGGGCGATGGAGTCGATCTCATCCAGGAAGATGATGCTCGGCGAGGTCTTCTGAGCAGTCTCAAAGATCTCCCGGAGCTTACCTTCGGAGTCGCCGAAGAACTTGCTCATGATCTCGGGGCCGCGGACAGTATAGAAACTGGCACCAGATTCGTTGGCCAGCGCTTCTGCGATCAGGGTCTTGCCGGTGCCCGGCGGGCCATACAGGAGCACACCCTTGGGCGCGGAGATTCCCATGCGCTCGAACAGTTCGGGATGCTTCAGCGGCAGTTCGATCATCTCCCGGATCCGCCGAAGCTCGTCGTCTAGCCCGCCGATGTCGTCGTAGGTAGTAAGCCGGCTGTTCTCGGTGCGGGCCCCGGCCTTCTTGCTCTTCCTCTTGACCGGTTCTTCGAGGATGGTCAGAGCGGTGTTCGAGGAGATCACAACCGGCCCGGTGGGAACTGTCGCGGCGACGGTGAAGATCGAGCGATAGCCCATGAGCGAAATATTAGGCACCATGATGTCGAGGCCGGTGATGACCGGCCGGCCGATGAGACTCTTCTTGAAGATTTCCTGGAAGCCGTCGTCAATCACGATATGGTTTCCCTCGCCGATCTTCGGCTCGAGCGTGACTGTGACGGCCTTCTCGGGTTCGACGGCGCGGACCTTCACAGTCTCGCCCGGCGAGACACCGGCGCTGGTACGGGTAAGCCCGTCAATCCGGATAATCCCGGTGCCTGCATCCTCGTCGTCGCTCCGGAATACCTTAGCGACAACCCGGTGCTTGCCGACAATCTCTACCGTGCCGCCGACGTGGAGACCCATCTGCGAGTAGGTCTGCGGGTCGATGCGGGCCCGGCCGTATCCGGACTCGGACTGCCGCTTGGCCATATCGACCCGCATCTCGAGATAGTCCTCTTCCATATGACCCCCGTATAGACGCACTAACTTATACAATTCATGGCTCAGACTAGCGTAAACGAGGCGATGCAGGGTATTTTCGGTGGTTTAAACCGTTTCTGAAAAAACAGTATTAAATATGAGTAATTGTTCCTGCCGCATTACAGCTTTAAGACATCCATGGGCCTGTAGCTCAGCTAGGTAGAGCATCTGACTTTTAATCAGGTGGTCGGGGGTTCGAATCCCTCCAGGCCCGCTGAGATTCTTCATGAGCGATCGACGGCGGATCAAGTATGAGGAGCGAATGATGACAGCGTGTTTTTCCAAACACATTTCCCGCTGACCGGGAGCGGGGTAAATTGGCAGGTGAAAAAGTGGCAGCAGAAAACAATTCGTTCAATGTCCTCCGGCACAGTCTTGTGCCAGAGCATCACCTTCTGACGGAAGAAGAGGCAGAAGCGATCCTCAAGCAACTAAAAATCACGCGGGACCAGCTTCCGAAGATTAAGACGACCGACCCTGCAATCATTGTCCTGGAGACCATCCATGGGCCGATTGCTGAGGGCAGTGTGATAAAAGTGGTCCGGAAAAGCGAGACCGCACAGGAGTTCACGGCTTACCGTCTCGTGACCAAAGGGTGATATTTTGAGGGACCTAGTTAGACTTTATTTCAAGGACAAGAATATCGTCAACCATCATATCGCTTCGTTCGACGATTTCCTGGCCACACCAGACAACCCGAACAGCCGGATGCAGCGGATTATCGACGATCTGCGGGTGCCTACCGATGACGCGACCCGCGGTATCATCAAGTTGGACCCGGAGCGGACTGGCGGGCGGGATATCGAGATTCGGCTTGGTCGGCGTCGGGATGAGAGCGGTGTTGTCGATCCCCAGGCCAAACCGACCGTAAAGCTCGAAGATCCAAAGGTCATGGAGGCCAACGGTTACAGTCACCCCCTGATGCCTATGGAAGCGCGGCTGCGGAACCTGAATTACATGTCCCCCGTGTATGTGCGGTTTGAAGTCTATGAAGACGGCGTCGAGCGCGATGTTCCTGAGAACGAGAAGTGGGTGCACATCGGCGACCTTCCCATGATGGTGAAGTCGAAAGGATGCAACCTGTATAAGGCCAACATAGAGCGCGTGATGGAACGCAAGTTGACCGACGACGAGTACATCCAGGAGCTCGTGAAGCAGAAGGAGGATCCCCGGGAGCCCGGCGGTTATTTCATAATAGGCGGCACCGAGCGGGTTCTTATCACCCTTGAAGACCTGGCCCCGAATCGGGTCATGGTCGAGAACAACGAGCGGTACGGCGCCGCCGTGCCGGTCGCCAAGGTATTTTCGCAGAAAGAAGGTTACCGCGCCCTGACCGAAGTTGAGAGGAAGAAAGACGGCACCCTGATGGTCTCCGTCCCCGTCGCCTCCGGCGAGATTCCCCTGATCGCGCTGATGAAAGCCCTCGGCATGGAGTCTGATAAAGAAATCTACGACACTATCGTCTCCGACAAGGCCATGGAGAACATCGTGTACGCCAACATTGAGGCGTCCATGGACAAGAAGGCCTCGCCGCCGAACGGTTATCACACCAAAGAGGACGCCATCCTCTTCCTGGAGCGGAACTTCGCCGCCGGTCAGGCCAAAGAGTACCGGACCAAGAAGGTCGAGTCAATCCTTGATCGTTCCTTGTTGCCGCATCTGGGCGATACCGAAGCCGATCGGATGAAGAAGGCCATCTTCCTCGGCAGGATCGCCAAATCGGTGCTCGAGTTCTCACTCGGTAAACGGAAAGAGGACGACAAGGACCACTATGCCAACAAGCGGCTCAAACTGTCCGGCGACCTTATGGAAGATCTGTTCCGGACCAGCTTCTCGTCCCTGATGAAGGACCTTAAGTATCAGCTTGAGCGGAACGTCGGTCGGAAGAAGAACGATTTCAGCATATCTTCTTCAATCCGCCCCGACCTGTTTACCCACAAGCTCCTGCACGCTCTGGCCACCGGCAATTGGGTCGGCGGCCGCGCCGGTGTTTCCCAGTTGCTCGACCGGACGTCTAACATGTCCGCCATGTCCCATCTGCGGCGGATCACGTCCTCTCTGACGAGGAGTCAGCCGCACTTCGAGGCCCGTGACCTACACCCGACCCAGTGGGGCCGGCTCTGTCCTTCCGAGACTCCGGAGGGTCAGAACTGCGGTCTGGTCAAAAACGCTGCGCTGATTATCGATGTTTCACAGAGCTATCCGGACGCCGATGTTATCCACATGCTCAAGGAGTTCGGTCTGGCCTCCGTCAAAGAAGAGGACACCAAAGTCTTTGTCAACGGCGATCTGGTCGGCACCTACCCGGACCCCGAAAAGCTCGTCGCGAACATTCGGGACCGCCGGCGGTTCGGCCTGGTTTCTCAGAATATTAATGTCCGCTACAATGAAGAGATGAGCGAGGTCATCATCAACTGCGATGATGGCCGGCTCAGAAGACCGTTGCTGATTCTTAAGGACGGCCGCACGGTCCTCACCCGGAAGCACGTTGAGGACATCCGCGAAGGCAAACTTTCGTGGGAAGATCTGTTCCACGACGGTATCCTGGAATGGCTGGACGCTGAAGAGGAAGAAGATGCCTATGTCCTTGTCACTCCGTACGATGTCCCGCACCACTGTCCGCACTGCAACCATGCGCTCTCCGTGAGCGACGTGGACTGGATGAACCCCGGCAAGGCCGAGGATCCCGTCCTGACCTGCAAGTGGTGCAATGAGACCTTCACAGTCCCCGCCAAGATCACCCCCGAGTACACTCACATGGAGGTCGATCCGATGATCATCATCGGTGTTGCCGCCGGTATCGTTCCATACCCGGAGCATAACTCCGCCCCGCGTATCACCATGGGCGCGGCCATGTCCAAACAGGCGCTCGGTATTTCCGCCGCCAACTACCGGATCAGACCGGACACCCGCGGTCATGTGATGCATTACCCGCAGGTGCCGATGGTACAGACCCAGACCATGGATTTCATCGGCTACAAGTACCGGCCTGCCGGCCAGAACTTCTGTATCGCGGTCCTTTCGTACCACGGCTACAATATCGAAGATGCGCTGGTCATGAACAAGAGTTCCGTGCAGCGGGGCCTGGGCCGGTCCACCTTCATGCGGTCCTATCGTGCCGAGGAGCGCCGCTACCCCGGCGGTCAGGAAGATCATTTCGAAATTCCCTCGCCCGACATTCTGGGCGCCCGTGCCGATGAAGCGTACGCATCCCTCGGCGAGGATGGACTCATCTCTCCCGAGGCCTTCGTACAGGGCTCCGATGTCCTGATCGGCAAGACCTCGCCGCCACGGTTCCTGGAAGAAGAGACCGACTTTCTCACGCCGCAGAAACGGCGGGAGACCTCTGTCACTGTCCGGCCCGGTGAAAAAGGCTACGTCGACTCCGTCATGGTGACGGAATCCGAGAACGGCTCCCGGCTCGTCCGCGTCAAGGTACGGGACGAGCGGATCCCGGAGCTCGGCGACAAGTTCTGCTCCAGGTTCGGTCAGAAAGGTGTTGTCGGCCGGCTTGTCGATCAGTGCGACATGCCGTTTACCGCGGACGGCGTCACGCCCGACCTGGTCGTGAACCCCCACGGTATCCCATCCAGGATGACCGTCGGACACGTGCTCGAAATGATTGCGGGCAAGGTCGGTTCTATGGAAGGCCGCATCATCGACGGTACCGCGTTCTCCGGCGAGAACGAGGAATCCATCCGTGACGGCTTGGTCCGGAACGGTTTCTGCCGCAACGGCAAAGAGGTCATGTACGACGGCCGTACCGGCCGCATGATCCAGACCGATGTCTACACTGGCGTTATCTTCTACGAAAAACTGCACCATATGGTCAGCGGCAAGCTGCATGTGCGGTCCAGAGGCCCCGTGCAGATCCTGACCCGGCAGCCGACCGAAGGCCGGTCCCGGCAGGGCGGTCTGCGGTTCGGTGAGATGGAGCGGGACTGCCTGATCGGTCACGGCGCCGCCATGGTCATCAAGGACCGGCTCCTGGACGAGTCGGACGGAACGCAGCAGTACGTCTGCGGCAACCCGAACTGCGGCCACATCGCCGTTATGGACCGCCGCGGACAGCTCTACTGTCCGGTTTGCAAGAACAATTCGAGCATCTATCTCGTGCAGACCTCCTATGCGTTCAAACTCCTGATGGACGAACTGCTGTCGCTGGGTGTAGCTATGAGGCTTCAGCTGGAGGATCTCTCATGATTAACAACATCACCAAACGGATCGGTTCAATCAAATTTTCCTGTGTTTCGCCGGACGAGATCAGGAGGATGTCTGCGGTGAAGATTATCACTGCCGACACATACGACGATGAAGGCTACCCTATCGCCCAGGGTCTGATGGACCCCCATATGGGCGTCATCGAACCCGGTCTGCGTTGCAAGACCTGCGGCCTGAAGGTCGATGAGTGCCCGGGTCACTTCGGGCATATCGATCTGGCCATGCCGGTCATCCACGTCGGCTTCATCAAGGATATCAAGATGCTTCTGGAGTCCACCTGCCGTGTCTGCGGCCGGCTGATGCTCTCCCCCGAAGAGATCCAGGCTCGCAAGGACCGGTTGGACACCATCGGGGATCTGGGTGGCGACACCATGGACAAGAAGCTCTACGCCAAGGCGGTCGCCAAGGATGCCCTGTCGAAAGGCGTCTGTCCGTACTGCGGTGCCGAGCAGATCAAGATCAAACTCGACAAGCCGACCACCTTCCGGGAGGTCGACGACAACCACAAGCTGACGCCCAAGGAAGTGCGCGAGCGGCTTGAGCGGATTCCCGACGACGATCTGAAGGCTCTCGGCATTGACCCGTCGACCTGCCGGCCCGAGTGGATGGTTCTGACTGCCCTTGCCGTACCGCCGGTCACAGTCCGGCCGTCGATTACCCTGGACTCCGGTGACCGGAGCGAGGATGACCTGACCCATAAGCTCGTCGACGTGTTGCGGATCAACCAGCGGCTCCGGGAGAACCGGGATGCGGGTGCGCCGCAGCTGATCGTGGAGGACCTGTGGGAGCTCCTGCAGTACCATGTCACGACCTACTTCGACAACCAGACCTCCGGCATCCCGCCGGCCAGACATAGGTCCGGCCGGCCGCTGAAGACTCTGGCCCAGCGTCTGAAAGGCAAGGAGGGCCGGTTCCGGTCCAACCTGTCTGGTAAGCGGGTCAACTTCTCGGCCCGTACCGTCATCTCGCCAGACCCTAACCTGGGAATCAACGAAGTCGGCGTACCGGTCATCGCTGCGCGGGAACTCACCGTTCCGGTGCATGTGAACGAGCACAATTTTGACAAGATGAAAGAGCTCGTCAAACGCGGCCCCACTCCCGACGAGACCAACGGTTACATACCCGGTGTCAACTATGTCATTCGGTCGGACGGCCGGCGGATCCGGGTTACCGATCACAACGCGGAAGAGGTCTCCGAAGGGCTGGAAGTCGACTACACGGTCGAGCGGCAGCTTATCAACGGCGACGTCGTCCTGTTCAATCGTCAGCCTTCGCTGCACCGGATGTCGATCATGGCCCATCGGGTACGGGTCATGCAGGGCCGGACCTTCCGGTTCAACCTGTGTGACTGTGCTCCGTACAATGCCGATTTCGACGGTGATGAGATGAACCTGCATGTCTTGCAGTCCGAGGAGGCCCGCGCCGAGGCACGGATTCTCATGCAGGTCCAAGAGAACATTCTCTCGCCGCGTTACGGCGGACCGATCATCGGCGCCATCCACGACCACATAACCGGCGCCTACTTCCTGACTCACAACGACCCGCATTTCGGGCGCTATGAGGCCATGAACATCATCAGCAAACTGCCCTCCATCGAAGCGCCGGCTCCCGCAGGCAAGGACGAGCACGGCGAGCCCTACTGGACTGGCAAACAGCTGTTCTCGCTGGTGCTGCCGGAGAACTTCAATATCACCTTCAAGGCGAACATCTGCCAGGGCTGCCCGCACTGCGACAGGGAGCGGTGCAAATACGACGCCTATGTCAAGATCCGCAACGGCAAGCTGCTTTGTGGCACCATCGACGTGAAAGGCATCGGCAACAGCAAAGGCAAAATTCTCGAGCACGTTGCCCGGGACTACGGAGCGGACCGTGCGGCCAAATTCCTGAACGAGGTCACCAGGATCGCGCTTGGTGCCATAATGGACCGCGGCTTCTCCACCGGTATCGGCGACGAGGACATCCCTGCAGAGGCTCAGAGCCAGATTGCCGCCTACAGTCAGGAGTGCATCGACAAAGTGTCGGCGCTCGTGGCCTCTTACCACGACAGCACGCTGGAGCAGATGCCGGGCCGCAACCTCCGGGAGACCCTGGAGGTCGAGGTCATGAAGGTCCTGGGAGATGCCCGTGACCAGGCTGGCCGGACAGCTGGGAAATATCTCGGTATGGAGAATCCGGCCGTTATCATGGCCGTGTCCGGCGCCCGCGGTTCGATGCTTAATCTGTCGCAGATGGCCGGTTGTGTCGGACAGCAGGCTGTCCGTGGCGAACGGATTTCCAGAGGATATTGGGACCGTACCCTGCCGCACTTCCACAAGGGTGATCTGGGCGCGTATGCCAGGGGCTTCTGCGCCGATTCTTACAAGTCCGGTCTGAGCCCGACCGAGTTCTTCTTCCATGCCATGGGCGGCAGAGAAGGTCTTGTCGATACGGCTGTCCGTACTTCCAGGTCCGGTTACATGCAGCGGCGGCTGATCTCAGCCCTGGAGGACCTGAAACTGACCGCCGACGGTACCATCCGGAACACGGTCGGCACCATCGTGCAGTTCAAGTACGGCGAAGACGGGATCGACCCGTCCCGGGCTGTGCGCGGCAAAGCCATCGATCTGGACGACCTCTTTGCCGAGGTCCTCGGCGATAAGGCCGAAGAGCTCCTCAATGTAGACCGCAAGGACATGAATACGGGCGACGACTACGGTGCCCGCGAAAAAGACCTGGAGGCCGAGTCCACCGGCGATTCCGAAGAGGGAGACCTGGACAGCGAGGACTCCGATGGCGACTACGAGAGCGATAGCGACTACGAAGGCGGAGGTGACTGATTATGGCGAAGAAAGATACGATCAACGCTCTGGTAAAGCGGGGCGTCAGTGAGGAGGTCGCGAACCTTCTCCTTAAGAAATACACCACGCTGAGTGCGATCAGCACAGCCGGGGCGAATGCCTTGACAGAGCTCGGACTCACTGCGGAAGAAGCGGCCTCGGTCATCGCGAAGATCGGCAAGCGCGCCCCGCGCAGTTCGGCGGCCAAGGCCAAGCCGGCTGCCGCGGAAGAAGCGCCAGCGGTGCCGATGGAGGAAATTTACCGGCCTCATCAGTACACGGAGACCGAAACCCGGCTCTTCGACATGGAGAAACGGCTCAAAATCGAGCTGCCGATGAAGGTCGTCTGTGACATCGCCGCCAACATCGCCAAGGCCGGATTGAACGACGCGACCTGTGAGAAGTTGCTCACTGTGGCCAACCGCATGTACACCTCGCACCTGATGGACCAGAACGAGTCGGCCGGCGTCATGGCCGCTCATTCGCTCGGCGAACCGGCTACCCAGATGAACCTCCGGACCTTCCACTACGCGGGTGTTGCGAACATCAACGTTACGCAGGGTCTGCCGCGTATCATTGAAATTGTAGATGCCCGGCGCGAGCCCAGCACCCCGTCGATGAATATTCCGCTGACCGGGCTGGCCGCGGAAGACGAGAAGGTGGCCCGGTACGTGGCCTCCGGTATAGAGGTCACCTCGTTGCTGGATGTGGCCGCGATTGAAACCGATACCACCAACATGCGGCTGATCGTGGTCCCCGACGTCAAGAAGATGGAGGACCGCGGGCTGAAGACCGAGGACATCGTCGAGAGATTGAACAAGGTCAAGGCCGTGCGCGGCCTGGTCGAAATGCAGGACTTCAACGTCGTCATCACGGCAGACGAGCCCTCCTTCAAACGGCTTCAGGTCATGTACGACGCAATCAAGAATGCCAAACTGAAAGGTATTGATGGCATCAAACGGGCCGTCATTGTCAAGGAACACGGGCGGTTCAAGATTGTAACCGAGGGCAGCAACCTCAGAGAGGTCCTGCAGCTCAAGAACGTGGACGCGGAGAATGTCATAACGAACTCCGTGCTGGAGATTGCGGACGTCCTCGGTATCGAGGCCGCCCGGAACTCCATCATCCATGAGGCCACCTCCACTTTGGAGGAGGCCGGCCTGGATGTCGACATCCGGCATATCATGCTGGTTGCCGACCTGATGACCAACGACGGGACCGTGGAGGCCATCGGCCGGCACGGTGTCTCGGGGAAGAAATCCTCCGTCCTGGCCCGGGCCGCGTTCGAGATTACCACCGCTCATCTGCTGCACGCAGCGATGATCGGTGAGGTCGACCACCTGGAAGGTGTAACCGAAAACATCATAGTGGGTCAGCCGGTGACCCTTGGAACCGGCGCAGTCAATTTAATCTATACTCCGAAAAAGAAAAAGGAGGCTGACGAATGAGCGAAATAACTGAAGAAGCAGCACAGACCAGCGTAGAGAATGTCGACATCAGCAAAGCGCTGAAGGCCGCTATCGCCACCGGCAAGGTGGAGTTCGGCGTTGATCAAACTGAGAAGGCCGTCAAGTCGGGCAAGGCCCAGATGGTCGTTCTCGCCGACAACTGCCGGAGCGATTTTCTGAAGAGCAACAAAAAGGTCAAGGTCAGGGTCTATGACGGCAACAACATGGACCTCGGCGCCACCTGCGGTAAGCCCTACTCGGTCTCCGCTCTCGCGGTCATCGACAAAGGCACTTCCAACATTCTTACCCTGTGATCGTTATGGCAGCTGATATCGTACTAACAGAGGAGACCCTGCGGTACATCGCCCTGTTCCAGCAGCTGACGCACACCAATGCGATCGACTGCATGGTTACCGAGGACAAGCTGGTCTTCGTGGTAGAGAAAGGCCAGGGCAACATCGCCGTCGGCAAGAAGGGAGAGCACGTCATCAAACTGAAAGAGAAGACCGGAAAGAACATTCAGGTCGTCGAATACTCCGAAGACCCGGAGCAGTTCGTTATGAATGTGTTCCATATCTACAATCCTCAGAAGGTCGTTATCGAGCAGCGGGGCAACATCAAACACGCCACTGTCACAGTTGATCCCGAACTGAAGGGGCGGGCCATCGGTAAGGCCGGCAAGAACCTGCGCATCGCCCGGGACATCGTGAACAGACATCACGACATCCAGAGTCTCAGCGTAGACTGATAAACCTCTTGCAATTTCTCCGGACCCTGCCCGGCAGGGCGGGGTCCGACATTTCCGGCTTATCGGCAGGATATTTTACTGCTTTCAGTTCAGCGGAGTCCGTTCGACCTCGAGACGGTCGGCGGTGGGGTATTCCTCCACCACATAGCACTTGAAGGGCAGTTCCTTGCCGACCTCTTCCAGCACCCAGGAAGCGACCTCTAGCCGGTGCCGTTCGCCGTCAATGTGCATGAGCGAGTCCGGGACCTCATATTCCTGACGGAGATAGTCGGCGGCGGCCGCGAGGTCGTCGGCGTAGACCAGACCCTTGATCAGAGTGCCGTCCGGGGTGACGACGTCGTACTCTTTGGCGATGTGTTCGGCCCGCCGGTGGAGCCGGTGGCGGAGCTGGACGCCGTCCTTGAAGGATGAGGAGCAGAAATGGATACGCTGGTCCGGATGGGCGGAGAGGACCGCCAGAGCGGTCTCTTCCGAGCCCTTGACGGCCGAGGCAAGCTCGTCCTTGACCTCGTAATTGTGGTCGCTCATCATGCTCCAGTTGCTCTCAGAGAACTCGAGCTCGTTCAGGTTGACAAACTTCACGCCAACCGCGGCGGCATAGTCCATCAGGATGTTCAGGTCGGTGTTGCGGCCCGGCAGGGCGGGTACTTCCAGACCCACGTCCATTCCGGTCCCGGCGACGATGTCCTTCAGTTCGGTCCGGTCCATCTGCCGCCACAGTTCCTCGCGGGGGTGGTAGCGGATCTCGTCCAGGCCGGCTGTTTCTAACCGTTTGGCGTTGGTCAGGTTTATGACGGAGGTGTACAGATGAATGTGATGCCGGGGACCGAAATGCTGCCTGAGCAGGCGGATGAAATGTTCGGTCCGGTCCAGGTTCTCGGACGGGTCACCGCCGGTAATCCCGGTGCCCAGAGCGTCCATGGCCTCGGCCTCGGCAAGGACATCGTCATCAGTCATGGCCCGGCCCTCGTCTGCATAGATCACGTCCCTGCCTTTCCGTTCGGCGGAAACCGGGCAGTAATAACAGCCGGCCCGGCACCGGCCGGTGACGAACAGGACCATCTTGGCGCCTTCGGTGCACAGTTTACAGCCCTCAGCAAGTTCTCCGTTGGCGGCCGAGCCGCAGTCCAACCGTTGGATAGTCACAGGTCCACTATCGTATGCGAGGGTTTAATAACCATCGGGCGATGGAATGGCGATTGCGATGAGAAAGGAATCCCGGCTCATTCTGGCTTTGGACGAGACCGACCGGCAGCGGGCGCTGGCCGTGGCCGACGCCGTGGCCAGTACGGTGGATGCGATCAAAATCAACTGGCCTCTGGTGCTGGCGGCGGGGCCCGACATGATCAACGAGCTCGCCGGGCGGGCGGACGTGATCTGCGATTTCAAGATTGCCGACATCCCGAACACCGTACACCTGATTGTCGACCAGGCTGTGGGCCGGGGCGCCAAAGGCGTTATAGTCCACGCTTTCAGCGGCTCCGATTCCTTGAGTGAGGCCGTGCGTACCGCCGGCGACCGGGCCGCCATTTATGCGGTCACGGAGATGAGCCATCCGGGCGGCCGGGAGTTCACCGCGCCGAACGCGGAAGCGCTGGCCAGAGTGGGAGTAGCCTGCAATGTGAAAGGGTTTATTGCCCCGGCGACCCGGCCCGAACGCATCGCCGCCATTCGGCAGATCATCGGCGGCCGGGAGATCCTGTCTCCCGGTGTCGGTGTGCAGGGTGGCAGCGCTGCTGCCGCCATTCGCGCGGGGGCCGATTACGTTATCGTCGGCAGAGCCATCTACCAGGCATCCGACCCTGCCGCCGCGGCCGCCCGCTTCGCCGCAGACATCCGGGCCGCGCTTTGAAAGCCGCCCCATCCTGACCGCTGTGTCCGTTGTGCCAGCGGTCTTTTCCTATTTTTATATTATAGCGCGCCATGAAACTATAAATACGCAGTGCTTCATCCGTCCGAAATTGAATCGATACGGAGAAATCGAGAATGCGCAAAAATGCAACCGAAAAAGCCAGCTCCGCGGAAGACGGAGATTCGCAGCCGGTATCAACCGGTACTGGTGCGAAAGGATGGTTTAAAGAGCATTGGCGCCCCGTTACCCTGTTCGCGATTATTTTGGCAGCCTTTCTCATGAGGTTTGTCTTCGCGTACGGGATCTCCGCCGGCAGCAACTATGCGTTGTCCGGTGGAACGAGCGCCTCCAGTAACCTCCGCATAATCACGGAGATCCTCGCGGGCACCTACAGCCCTGCCAACGAGGGGGCCCTGAACTACCCGTACGGATCTCTTAGCATCTATCCGCCCCTGTATGACTACCTCATGGCAGCTGTGGCCTACGTCGTGACCCTGTTCGGGGTCTCGGCCGGTACCGTCGCCGCCGGTACACTGGCTTGGTCGGCACCCATCTTCGCGGCCCTTACCGTGATCCCGGTGTATCTGGCCGCGAAGAAGATGTTCAACGACGACGCCACCATCGGGCTGGTCTCGGCGCTGCTCTACGCCTTCTTCGGTCTGCTCATCATGACGACGGTCTTCTCGAACGGCACGGTCTACGCTTTCGTCGGCCTGCTGTTCGCAGTGGTGTTCTACGAACTTGCGTGTGCCTTCGCCAATGCCGACAAGGCGGGCCTGAAAGGCTTCAAAGCTCCGTTCACCGAGAAGAGCGTCCTCCGGCCGATCATCATCGCGGCGGTCCTCCTGGCCGCCATCTTCCTGTCGTGGAATTCGTTCTTCGTCATTGTGGCCTTCACATGCGTCGGACTTATCATCGCGCAGGTTGTGACCCGGGTCCTGGAAAAGGACCTCGCGACCATGACGGTCATCATCGATGTTCCTCTCGTGTTCGGACTTCTCGTGTCCGCCCTCTATTACATTCCGATGGGGCTGTGGGACGCGGTCTTCTCCGGACCGTTCTGCCTCGGCCTTATCGTTGTGGCGTTCACCCTGGTCTTCGCGTTCCTGCAGACCAAGCCGTGGGTGCTGACGGTCCCGATATTCGCGGTCGTCGGCATCATCTTCGCGGCGCTGCTTTATGTGTTCGTACCTGACCTGTTCACGGACATGGTGCACGGCAACAGCCTATACACCGGCTCGCTTATGATCGCCCTGACTTCCGAAATGAGCCGTAACAGCATCTCCGAGATGGCCGCCTATTACGGCTGGCTGACCCTCTGGTTCCCGCTTGTGCTGGGAGTATGGATGGTCTACCGCGCCCGGAAGAGCGGCGGCACCATGCTCTACACATACACGGCGATGAGCCTGCTGGTCCTGTTCATGGCAGCCTGGTTCTCGTCCGATTACGCGTTCATTGCCGGCATCGTCTTTGCGGTCGGCGCCGGCGCGCTCCTTGTGAAGATAGTCCGCTACGTCGACCTCCGCACCTATTTCAGCTCGCTCCGCGGCAACGGCATCAAGGCCGGGGCCAAAAAGTCCCTGCAGTTCATGCCGCTTGTGGCCGTCCTGGTCGTTGCCTTCCTGGTAGTCGCGCCTAACGCGGCGCTCGCCGGCGATGCAGCCACCTCCACCAACGATGAACATTCCGACTACTACGGCGGTCTCGGCTACACAATCCAGACCTCTGATTCCAGTATCATCAGTTCTATGTGGAACAGTTACGATGGTATCGATAAGACCGGCGCCATCGTCACCTGGTTCGGCTATTCCAACGATGCCGTCTATAGCGGCGGTTTCGACAGCGTCACCGACGTCAACGGCGGCGGCACGGCGGCGGCCTCGGCCCTGCTGCTCGCCTCTTCAAGCGGGGAGGCCACGGCCGTGATGATCGTGCGGCTGCTGCTCGCCAACGGCGTCGATGAGTTCAAATCGGCCCTGGAGAAGTTCGGTCTCGACAGCGATAAGATAGCAGGTTACATCAACAGCCCGGCGACCGCAGTTGCTTACATCAATGACAATTCCGACGATTTCCCTGGCCTCACGTCCGATGTCGATCAGGACAATGCGGTCTACTATGTGGTATCCGCCTACATCGCCGCAAACCTGGACGAACCGGAGATCGAGGACCTGTACGTTGCTGTCGAGAACATCTGCAGCGACGCGATCTCCTATGTAGAGGTCGACGGCAGCATGCTGCCCCTCTATTACGGCGACGGCTCCTACTTCTCGACCCTGGCCTATCTGGGCGGTTACGAACTCGACACTTACTCCGCACCGGAGCAGTTCTACAGTTACAACACGTACACCGGCTATGCGACCTACACGGACGCCATGTATTCGACCTATCTGTGGCTGGCTCTCATCGGCATCTCCGCCGATGAGGCCGGCTACTCCTCGACCGCCTCCTTCCTGAGCGCCCTGGCCCTCAGCGACGGTTCGGTCAAGGCCGTTCCCGGTTACGGACTGAGCGGCGTGACCGTCGACTACTGGCATGTCATGTACAATGCCGACAGCGACGCCTCCGCTTCCTCTGACGGCTGGGAAGACATGGACGCAAGCGAAGCCATCGCCTTGCAGAACGAGCAGGGAGGGGTGATCAATTACCTGTCCTCGGTCGTCGTGCTCAAGTATTCCTCGGCCGACACTACTGCCGAGTCCGGTACCGTGACATATACCGACAACGACGGCAACACCGCTGCCGCGGCCGGTGTCAAGGTCGCCGTGTTCGAAAAGACCTCCTACGACAGCAGCGGCGTCACCAACTATGTGCAGACCTGCACGGTCTTCACCGACGCCGATGGCCGCTTCTGTGTCAATGTTCCCACAGATACTGACTATTATGTGGTCTATTACTCCGGTGCCACTACCCTTCGGGACGGGACACCGATCGCGACCTCCTACAACAGTGTCGATACTGCGCTGAATATTACTGCGACCAGCGTCAGCGGCTATCTGACAGTGGACGATGATGTGGTGTACGTCGCAGACGGTTACGTTGTCATCACCGGTGCGTCCTCCGGCCTGACCTACCAGGCCAGTGTGACTGACGGTGCCTTCAGCTTCGGCAATGTCATGCCGGATACCTACACGGCCCAGATCTATTCGGCCGCCGGCGATCTGCTGAACACTGTGGACCTAACCGTTTCGGCCGGTGTCAACAGCGGGGTCCAGCTGGACGCCACCTCCGGCACTCTGACCGTCACGGTCACCGACCAGTACAACAATTCCGTCATCAGCGGTACTGTGCACGCAGTCGACACCAGCAGCGGTTACGAGTTCACCGCTGCGGTCACCGACAAGGGCACCGCCGTCCTGACGGTCGTCCCCGGCACTTATTCCATCTACATCTCCGACTCCCAGCTCTCGTCCTCGACGACAACCGTGACTGTGGCGTCCGAAGGCTCCAAGACTGCGACACTTACGGTCTACGACAGCAAGACTGTCAGCGTCACCGGCGGCGTGACCGGTGCGGCCGTTACCCTGATGGCGCCCGGCTTCAACACCTCCTCGTCGACCGGCACGCTCTACGTGCCCAGCGTCGGCGGTATCAACGCCACCTATACGGCCTACTCAGTCAGCGGCGGTAACGTCTACTACGGGGTAGGAAGCGGCAGCAGCATTGCCATGACCTCGGCCGCGGCGGCCACCATTACCGGTACGCTTGTCAATCTCGACGGCAACGCCACTGCCGGCTCGGTGATCTTCATCACCGCGGACGGCGCCATGTTTATCTTCGCAGCGGCCGACGACGGCACCTTCACCGCCGTTGTTCCGACCGGTCTGACCTACACCCTGTGGGCCTACGACGGGCTCGACAGCGCGTTGCTCGAGACCGTCTCAGTTTCCGGTGACCATAACATGGGCGATGTCGAGATGACCGGCGGCCGTTCGGTCACCGCGACCTTCAATTACACAACCCGGACCTCCTCCTCCACCACCAGAGGCATAGCCTTCTGCGATGTGACCGCGGCCCTGACCGTCGGCGGCACCGACTACTCGCTGACCATGCTGACCAACAGCAGCGGCAGGGCGGTCTTCTGGGTGCCTGAGGACGTCAAAGTCGTTTGTACCCTGACCGCCTTCACCACCAGTGCCTTCGTGGTGCCGGTGGACCAGACCGGCACGGCCGATGCCAGCACCACCAACCGGAGCCTCACCGCCTGGACCCTCGAAGGGATCGCCGACAGCAATGCCGACAACGACGACACAGAATGCTACGTCAGCATGACATCCGTCAAGTGCGACTATGCTGCCTACCTGACCGCCTACAGCGACTCGGGACTGACCTATACCCTCGGGACCACCCCGAAATCGGTGGTACCTGGTCAGTACACCTGTGTCGTCAAGGGCGACTCGGGCTACTATTACAGCGGCACCGTCTACATCACGCCCGGCATGACCGAGCTCACGTTGATCGGTGTCACCGAGGTCATGACCGTAACCGTCGCCGCCAATACCGGCGACACTGTCACCGTTACCGCGGTCGAGAACAGCGACGGTGACACCGGCGAATACCACGTCGTCGACGCAGACAAGCACATCTACTATCTCGTTGTCGGCTACGACTACTACTTCACGGTCACCGCGGGCGCCGAGAGCGCCGAGACGCAGGTCGCCTATGCCTCCGTTACCGCCGACACCATGGGCACCGACCTGACCCTCGACCTGACCGACAAGGCCGCCGAAGGCACCATCACCGGCTACATCGGCACCGCGGCCGACGGTACGCTGACCGTGACCTATACGAACAGCGCGAACCGGCTCGTCAGCATCCCCTTCGAGATCAGCGACGGCACCTATTCCGCCGTGGTCCCGGTCGGCTATGCCCTGACCCTGACCGCCGATGTCTCGCAGACCGTCAGCCACATGGTCTACAACTACACGGGCACGACCTTGGTCACTGCTGCCGCCAACGTCGACGGGGCAGTCGTGAACTTCTCGGTTCTGACCGACAGCAACGTGACTTCCGAGTATACCGATATCAATTACAGCTTTGTCGGTGACCAGCACTTCGCTGACGGCCGGGGCTCCCTGACCGTCATCGTCACGAACAACGGTGTGCTCGGCGTTACCTATGTCATTACCGCCGGCGACGCGTGGGTACTCGACCAGAACTACGTCCTGACCGTTGCGGGCGGCGCCACCGAGAGCATAGTTATAAGCGGCTACTACAACAGTTACCTGATCGGGGCCGACAATGCGAACCTGACCGTCGTCGTTTCGACGGCGGACGGCACCGAGGTCGGTTCCTTCGCAGTTCCCGGTAAAGCGTTCACTGTCACGCCGGATAAGAACGCCGTGCAGATCGATGTCGCGGGCGGTACCGACGACGCGGCTTCCGATGCGGTCAACGGTTACGCGTACAAGTACGCGATTACCTTCGACAACACTAACAGCTACCTGAAGCTGGCCACTGTCTCTGCACAACTGACCTCGGCCGACGCGGATTGGTCGGTCTACCTGATCGATGCCGACGGCGCCTGGATTAAGGAATCCGGCGGAGTCTTCAACCTGGCCGGCTATGCGACCACCACAGTCTACGTCATGCTGATCTGCGCCGACGGCGAAGCATCGTCGGTGCCCGGCATCACGGTGACCGCAACGGTTGCCGCGATTGACGGTTCTGCCGAAACGCTGGAGACTTCCAGCAGTGCTCTGACGGTCACCGACAACCAGGCCTCGGGCACACTTACCGCAGTTACCGCGGCGGTCGATCAGACCGACGGCGGCGCCAGCGGTGACAGTGTCACCGATTCGGCCGCAAGCCTGTCCACCACCTTCTGGGTGCTGACAGTGCTGACGGTCCTGGTACTGGCCCTCATGTTCTATGAGGGCTCGAAACGGGGGGTGTTCACACGCAAGAAGTGAAGAAGTATACGGCAATGGCCGCGTTCGTCATCATGCTGATGGCGGGTTTTGCCGGGGCAGCCCTGTTCGATGCAGAGGATACCGCGGCCGCGACCAACACGCACAGCATCAGCGGCGACACGACCGTGGTGGCGACCGAGGGCAAACTGACCTTCGAGATCAACTTCTACGAGTCAGACGAGTACTCCTCGCTCTCGATCACTTATACGGCAAAGCTGATTAACGCCGCCGGTACTACGCAGTCGAGCGCCGTCAGTCCTTCGTCCGGTTCGCTGACCAACGGCGTCAACACCGAGCTCACCGTCACCGCCCCGGATACGGCCGGCACCTATACGCTGACCGTGACCTACACGGAGACCGTGAACGAGGGCAACGCCGAGACCTACACCGACACGCAGGAGATCCAGGTCAAGGCCCCGATCAAGCTGAGCATCACGTTGGAGAATACCGGGTCTCTGGACCTGACCGACGCCAAGGTGTACTTCTATCTCGACGACAAGCTGATCGAGGACAGCAAGACCACTCTGACAGTAGCCGCCGGCGACAGCGATACCATCACCTACGACTACGTGCCCGACGGCCTGAGCTCCGGCTCCCACACCTTCAAAGTGCTGCCGGCCGAAGGCTCGTATATCGGCATTGACGGTCTGGGCGACGAGACGACGTTCTACTACAATGTGTCGAGCTATGACTGGGCCAGCTACCTGATGGCCGCACTCTTTGTCGTGATGCTGGTCATCCTGGTCTACGTCATGGCCAAGCCGGTCAAGAACTACGGCAAACCCAAGGCCCGCCGCTGAACAAATCCTTTTCCGGGGGATCTCCCCCGGGTCTCATTTTTCGGTTTTTCCTTCCGCAGCAGTCGGGTTCGAAAACTGGACATCTGATTCCAGTTGTAATTATTTTAGCACTGTATCTGCGTTTTAACTCAATTAACACAACGATCAGCAATGGATAGAGAAAAAAAGGAGCGGCGGTATCGGCTGTCGCGCTCTTTTGGGGCTTCGCTGTGCTTGTCCTTGCCGAGAGCGACAGTCCAACAGCAGACATTTTTTTTTCGGTTACAACGGATAGTGTGGGTCTATTTGCTA
>Ga0265294_10002217_pt1 | contig 25685 bp, 21 predicted proteins | sample MunlanPumphouse3_FD_192504 | JGI IMG/M metagenome (GOLD analysis project Ga0265294, IMG submission 192504) | Groundwater microbial communities from a municipal landfill in Southern Ontario, Canada - Pumphouse #3 | ecosystem: Environmental > Aquatic > Deep subsurface > Groundwater | place... | reverse complement strand
GAAAATGGTGCTGCAAACAGAACGGTTGCTGCTTCGTCCATGGCAGGAGAGCGATGCAGAGAGCTTGTATGCCTATGCCAAGGATAGCGATATCGGCCCGATTGCCGGCTGGCCTGCGCATACAAGTGTCGAGGAGAGCAGAAGTGTCATTAAGCATGTCTTCTCTGCACCTGAGGCATATGCCGTGTGTTTGAAGGGCGATGGAAAGCCGATCGGGGCAATTGAACTGAAATTGAATGGTCATACCGATATGACGGACAGAGACGATGAGTGCGAGCTTGGGTACTGGCTTGGCAAGCCTTTCTGGGGTCACGGTATTATGCCGGAAGCTGTCAGGGAGTTGATCCGTCATGGTTTCGAGGACCTGAACATGAGAGCCATCTGGTGCGGCTATTATGAGGGCAACGGTAAATCAAAGCGAGTCCAGGAGAAATGTGGTTTCACGTATTTCAGGACAACCGAGGGTCTTGATGTGCCGTTGATGGGTGAAAAGCGTACAGGTCATACGAGTGTATTGACCAGGGAAGCTTGGTTGAAACAGGCAATCACCCCTGTTGTGTAAAGATAGTTTTATAGGAATCAACTGAGATTTTAAAAACGTTGTGAGCAAATTTGCAAAACCCCTCTGGACAGCACCATAATATTTCCGTATTATTGTCAAAGTAACTCGGGCGCGTAACTCAGCGGGAGAGTGCTACCTTCACACGGTAGAAGTCGTTGGTTCAAACCCAATCGCGCCCATAAAGCAATTAACTCTACCGTAAAGAGTTAGTTGCTTTTTTTGTCGGTGAATATTGACGTGAAAACCCAAAAGGGTATGTAAAGGGGTATGCAGAGGCTATATGAACAGTGAGTTTTATGGAGTAGAAAAGAGTATGAACTACTATCTCACGAAGCGGAAAAAAGCCAAACGCAGTTACTTCTATGTCAATTTTACTGACCCGAATGATTCCAGGAAAATATTACTTTCTACAAGTGTAGAGCTGTTGCGGAGAAAGATTGGCATCAGTAGCAGACTTCCTGTCACCAGAGAAAAAGAAGCATATGCTATAGTTGAACGAGCAATAGCTGATGGGTTGATCAATCTCGACCGTGATACAAAGAACTTTGCTGACTATGTCCTTGATTTCTGGGACTTCGATACCTCTGAATATATCCGAAGACGCAACCAAAAAGCTCCCGATAGCATCGGTAAAGATTATGCGATGAACATGCTGGGGTGTTTCAAGAGACATGCACAGAAATATCTTCCGCCAAAATTGAATCTTCATGAAGTTACGGCATCGCACATCGAGAAGGTAATCGACTCACTCTTTGATGAGGGTGTCCTTTCTAACTCTACAGTGAAGAGAGTTGTACAAAGCATGTCAGTTCCTCTCAAAGAGGCAACCAGGAAAAAATGGATTGCCCACAATCCGATGGATGGAGTTGAATCCATCGTAAACAACCATAAAGAGCGTGGGATTTACTCTATAGAGGAAATTCGTAAGATTTTAGATCGACTCTACATGAAAGGCACCATTGGCGTTACTGAGATACGGAAGACACGTTGTAAAAAAAACATATGGGAAAAGAAACCCCAAACCGTCAAAACCAACTTAAAGCCATACCTAGCGGTAATGCTGGCTGCATATACTGGAATGAGATCTGGTGAAATCCGGGCACTTCGATCTGAACAAATGAGGATCGTCAACGATGATTTTTGCATAATCAAAGTTGATAGGGCCGTCAATGACTATGCTGGGGAAAAAAACACAAAAGGCAAGCGTGCTCGCAGTGTTCCCATCCCTAGGTTTTTATACGACATGCTCATAAAGGAAGCCAGCTCTAATCCACACGATGGAAGTAGTTTGGTTTTCTGGTCAAAAAAAAGTGCAACCAATCCAATCTCAACAAATTTCCTTGTTAAGCAACTCTACAAAGCACAAGAAGCTATCGGTATAACTGAAAAGCAAAGACTGGAACGCAATTTAGATTTCCACAGCCTGAGGCACACTTTCAACACAAATTTGCGTGGACGGATTTCAGAAAAGTCATTGCGTGCAGTCGTCGGGCATGAAAGTGTCGAAATGTCTGACCTCTATACACATGCGACTGAAGAGGATGTTATCGCAGTAGGTGTGGCGATTGTGGATATATTCAAATCAATATATGAAGGAAAAGCTGGGGATGGAGGTAGTACTTGAAACGCTCGTATGTTAGTCAAAAAATCAACGTGATTGGAGAGAATTTTCGAAATCTTGTTACCATGAAAGTTGCAGGGGAAAAAGATTCTTGGGATCCGCTGTTTTTGGCAATGACCAAGCTTCAGATGTCCATCCATGCCCAATTTCTTACCGAATTAATAAACCAATTGTATGAAAGTAATTCCTTATTACTTTCGGATACGTTTGAAGAGGAGATGGAAAAGCTCTATCAGACTCTTTGGGATCAATGCTATGCATCTGGAGATAGATTCAATTACTGTAGCTTTTCTGATTTTTGGAATCGGCTACTCGAACAAAAGAACATACCCAAAGAAGAGATACAAGACTACTACCATGCGAAAATGCAGATTTTCATTATCTGGAAAACGCTTATTACTCTGTACCCTTTCGGACAGGAATCAATAGTAGATAACTATATCCTTAAAAAGGACAAGGATTTTATTGATGGTGCTTTTTATCAAGGATGTAGTAATACACTTCTCACCCGCTTGATTGCATTGATGGGTAGTGAAATGTACATACCTGTATGTCATGATTGGAAAAACTCAACGATTCCTGCAACTATTAGACCTATTTGTCATGTATCTGGCATACATGAAGATAAAAATGAATTAGTAATCAGTCATGGTCCTTATGGTGAGAAGACTCTTGGCGACATATATGAAGACTATTCCACAATGCAACCACTTGATGAATTTGCACTCCAATATATGGTATTCTTGCATGTGGTTGAACATGACCTTGCACAATCCATTGCACAACTTTCGAATGCTTATGCTTGCGTGATCAGTACTTTGGGTGGTGAAACAGACTTTTTAGGCCAGCCATGGGAGCAGGAGACTCAAGGACACTCCGACTTGCATCTCGAACAATTCAAGAAGGTTTTCAACCAATTACTGGATGATAAACTTGCTCCTTTCAAGAAGGTTTTCAACCAATTACTGGATGATAAACTTGCTCCTTTTAAAGATCTTGTTTCAAACAAATCTAACGATCCTTGGGAAAATTATGAATACAAGGTTTGGGAACAGGTGGCACTTGAAAATAAGTTGATGATCAGAGCGTCTGAACAGCCTGGTATATATATTATTGCCGTACGTTCAGTTAAAGATTTTTTCGATGTCCTCTATCATGAGCTTAAAGAATACACCAAGATTCACGTTAAATCTGAGGACCCTCAAGCATGGTATCAATTTAAACCCACTGACCTAGAACTCTGCGAAGCTTTAAGAAAAGATGAAAGCCTCAAAAAATACGCCAAAATTACCTTCCAATCAACTAGAAGCAGACCTTATTGAGGAACTATCAAACATACGACATATAAAAAACCTATACAAAATCATGGTTTTTGCAATCTATCTCTAGTTGGCTATAAAAGTTAAAATAAAGACAAACACAGGAATCGCGAGCAATGCATCGCGAAAAGGAGTTGTCTTTATGGTACGTATTTATTTGGGATTTGATGTCTTTCCAAATCTGCATGCATCTCTTTTTTCTTTTGTCACATTGATGGAAAGGAGAGCTGCATGAATAATCCAAAACTACAGAAGCAGTACTACAATGTAACAGAAATTGCCGAATTATTGGGCATATCGGAGAAGACTGTCCGAAAGTATGTATGGCAAAAAACGATTCCCTATTTGAAGATCGGTGGCCATGTTCGATTCGACATCGATAAGATCCATGCCTGGTTGGAACAACGAGAAGTACCTACCTTGGATGAAATCAGGTATGGAAATCGTAGTAGGAGGTCGTGAAGATGAGTGGTCATCCGATTTCCACCATACAACCTACAACTACAATGATTGTTGAATGGTATATTCATAATAAGTATGGAGAAATTAATCCAGATAAACAATACCCAGCTAGAGATTTGCTGACAGCAATTATAACAATACTGGTTAATAAGCACCGTCACCAACAGTTGCAGGACATGACGTTCAATCAACTACTGTTTGCTGCATTAACAAATGATGAGGGGGTAACAGTCAATGGCAAAACTAACCAAACGTTACATCAACCATGATGAGAATGCATCGAGGGATGAGAAGATCCTGAAGATGCGCGAAAAATACGGCGCCCGAGGCTACGGTCTCTTCTGGGAGATTGTTGAGTACCTCTTCACCACCAATGGGAAGGCGGAACTTAATGCAAAAGTAGTGAGTCTAGCAATCGGGGAAGATGTGAGAGCTGTGAGGAACTTCCTGTCTGACTGCATCGACGTTTACCAATTGTTCGAGACAGATGGGACCTACTTCTGGTCGAAAAGGCTCATATCCCACATAGATCGGATTATTGCTATATCCGCGATGAAAAGCAAGGCTGTTCAGAAAAGGTATGAGAATAAATCTGTTAATTTATCCTTATATAACGATATAGATAGACATGGAATTACAGAGGAACCCTACACGTGTACTACAGATGTACTACAGCTGAACAACAGCACTGGTACTATAAATAAAATAAATGAAATAAAAAAAATAAATGATTATTGTAGGGAAAAGAAACCACAACAAAATAATTTTTTAAAACCAACCATCGAAGAAATTGAGGCATATTGCATTGAGCGAGAAAACACCGTCAATCCCATCCAATTCTTTGACTATTACGAAGCCAATGGTTGGAAAGTAGGCAGGAATTCCATGAAGGATTGGAAAGCTGCAGTTCGTACTTGGGAACGCAACGACAGCAGTGGAAAGAAATCCAAGGTAGTTGTGCAAAATGATCCCTATGCAGAGCTGAGGTGAAGAGATGCAGGAAGAACGTTATTTCATAGGCCAGATTCTCTGGGACCCAACCATACTCAATAAAACCATCGTTACTCCATCGGATTTCCAAGGTGAACAGGAACGGGCAATCTACGAAGCGATGTTGGTCCTTTCCCGGGATAATGGTGTGGTCGACGAAAACTCGACTGCAAAGAAGAGTGGGGTCCCACTCTCTAGAATTATTGAACTCAAGGACAGTAATGTCATTTCATCAACCTGGGAGCATTATCAGAAGGTGTTGATCGATACCTCACGGGTGAGAGCAATCAAGAAGACTTGTGAACGAGTCCTTAAAAGCGACCTGCCTGCAGACGCTTTGGTAGATATGTTCATTGAGGAAACCCAGGATGCGAGAGGTAGGATGATATTCAGACCCTGTGCATTACCCACCTGTATCGAGGAGAGCATTGCTGCCCTTGAAGCCCGAATAGAGAGTAAGAAGATTCCTGGGCTTTCAACTGGATACCCAATCCTGAATTCTTATATCGGGGGCCTGCAAAAAACTCGCTTGTATTATTTGGGTGCTCGTCCTTCACAGGGCAAGAGTACTCTCTTGATGAATCTTGTGGCCAATTGCAATGTTCCTTGCATTATCTTCTCTGCTGAGTCAAGCAAGACGGAATTTGCGGATAGAATGATCATCCGCGAGAAGAGGATCAACAGCAGCCAATACTACAATGGGACCCTTACTGAAGCTGAAGCCAAGAAAGTGATGGAGGCAAGCAGTGAACTCTACGACAGGAACCACATCATCATCCATGACGAGCCGAACATCCCGCTGGCAAGACTTATTCAGATTGCCAGGGATGCTAAACGATACAACAAGGTTGAGGCAATATTCATCGATTACGTACAGCTTTTGGTGTTCTATGATCAGTCACGCCCAAAGAATGAGCAGGTATCAGAGATATCGAAGCAATTGAAACAGCTGGCTAGAGAGCTGGATGTACCTGTTATCTGTGCAGCACAACTGCGTAGAGATGCAGAGGGCAAGAAACCACAGTTAAGCGATTTCTCTGATTCCACACAGCTTGAACGGGATGCTGATGTAGCAATCATGATCTACCATATCGACAAGAAGGAAGGGGATGACAGCAATCGTGAGACGTTCTTGCTGATCGAAAAGAACAGGGATGGCAGGCTTGGGTATATACGTATGGACTACCAACCGGAATATATGCTTTTCAGAGAGGCGAGAGATCAACAAATACCGAAGAAAAAGGATTGATGTCACCTAGGTATTATCTGTCCCGATTGACACCATTTAAATAGCAATTCGTCATATACTGTCAATGAAAACAGAGGAGGTTTTATGAGTTCGGAGAGTTCTATTCTAGATGATCAAATGATAGATAACTCAGTGATGCTACTACAGAGTTCAACAAAACTACTTGAACGGATTCATTCCTATCTGGTCCAGAATCCATTGAAAATGATCACGGTTGAGGAATTTGTGACTTTTGCAGAATTACTCTTCAAAGCCAATGACTTGGCATATGAGCTCATTCGGCTTGTTAAAAACAAAGGGAATGCATGTGAGCGAGGATAAGAACCAAACGGCCCCTATCTGGGAGCGACAGAAGGGAGAGACAACCAAAGCCTATGCTGCTTTTTGCGCCTATAGAGATTATGGAATTGATAGGAGTATCCAAAAAGTAGTTAACAAGTATATAGAAAATTCCTGGTCCATGTCGCTATTGCTCAGATGGTCAGCCAAGCATAATTGGATCCAGCGATGCGTTGCATTCGATTCCTACATGGATAAGGAACGTCAGAAAGAGTACCTTGCGCAAACGCTGGAGATCAGTAGAAGACAAGCACAGAGTGCAAGGCGGATCCAGGAAATTGCTCTAGTAAGACTCAGTCAGCTAGATCCCTCTACGTTATCCAACCAGGAGTTACTACGATATCTTGAGGTAGGTATGAAGCTTGAACGCGAAGCCTTGGCATGTATGCCCGCGGATTCCATCACCGAAGAGACAGCTAAAGAGTCTGATATCATCGGAGATCGCATGTGTAAGGATTTGTTGGAAAGGAGCAAGAGGTTGTTGGGTGTATCCGACTTGGGAAAAGCCATTTAAACATCAAATCCGTGCTTTTCATTTCTCAGAGATTGGGAGGGCTGTTAATGGTCATCAAGCACATGCTATCAAGTCCCTTTGCGTATGAGTGATGTTTTTTTGTAAAGAATAGTGTTAGAGCGAAAACACAAATATTCCTTAGCTCAAAGCTCCTGGTGCTAGAATGGTTTTTTTACAATAAATTCTGGAATTATCATAATCCATGAATAATGTAACTATCTTTCCAGATTTCTGAGAGGCTGATGATTTTCTCACATAGTAAATGGAGAAAACCCAATGAGAAATGCCCTGAAGGTCCTTAGGTTAGGTGTAGCTTTGATGGAGTTATCCATCATGTTACTTCAGAGGGGTGTTTTCACTCGATGCCAACAATTAGGAGATTCTTGTGAATGAAGTTTTCAAAGAGAAAGCCATCCATATTACACTCCGGTAAGAACTTCTTGCTATTCCCACTATTGAAGTCCGTAGAAAACAACCCTTAGAAGTACCGACAGAAAAAACCAATCAGAGTCCAACACAACCAAAGTCAGAATAAAGAAACAAATCTGCCAAGTTTGTTTACTTTACCTTAACTACAGGAAGTTCAGTTCAATTGAGTTCGACGGCCCAGCCCGACCTCTTGACCGGAAGCCCCCCAGCCATTGAATTTTGAGAACCCAGCTAGCCTAATCTGACTGACAGGTAGCATGTCCACATTTTCTGCATCAGTTTCATGAATAGCACTCTTCCCTAGGAGATAGATTGCACCTTATTGCAAATATATTTATTCTCCTCACTACTCATTAACAAAGAATTTATCTTATGATAAGATTTGTTTTACAAGAACCACCACTGAATCGCTATCTCTCGCAATGCTCTTTAAATCTATTTCCCATTCAATAAGCGCTCTATACATAATTGGATTCGAGCCTTGAAACCGAATAAGCCAATTAATGAAACTCTTTACTTCTTCTCTTGATAGCACCCCGTTAGTAATTATCGATTCAAGAAGTTGTATTCGTTCAGACCGTGTTAAGAGACTGTTACGGGAGACCGAATATCCACATCTATTGAGAATAGATTGAGAACGAAACTCGTTCGAATCAAATTCATGATTTCTCAGATAACTGCTTAGTTCACTATCCTTTACAAAATCACAAAGAGCATTTTTAAGAAGAAACCTTTTTTCTTCATAAACTGAAGATAGGATGTAATACCGGTTGCATTGTTCGCAATATCCAGCTGGAATACTAACTGACGAAAGGCCTTTTCCATCAAAAGCTTTTGTAAGTATTACAGCTTGTATCGATTGTAAGTTATGGCCTTTACTTGAACAGGAAAAAGTATGAACCATTACTATAAAATTCTGAGGTTTAATGACATACTCGTTTTTTGTTTCCTCTTTTTCTGTCACTTTCTGAGCATAAATATCGTCAATTTTTATCCCAAGTGCATTTCTAATTTTAGTTACCCACATATCCCATTTAAGTTCATTAAATATCTCGGGAACCAAATATGGCTTCATTTCTAAATAGTTTTCTTTTTTTTTGACTGTAGCAATGATGATATCTATTGATTCACTATTTAAACCATAAAGTAAATCTTTTTCCAATTTAGACTTCTGTCGATATTCAAGTTTCAATTTTCCTATATGCAAATTGGGAGCTAAATCAATTCCTAGTTTTCCCATTTCTGAGTAACGTATATATCTCTCAATATCATCATTGGTGTGTATATGAAAACCGTTCTTATCGATTGCCATAACTCTATACACATCCCCGTTTTCAATCATAACAAAGGAACCAAGCTTAATACCTTTTTGCTTTAATAAATTTTCCTTTTTAGATCCATTAATACCGACTTTTTTTTTCTTTTTTGATTCTAGAGAACCCTTCTTTTTGGATTCATACTTATTGGATTTTGGAGAACCATTCTTTTTAGACTCTTTCTTATTGGGGAAAGCCTTAGCTATAGGTTTTCCTTTTCCGGGAACAGCATGATAAATTATTGAGGCCTTGGGATTTGTGAATTTTTGATGCTCATTCTGCTTAGCTAGCGGTTTTACATCTTCCTTCTTACTAATACTTTTTTCATAGTGATTACTGTTCTTCTTGGTATACTTCCCATTTTGATTTGCCTTTTCAACTAAATCTTTCTGTATCTTAATACCATTTGACCAAACTAAATAATCTTCATTCGTGTCCATTGAAAAGAAAATCTCCATGATTAGAATATTTTTATCACTTTGAGAAGAAATACTACAATGTATATATGGTGTTGTCAAAAGAAGAATTCTTTTTTGAATTCAGTTTTACACTTAAGGTTTTTACACTTATAAGGGTTTCCTTTACACATCAATGAGAGCGTGAGATAATACAGGCAAGACGTTGATTTATGGGTAATCCCCTACTTGCAGGCGTCTCTAAAGAACATGCTAAAACGGAGGATTCAATGATTAAGGGAATTTGCCATCCAAAGGCTCTGCATCACTGTCTCAACCGATTTTAGCATGTTCTCAACCTTATTCTGGAGGACCATTATGCGAAAGAGAAGTTTCAGTGACTGTGACCTGTTGTTCGATGGTGCAATGCTGCATGGCGGGATGGGATGGCGAGAATACATCAAGAGAACCGGAGAACATACCTGGACTGTTTGGTATGACCCCTTGGATAGTGATGATGCATATTTTTATGAAAGAAGCGAATATGACATCTCTTCTCTGATTACCTATGTCTTGGAACGCGATATTTGGTTGGAATACGACAATCTTGGAGAAGTCCCCTGCATTTCCTTAAGTGAGCAAGAACAGGAGTATTTTGAGTACAAGCATCCTGGCGGTACCATCGGGCCTCATATGAACAACCTCTTGAGACACCTCTTGAAGCATGGGAATGAGGGAGAACTGCTCATGGTCAAGATTGCTGCCGAGATAACCGGTATTGCAGCCAATGAGGTTGTAGATTCGGATCTCATCAACCTAAAGATTCTCAATGTCTCAAGAAAGGCAATCTGGAAAGGTGTCTATAAAAAGGCGTTTGAAATATCAAGCTACTATGGCAAGGGACAAATTTATCCACCCAGCGGCAATGGAATAGCACCGTTGTTCCTCTACTCGGGAAGCAATCCCTACTATTACAATTACCAGCCAAACTATGTGAAACTCAGTGAAAGAGCCAAGAAAGAACTCAAGGAAGTGCAACGAAAGAACGTGAAGTATTCACTTATCTTCCATATCCCCCATGCAGGTCGCGATATCCCAAGTAATTATATGGATCAGTTTCTCTTAAGTTATGAGGATCTATATGACGAACACCTGAGGCTGGTGGACCAATATGCGGATGAACTCTTTGATCCATCCGGGTATCGCAGTGTGATCTCACCGGTTTCCCGCTTACTCTGTGATGTCGAACGCTTCTCCAATGATGAGGAAGAGCCGATGGCCAGAATCGGGATGGGAGCCGTCTACCTCAACACTACTGATGGCAAACCCTTGAGAAGAGATCTCTCAAAGAAGGAACGCGACCATCTCATCGAGGCGTATCACCGGGAGAACGAGCGTCGTGTTGAACTTTGTCTGGATGAAGCAATACTTTCCAATGGCTTTGCCCTGATCATCGACTGTCATACATTTCCATCCATTCCGCTCCTCTGTGATGGGGATCAAGCAACACCCCGTCCCGATATCTGCATCGGAACGAATGAAGATCAGACATCACCAGAAGTGATAGAACTTGTTACTAAATATTTCACTGAACTCGGCTATTCGGTATCCATGAACGCTCCCTATACAGGGACCTACATCCCCAGAAAGTACTTGTTACGAAAGAAGAAAACTGACGTAGCAAGAGAAAGTGCAGCAAAGGTTGAATCCATTATGATCGAGGTGGACAGATCGTTGTACATGGACGAAAAAACTGGAGAGAAACTTCCACAGTTCAATGAGCTACAAAACAGGCTTAGAGCACTCTGGCCAATATTGGAACAGTATATAGTCACTCGGGGAGGGATTGAAAAAAGAGGATATAGAGAAATATGAAATTCGAAATATAGACTGGATAATAAGCAGAGTTTTCTGCCTAGTTTGGTTGATTGAACTCCTACTGTTCATGCTCTCTTTCAACAACGGATTGATGAGAACAGATGTAGTTGGCGGATCTTAAACAACGCCTTCAAGCGTACCTAGTAGAAGCCTCTCATAGGAACTAGTAAAAATGATACTTTTTTACAACTTTTCCACTACAAATACACTGAAAATATAAAAGTTTAAATTGTGCTTATAAAGTAAAAAGTTTATAATCAGGCATTATGACAATATCCGAAGAAATTCGAATGCTATGTGGTAGATTCAGCATTTCAATTGCAGAGTTAGCAAGAAGGACTGGACAGTCTCCTCAGAATCTCAGCTCCAAATTAAAGAGAGGAAGCTTTACCGTTTCCGAACTTGAAGCCATTGCTAAGGCGACGGGAACTACATATAAACGCTGTTTTATTTTGGATAACGGAGAAGAGGTATAAACTAATGGTATTTAGACTTGGAGAGCTGTTCTGTGGCCCTGGCGGTCTGCAATTACATCTTCCATAGAAGGACTCTCGTCCGGGATGTAACCGTACATGCTGCCGTTGCCGTCCGGGTTAGGCACATCGAGAGAAAGGGTGTCACCTGCCGCATGATACTCGCAGCCGACGCAATCGCCGTCACACTTCCAGATGAAGCGGTAAGGGCACATGCACCTGCCGTGGTTCTGTTCCTTGTCACGGATACGGGACGCTTCTCTATAGAAGGAATCGTGCTGCTCCTTTGTGACTGGAACCTTCTCACCAGTGCTGCGGATGTAGATGAAATACTGCTTTACTTCTTTTGACATAAATTTTTCCTCCTGTGATTTGCTGTTTGTGAGCAATCGCAGGGGAAAAATTCATAGGTCGTTCATCGCCTGTCTGTATTTGTAGATTGATTTTTACAGACTTTTTCGATATAATAGGAATTAGTGGGAAACACTTGGAATTACCACGAACCACGGAACCTATATATCGAGCCGATGCCAGAAGCCAATTAGCCCCTGTGACTACTTCACAAGAGCCATCCAATCGTTCGGTGGGTCGGCTGCTATAGTTCGTAAGGTTCTTAAGGTTCGACTTGAAAATTTGGAGAGAAAAACAGTGACAACAGATGAAAAACCACGGCTTTGTGGCGGCACCTTCTTTGTCCTGGTTCTTCAGGCACTGAGGCAGCGTGTCAAAGCGAGGCAGCATTATAAGGGCGAGAGGGATGGCCTCTCAGATCCGGAAGTCTTGATGGGGCTGATCAAAGTGATCAATCCTGAGTATCAGGAACCGAGAGAAGGAGCCCTTAAGGGAAAGACAAACGACTTTAAGTCATGCAAAACATCAACCGGACAGTATTTGCCGTTCGGCAACACACCCGAAATAGATACTTTTGATAAGCGCGTGAGGGAGAGATTCCCAGATGCGCTTAATGCCATGTCTATTTTTGTGGACGATTTCCTTGAAACAGGCACAGAGGTTCAGAAGGACGTCCGCCTTGTAAAAGCACTTCTTGATCTGATTCAGCAGGATGACAGCATTGGTAAGGATGAAGAATTCTATGTCAGTGAAGATGGAAGCAAAATAAAAAAGACCGCACTGGGCGGTCTTCGAAAAGTGTGCCTTCCAGCATTTCTGCTTGGAATTTGGCATTATGTAGTTGTGTATAGAAAAGATAATAGCGTAGGACGCAGCACCTATGATGAGTGGTGCCCTGAAAATGGACGTGCTCCAAGAACATACTCTGGTGGCATGGGCAGAAACATCACTGCCGAAATAGATGTATACACTCTTAAATGCGAACGGTCAGGAAAGACCTCTGCCAGTGAGAAAGACGAGGATCAGGTGTTTGACTTCGGAGATGAAGATCAAGAAGATGAAACATTTGATTTCGGAGATGAAGACAAAGAGAAGACGACTCCTCCTACCACACAGAATATTTACAACCCGCTGATCATTCAGCAATCAGGCGCAGGTAGTACAGTCATCCCTAACTATGGAACTATCAACCTTGATCTTGGTAAGCGAGGAGGTGGTTCCAATGAGTGACGAGATCCAAGTGATATCTGCAGCAAAGCTTCCGGCAAATGGTCAGTCTCAGTATATTCAGGGTGGAAACGATGCGGTGATGATTCCGAACTATGGAACCATCAATATGCAGGTTACACAGCAGATGGCTGCAATGCCTTATTTCGGAGGAAATTTCTATATTCCGCCGAAGGTTGATCGGGAGTATTACAACATATTTGTCCTTGGCGGAGAAGAGTTCGACAGACCTTATGTCAAGATACCGCGTAATCGTTCCTTGAACGAGTGCATGACAAAAGAAACGATGGACAAATTTGCTCCGATGACCGAGGAGAACAGAGCCCAGATAAAAACAATGCCTTCACTTTTTATGGCAGAAAATAGCCAATATGGTAAAGCCGATGAGAGTCAAAAAGTGATTTACGGGTTCGTGCCCGACATAAAAATATACGATAACTATGTGAAGGCTTATTACTGCGGTTACAAACTGGATGTTCCACAGTGGAGGCTGAATGAGCTTCTCGAAGAGCTCCAGCTTGTAGGCGATGATAAGCTGAATGAAATGAACAGGACTCATTGGGCGATCAAGCGCTGTGACCTGATACAGGAACTGCTTGAGGCCGGAGTCCAGATACCTGTATTTAGCACTGGTGATTCACACTGAGATGATGGAGGAAACCATGAGTAACGAAATAGAAAACACTGCAGCAGAAGCAATGCCAGAAAAATGGGTAAACCTTGAAGATATTGCAGATCATCTTAGCGTCAGCACTGATACAGTCAGGAACTGGATCAAGGACGGCAAGCTGCCGTTCTACAAGGCTGGCAAGCGATATAAATTCAAGATTTCTGAAGTGGATGCGTGGCTCCGGGACGGAAAGATCTCGGATTGACCGATTGAGCCCAATTATATGAAAGGAGGCGACATAGTATGACTGACAAGATGACGTCTTTAATAAAACTGATAAAACTTGATACTGCCACCTTTCATGGTGAGACGGTAGATCCGACATATGTAAATTTCTTTTTTGGAAAGAATGGAGCTGGCAAGAGCACACTTGCTAACGCATTTAGGTACCCGGAGTGCCTTGACTGGGCGACAGGCGTCAACCCAGCGGATTATACAATCCTTGTCTACGATCAGGATTTCATAACACGAAATCTTGCAGACTATGGAGACTTGAAAGGCGTATTCACGTTAAGTGAAGAAAATGCTGAAACCAGAAAACAGATCGACGATAAGACGGAAGAAAGAAAAACCGTAGTTGCTGACGGGAAGCAGGCCGCCGAAGATCGTGATAAGAAAACCGGTGAGTTGAAGCCTCTTCGAGATGCATTTGAAACTACGTGTTGGAACACGACCGATGACCTCAGAAAGAGCTTTGATCAGACTCAGAACGGTAAGAAAAAGAAGCTGCAGTTCGCAGATGAGGTTTTATCCGGTCATCATGCCGCTGTTGAGCATAAGAAAGAGGACATCCAGAAACTATACGATATCGCTTATGATCCGGATGCCCGAAAGTATCCGCTGTTTAAGAAGTCGACGGATCTTGAAGGTGAATATGACCTTTCCGGAGCCAGCTACCTCGGCGAAGAAGTTACAAGCCGTAGTGAAACGCAATTCGCAAAATTCATGAAGGCGCTGAATGCGACGGAGTGGGTTAAGAAAGGCCATGCAGACTATGTTGGCCACACTGAAGGAAAGTGTCCATTCTGCCAAGGAAAGCTGCCGGAGACCTTTGAAACAGATATAGCACAGGCTTTTGATGAGGGCTATCAGAAAGCGCTTGATACGCTGGAAACACTGGAGACGGAATACACTGCAAAGATGGCAGCGATGGTAGAGCTGTTTAAAAATAATCTCTCAGTTGTATTTCCAAAGGTGGAGACGGCAGATTATGAAAAGCTGGTTGCTCAGCTCGAGACTCTTATTACTGAAAACGAGCAGCTGATAGCTAAGAAGCGCACAGCTCCGGGTGAGTTGGTTGAATTAAAGGATACAGATACCATCATTGCAGAACTTGATGATGCGATTGCCGAGATTAACAAAACAATTCAGGGCAACAACGACATAGTTGACACAAAACCTGATAAGAAATTGGAATGTTTCAACATGGTGTGGGAGGAGATTGCCTTCCTGCTAAAAGATGATGTTGCAGCTTATAAAAAGAGCAAGGCAGATATTGAGGCGGAAGCAAAGAGGCTGGATGGCAGGGTCAAAACGCTTCAGGGAGAGTATAGAAAGCTATCCGGCGAGATTAACACGCTCAATGCAAGCGTAATAAATACAGCTGCCACGGTTGATAGTATCAATGCGCATCTGAAAGATTCAGGTTTTGAGGGCTTTACTCTTCATGAAAAAGAGGGCGTGAAAGGAACCTATGAGGTTATTCGTGAAGATGGACGGGTGGCTGATCACCTCAGCGAAGGTGAGAGAAACTTCATTGCGTTCCTATACTTTTATCACGTTGTACGAGGAAGCCAATCAGAGACGGATTCTGGGAAGGATAAGATTGTAATTATAGACGATCCTGTTTCCAGCATGGACTCCAGTGCCCTGTTCATAGTAAGCGCTCTTGTGCGTGAAATGATCGGGGTTTGCAGCAATAACGTAAGCGGCGCAGCCGTCAGAGGGAACGGTACTGAATACGAAGGAAAGTATATCCAGCAGCTGTTTATACTGACGCATAATGCTTTCTTCCACAGGGAGATCACGTATAACCAGGTGAGCCATTACCGGTATGTTTCCTTCTTTAAGGTAAACAAGAAGAATAACGTATCGACAGTAGAAAAATGTGTCAAAGAGGCCACTAAGGTTTCTGAGAAAGACCGGAATTACAACCCGGTACAGAATTCCTATAATGCGCTTTGGCGTGAGTACGAGACACTGGATTCCCCGATCCCGTTGATGAACGTGATCAGGAGGATTCTTGAATATTACTTCATCCAGCTATGTGCAGTCGATAACAATGTGTTGAGCACGACCGTTCTGGAAGCTGTTAAGAAAAAAATAACTGAAGACGCTGGTGGCGGAGTTCCAGATTATACAAAGTATCATCTGGCGCAGGCGATGCTCTCTTACATCAACAGGTCGGATGCATTTAATGATGGAATGCATTTTGTGGATGAGAGTATAGACTGTGATCAGTACAGGGATGTGTTCCGCACGATATTTGACGTGATGGGGCACGGGCAACACTTTAAGAGAATGATATCTGAAGCGGATTGAGTCCATATTATAGGACACCCGTTTTGATAGGATAGAATTGGAAGGATAGGATGGCCTATGGCAAAACAAGTAAAATCTCGGCAACGAGTCGCGGATCACGGTGAAGTATTTACTGCTGAGCGCGAAGTGAACGCGATGCTGGATATGGTGAAACCAGAGACGGAGAGGGTTGACAGTCGGTTTCTGGAACCAGCCTGTGGCGATGGTAATTTTCTTAGCGAAATTCTTCGTAGGAAGCTGGAAGCAGCCAAAAAAAGAGCCATACCGCCAAGAAGGAAAAAACCTCTACCTCTTGAATTTGAGAAGCAATCGGTAATAGCGGTAGCCAGTATATATGGAGTTGATCTTCTCATTGATAATGTTATTACATGCCGGAATCGATTGTATGAGATCTGGGACAAGGAATATACAGAAATATGCAAGAAAGAAGTCAATGAAGACTGTCAAGAAGCAGTGAGATTTATTCTTAGTAGAAATATTGTGTGCGGCAATGCCCTCAGTATGAAAGAGGTCGATGAAAACGGAAATGATACAGCTGAGCCGATTGTTTTTTCAGAGTGGGCGTTTGTAACCGGAAATAATATGCAGCGGAAGGACTACCGATTCGACAAACTGCTTGCTGGAGAGTATGAGCCCGATCCGGGCGCTAAAAAAAAGAAGAGAAAAAGTGTAGAAAACGAAGTCGGACAGATGAATTTGCTCGACTTCCTACCAGAAGAAAAACCGAGTGATGAAGGAGAGTTCTTGACCTCCTACATTGCAAATTATAGGAGGGTGCAAGATCATGGCGAATAATTTGTTTAACACAATTTACAATCCGGACGTTCTGTCATGCATAGCAAATCTGTCAAACGATGAGGTCTTCACGCCTCCAGAAGTTGCAAATGCTATGTTAGACATGCTTCCGCAGGAATTGTTTGAAGATCCAAATGCAACATTTCTTGATCCTGGTTGTAAAAGCGGAGTTTTTCTTAGAGAAATTGCTAAGCGGCTGCTTAAAGGACTGGAACCTCTTTATCCAGATCTTCAGGAGCGAACAGATCATATTTTTAAGAAGCAGCTTTATGGAATCTCAATTACAGAGCTTACAGCGCTTCTGTCAAGAAGAAGCTTGTACTGCTCAAAAACTGCAAATGGGAATTATGCAGTAACCCATTTTGACACAGTTGATGGGAATATTCGATTTAAAATAATACAGCATCGGTTTCAGAATGGAAGATGTGTATTCTGCGGTGCATCAGAGTCGGAATACGGCAAAGAAAAGCGCGGAGATGATCTTGAAACTCATGCTTATGAGCTTATTCACACAACGCATCCGGAGGAAATATTCAAAATGAAATTTGATGTAATAATTGGAAACCCGCCTTATCAGCTTAGTGATAGCGGAAATGGAAAAAGTGCAAAACCTATTTATCAACATTTTGTAGAGCAGGCAAAGAAATTAAACCCTCGCTATTTGACAATGATCATTCCTTCAAGATGGTTTACCGGAGGAAAGGGACTAAATGAGTTTAGGCAGGAAATGTTATCAGATAGACGCATCCGAAAGTTGGTAGATTATGAGAATTTTAAGGATGTATTTCCGGGCGTGGATTTGGCGGGAGGTGCCTGCTATTTCCTTTGGGATAGAGATAATAAAGGCGCTTGTGAAGTAACAAATTTCAATCCGGATAGGCCATCAGTCGCTGTGAGATATCTCGATGAATACGATACTTTTATTCGGCAGAATCTTTCGGTAGATATAGTGAAAAAGGTTACGTCAAAATACAAATCATTTCTGAATGATCGGGTTTCTTCTCGTAAGCCATTTGGTTTACCAACAAATTATGATCCTCAAGAAAAGGGAGTGCCTTGCTGGTTCATTCAGAGAATAGGATTGAAATATGCAAGAAGAGAAGATGTAGATGATAGCAGAGGCTATCTTGATAAATGGAAGCTATTGGCACCTAAGGCACCAATAGCGGGTCAGACTGATTTCACAAAGCCGGTAGGTTTCTACTATGAAGGAAACACACGCATTGCTAAGCCCGGCGAGTGCTGTACAGAATCATTTATCGTTTTGGGTGCTTTTGATAGCGAAAATGAAGTTTTGTCATATCGATCATATATCTTTACAAAGTTAGTTCGCTTCCTTTTGCTTCAAACGGTGGTATCTCAGGATGTAACAAAGAAAAATTATTGCTTCGTTCCTGATCTTGGTACTTATACGGGCGAATACACAGACGAGATGCTGAAAAAAATGTGGTCGATTTCCAATGAAGAATGGGAATATATAGATTCAAGAATTTCTGCGGTAGGTGGCGATGAGTGAGGTGAGCAACATGGCAGAACATTGGATTATTCCATGCAGTGTTAAAGTATATGACATTATTGAGCATTTTAAGAAGCAAAATCTTGTCGTATGGAAGAACTCATTCACGATTCGTAAGGGTGATATTGCTTATATCTATATTGGGAGCCCGCATAGCGAAATAAAGTTCAAATGCGAGGTCGTGAGTGATTCAGTGGATGAGAAATTACTATCGGAAAATGAATATGCTATTCCAGCTAAAAAATCGAATAACTATTTTTCAAAAAAGGAAAAGTATATTCAGATGAAACTGATAACTGAATATCCTAATGGAACTTTTAAACTTGAAGATCTACGTGAGCATGGGCTTGGTCAGGTTCAGATACAAGCAAGAACGGATAGACGCTTACAACAGTATATAAATGAAAAAGAGTCCGAAATATTTGATAAAGAGGAGGTGACGACAAATGCCTGATATGGTGTTTTTCCCTCAGAGACCTGATTCTCATCCATCAATTTATGTTTATGAATTTGAAGGCGTAGCTTCACACAAAGGCTACGTTAAGGTCGGCTATACTGAGCGCGATGTTGAGACTCGTGTGAAAGAGCAAGTGCATACTGCGGCTGTTCCATATCGCATTCTGGCTTATTGGTCAGCCATGAAAAATGATGGCAGCTGTTTTACGGATCATGATGTACATGATCAACTAAAAAAAAGAGGATTTAAACAATTAAATGCTGGGGAAGATAGAAATGAATGGTTCCGTTGCAGTGTAAACGATGTTAAGGCCGCTGTCACTGCAATTAAGACTGGAACTGAAAATATTGAAAATCGTACACAGACATTTAAAATGCGTCCCGAGCAAGAAGATGCTGTGAATCGTACAATGGCCTACTATAAATCCGCTTACGAGGAAAATAGCGGGCGTACACCGAAGTTCCTTTGGAATGCAAAGATGCGTTTTGGAAAAACTTTTGCTTCTTATGAACTTGCTAAGAAGATGGGGTTTAAACGCGTTTTGATTCTGACATTTAAGCCTGCTGTACAGACAGCTTGGAGAGAGGATCTGATGAGCCATGTTGACTTTGAAGGTTGGCAGTTTATTACGCGCCCGGAGAAGATTGGTGGTAAGTCAACAGATCAGCAGTACAAAGAAGCAGATAAGGATAGACCTATCGTTTGCTTTGGTTCATTTCAAGATTTTCTTGGAGTAAATAAGGAAACCGGCGGAATTAAGGCAAATAACGAATGGGTGCATTCTACGAACTGGGATCTTGTTATTTTTGATGAGTATCATTTTGGCGCATGGAAAGATAATGCTAAGAAACTCTTTGAACAGGACGAAGAAGATTCATATGACGAAGACCTTAGTACCTATGATGCAGGTAACGCATACGATGAGACTTGGCTGCCAATCACTACAACATACTATCTTTTTCTGTCAGGTACACCGTTTCGTGCACTGAATTCTGGCGAATTCATCGAAGAACAGATATATAACTGGACATATTCTGATGAACAGCGAGCAAAGGCAAACTGGTCTGGTGAAGGTGAAAATCCATATGCTGCTTTGCCTCGGATGGTCATGATGACGTATAAAATACCGGAGAGTATCCAGCAAATTGCTAAGCAGGGTGAGTTTGATGAGTTTGATCTTAATGTATTCTTTTCCGCAGAAGGTAAAGGAAAAGATGCTCACTTTGTATTCGAGGATTATGTCCAGAAATGGCTCGATCTGATACGTGGCTCATATTTGGAGACTTCCGTTGATGAACTGAAGCTCGGTGCTGAAAAACCGCCTATGCCTTATTCAGACACCAGACTTCTTAATGTCTTATCACACACGCTTTGGTTCTTACCTAATGTGGCGTCTTGTCAAGCAATGGCTAATTTACTTGCTCAGAAGCAAAATGCTTTTTATCACGATTATAAGGTGAATGTTTGTGCGGGTACTGCAGCTGGTATTGGTGTAGCCGCACTGGAACCAGTTCGTCGTTCAATGGAAGATCCTTTAAACTCGAAAACAATCACGCTTTCATGTGGTAAGCTAACGACCGGTGTTACCATCAGGCCTTGGACGGGTGTTTTTATGCTACGTAACCTGTCAAGTCCAGAGACTTATTTCCAGACAGCATTCCGTGTACAAAGTCCGTGGGAAGTGATGACGGATAAAGGGAAAAAAGAGATTATTAAAAATGAATGCTATGTATTCGATTTTGCTCTGGATCGTGCCCTTCGTCAGATATCCGATTATAGTTGCCGACTGAATGTTGCAGAAAGCAATCCCGAAAAGAAAGTCGGAGAATTCATTAGTTTCTTGCCGGTATTGGCGTATGACGGAAGCGCTATGCGACAGGTCAATGCAGCAGAAATTCTTGATATCGCTATGGCAGGTACCTCCGCTACTCTTCTTGCGAAACGTTGGGAAAGCGCGCTTCTGGTTAACGTAGATAATGATACCCTTTCACGACTTCTTGCCAGCCCGGAGGCAATGGATGCCTTGATGCGCATTGAGGGATTCCGTAGCTTGAATGCTGATATTGAGACAATCATTAATAAGTCTAATGCAGTAAAGAAAGCCAAAAAGGAAGGCAAGGAATTAACAAAGAAAGAAAAGAAAGAGCTTACTGAGGCTGAAAAGGAATATAAGTCAAAACGTAAGATGATTCAGGAAAAGCTGATCAAGTTTGCTACCCGAGTGCCTGTGTTCATGTATCTGACCGACTATCGAGAGTACAGCTTGCAGGACGTCATTACACAGTTAGAGCCCGATCTGTTTAAGAAAGTCACTGGATTGGATGTAAAGGATTTTGAGCTGCTGGTTTCGTTAAATGTATTCAATGAAGCACTAATGAACGATGCCGTATACAAGTTCAAACGTTATGAAGATGCAAGCTTGATTTATACCGGAATCGATAGACATACGGGTGAGAATGTTGGTTTGTATAGCACTGTTATTTCTCGTGCCGATTATGATGCTATGGCCGGACAGCTTTCGTCTTCCATGCAGGCAGAATCGCCAAGGGATGACGACGTTCCAGAGAGACCAATTTTTACTAATATTAGCAGTTACTTGGATGATGAAGATGAAGACGAGGACGATGAGCCTGTATTAAAAGTTGCCGAGAAACCGGCAAAGTATGAGGCGAAGAGAACATCGATAGCTCAGCCGTCAAAACCGTCCTATTCAAGCGGATCAACTTATCATCCGGCTTATGTACCTCCGACACCGGTATCAATGCCAGCTAAGAAAGCCGTCATTAAGGTTGATACCAGCAAGATCAAAGCTGGAACGATTGTCTCTCATAAGGCATTTGGCGAGGGTCATGTGATAGGAATTGATGGCGCTATTGTCGTTGTTAAGTTTGCTGGCCTTGGTAATAAAGAGAAAAGATTTCAGTTCCCGGGAGCTTTTGAGCAGGGCTTCCTGAAAGTTGAAGAATAGATTGGAGGGGTAAGACGTGAGCGACACCTTCGTAAAACTAAAGACGATAGCTGATTTACAGAACGAATCAGCAAAATTCTTTATTGATGCCTATCAGCGCGGTTATCGCTGGACGGAAAACGAAGTCAGAGATCTGCTCGATGATATTCGGGAGTTTAGCCATACAAAAAGGCAGGATGATAACACGTTTTATTGTCTGCAGCCAATTATTGTAACTCAGGCAGAGGATGGTACTTCGTGGAAGGTGATTGACGGACAGCAGCGCCTTACAACACTCTATCTGATTTATTCGTTCTATTGGGTTATTGAAAGTCCTTACACAAGAGATAGGCTGCCTTTTGAGTTAAGCTATAACAACAAACCGATGCTACAGTCCTGCATCAAAACATTTTCCGAAAAGGAATATGCCAGAGTGGAAATGATCGAGCATGAAATGTCAGAGTACGAAAGTGATATTGATTGCCATTATGTACTTGAGGCATATAAGTGCATCTGCAATTATTTTCAAATGCTGATGCGTGATCTGAACACAAAAAATGAAATAAATGACATGAAGAAGATCTTCGATAATCACATGAAGATCATCTGGTACGAGATTGCTAACTGTGATGTAGCAACGGAGGTCTCAGTTTTTTCGAAGATCAACATGGGCAAAATCGCGTTGACGAATGCTGAGCTTATTAAAGCACTTCTTCTGAAAAAAGATAACAACGATTCTGATTCCCTTGCATCTACGCAGATGAATATAGCTGTCAAGTGGGACGAGATTGAAGCGCAACTGGCAGAAGAAGGCTTCTGGAGTTTTTTGGTTAATGAAAAACGTGAAGAAACTACATATGCAACTCGAATTGACTTTATATTTCGTGTAATGGCGCGAGAACTGAATGATGGTATTCTGCTCAGGGCAAACGAAAGATACCCGAACGAGGAAACATACACTGTATCTGAAAATGTGAACAAGGAAAAGTTTTCTTTCTATGTATTTAGCAATTATGTGCGCCTATTACAGAAGCACCCGGACGAAAACCCAGATGACGATCAGAATTATATAGAAAGTATCTGGGATGGTGTTTGCGAATATTACCGTATGTTTAAGGATTGGTATAAGAACATCCGGTGGTATCACATGATAGGATTCCTGGTTGAGACTTCGAATAAAAAATACATCGATCAGATTCTTGAACTAAGTCGTTTGTACAGGGAAGGCTCCGATGAAAGTGGCGAAGGTCATAAGGATCACTTTGAAAAGGAACTTCGATCCAGAATTTCGAAGGAAATATTCGGCGAGAAGACGGTGCCCTCAATATCGGCATGTAGGGATTTTATTAGCGACTTGGATTATTCCGTTAAACCAGACGATATTCGTAAAACACTGCTCTTATACAATATCGCTTATCTGGAGGCTTGTCAGGAAAATGGGAGATTCCCATTCGAAAAATATAAGGATGAAAAGCTCTCATGGGATCTCGAACATATTAATGCTGTATCCGATACAAGACCTGATGATGACCGCAGAGATTCAGATGATAACTCAAGATTACAGTGGCTTAAGAAAACCACGGATATCCCAGAAATAGAAAAGATATTTACATCTGATGGTGAGTCTGTTCAAGAGCTGGTGAAGAAAATTATAGACGGTAAATGGTATCTTTCAAAATATCAGCCTGGTACAAAAGATTTTATTCAGGTTTATGAAGCTGTCATCAATTATTTCGGCGGCGTGGGCGAACCTGACAATTCAATAGGGAATTTGACCCTTCTTGATGGCGGCACAAACCGATCATATAAGAATGATGTGTTCCCGTTGAAAAGAAAAACAATTCTTGAACGTACTATGAGCGACGTATTTATCCCGCTGTGTACCAGAAAAGTTTTTATGAAGGGCTTTGCTGAATCCGGTGATCTTCTCAGGTGGCGAGATGTTGATAAAAAGGCTTATACCGAAGAGATCATAAGCTGTATTTGCAAATACCTGAAGCTGGAGGATAGCGATGAATAATAATACGACGCAGAATAAAACAAATGCGACCGATGAGAGCTTCTGGAGCATGCTCAGTAAAACTGGTAGTGAGTTCTCTATATACATTCCGCGCATTCAAAGAGACTATGCACAGGGACGAACAGATGATGCTACGACTCAAATTCGCGATAAGTTTGTAGATGATCTATTTGACATTGTGGTTAATCATGCTGATGACGGGCAGACGCTGGATGTTAATTTCATATACGGAAACATTGAAGATGATGATGGTAGGCATAGATTTGTCCCCATCGACGGGCAGCAACGACTGACCACGCTGTTTTTGCTGCACTGGTATTTTGCCGTCTATTCCGGGAAGATAGATTCAGACCCGGAAGTGAAAAAACGGTTGCTTCAATTTCAGTATGAAACCAGAAATGTCACGGGCAAGTTTTGTCGGAATCTGACGGAGTATGTTCGTATCGATTTTCAGGCGCTTGGAAGCGATAAGAAGGTATCTGATGCCATAAAGAATTACTATTGGTTCTTCTCCGATTTTGAGAATGATTCATCAGTAAGAGCAATGCTCGTAATGATCGATGCAATCCACGATAAGGCGAAGGAATATCTCTCGAACGGGGTCTCTTTGGATTGTGTTTTTGACGTTCTTACATCAGAGAATGCACCCATCCGTTTCCTGTATCTGAACATTGATGATGTTGGACTGACAGACAGCATTTATATCAAAATGAATGCTCGAGGAAAGGCATTAACCCACTTTGAAAATTTTAAAGCTCAGCTTAGAAATTATCTTTCAACTGACGAGGATTTTGCAACTGAATTTATCGATAATGTAAATGGAAAATGGTCTCAATTTTTCTGGACTCCTGTCTATCGGAAAATGGTAAAAGATACGGCAAGTGGAAAAGAAGTCCGCGAAACGAGCTTTGATTCTCAAATGATGAAATTCTTCCGTTTCGGCATGCTTACTGATTACATAATTAACGTTGATAACAGTCTTGTTGTTAATAGCCAGAAAAACATTCGTGACTCGTTAAGAGACCTTCTTAAAGAACAGGATTACGTTTTTACATCCCGCCTATTTAAGGATGGTTTCCAACATGTGTATGGAATAGATTCTGAAAAATCAGTATTGAGCATAGATGCATTTAGAAAGCTTAATAAACTTCTTAATGTCCTTTCAAAACGCCAAGAACAGACAGGTTCAATCTCATTTGCTACTGGTGATGAATACGATAAAACTTATCTTGAAGAGACGCGATCCTTCCTTCGATTGATTGGAACTTCTGATGCCCGCGCCCTTACTAACGAGGAACAGGTTGTCCTGTATGCTGAGTATGCCTTTCTGATTAAGTACGCAAATGATGATGATACTTTTACTAAAGAAGTTGAACTGAATAGGTGGCTTCGTTTGGTTTCAAATCTTGTAAAGCCTACGCTGAACCTGCAGCTGGATATATTCTTCAATATGATTCGATCTGTAAACCGGTTGATAGAAGAAGGAGAAGCTCTGAAATGCGATGATTATATGAGCAGACTTCTTCGTCGCAATTATAGACAGAGCGCAATGTCAGTGTTTACTGAAACGCAGGTTGTTGAGGAATCAATAATGAAGCTCGCAAAGGCGTTCCA
>Ga0265294_10002216_pt1 | contig 25690 bp, 24 predicted proteins | sample MunlanPumphouse3_FD_192504 | JGI IMG/M metagenome (GOLD analysis project Ga0265294, IMG submission 192504) | Groundwater microbial communities from a municipal landfill in Southern Ontario, Canada - Pumphouse #3 | ecosystem: Environmental > Aquatic > Deep subsurface > Groundwater | place... | reverse complement strand
TGACTGTTGCGTATGTCGAGGCTCTGCACCGTGTACGTATCCAGATTTCAGACAACGGGCCGGGATTGACCTCCGAAGAACGTTCCCGGATTTTTGAACCCTATTTTTCAAGAAAACGGGGGGGGACGGGCTTGGGATTAGCCATCGTCAAATCTGTTGTCGACGACCATCGCGGATATGTTCGGGTGCACCCGAACAGTCCTACTGGAACCACCTTTGTTATAGAACTGCCAGCAGCCAAGGGCGATGCCCGTTGGAGTCCCGTGGTATGAATATGAGTGTTTTGATTATCGATGATGAGGCGGATATCCGTTTTTCCCTGCGCGGTATTCTGGAGGACGAGGGCTATTCGGTGTTTGAGGCCGAAGACGGAGAGAAAGGAATCGCTCTTTTCGTCGAAACCGACCTTGATCTTGTCTTCTTGGACATCTGGCTCCCGGGCATGGATGGGCTGGCCGTTCTTGATCAGTTGCAGGCATACGCCGTTGATATCCCGGTGATAATGATTTCCGGGCATGGGACCATCGAAACTGCGGTCGGTGCAATCAAAAAAGGAGCTTTTGATTTTATTGAAAAGCCATTATCCTTAGAAAAAGTTGTTGTCACCGCTAAAAAAGCTTTGGAATTTCATATTCTTAAAGAAGAAAATGAGAATCTGCGTTCCAGAATCAGAGAAACTCATGTTCACGAAATTACCGGGAATTCCAAGCCTATCTGCTTGTTAAGGGATATGATTGCCCAGGTAGCCCCTACGGATGCCTGGGTTTTGATTACCGGTGAAAACGGTACGGGAAAGGAAATCGTGGCTCGTTCCATCCACGATCAGAGCGCGCGGAATACCAAAGCCTTAGTGGCTGTCAATTGTGCGGCCATTCCTGAAGAACTTATTGAATCAGAGCTCTTTGGACATGAGAAGGGCGCATTTACCGGTGCAGATAAATCCAAAAAAGGAAAATTTGAACTGGCAGACAAGGGGACGTTATTCCTGGACGAGATCGGGGATATGAGCCTGAAGACACAGGCAAAAATATTACGGATTCTTCAGGAACAATGCTTTGAAAGAGTAGGCAGCAGCAAGACTATTCGGGTTGATGTTCGAGTGATTGCAGCTACGAACAAGGATCTGGTCACGGAGATCCGGGAAGGGCGATTCCGGGAAGATCTTTATTACCGCCTGAGGGTGTTCCCTCTGGAAGTTCCGCCGTTGCGTGATCGGCAGGGGGATATTGTGCGGATTCTCAACGAATTTACGGCGGTTATGACCAGGAAGCACGGTTTCCGTCCTGTGCGGTTTTCCGAAGATGCCCTGGTTATTCTTCAGGGGTATCCTTGGCCCGGGAATGTGCGTGAGCTCAAAAATTTTGTGGAGAGGATATTTATTCTTTATCAGGGGCAACTGGTTAATGCATCCATGCTCCCTCGTGAATACCGTGAGGGGGTGGCTGTTCCTCCACCCCGTTCCTCTGTGTCCGACGTTGATGATCCCCCAGCGATGTCCGCAGATTTTAAGGCCGCCCGGGGGGAATTTGAGATGCGGTACCTGAAACAAAAACTGGCAGAATGTAACGGTAATATTACCAAATTGGCAGAAACCATCGGCCTGGAACGCAGTTATTTATATCGAAAGCTCAAGGCGTATAATATCAGCCCCTGATGCCCACGCGTATGGATTGTTGGGCAATCATTTTCGGCTCATGACGATCCTAAATTTTCTGGGGCTGAACAGAAGCTGAAATACTATGTGTATGGGGTCGCTGTGTTCACGTTTTTCATGTCGCATCAAAGATACACCTTTATGTCCTTTGCCCTGAACGGATATTGCAGGTTTGTTGCCGTGGAGTTTTTTGTTCCAACTCCTTGATCATTTCAAATTTATGGTTGCTTATCAGATTTTTGGGATGTCTTTTTGTGTATCCGCGCAGGGACAGATTGATGATAACAATGCTCAATCCAATGACAATCAAGAATATACCGTTCATGTTGAACTCCATTGTGTAGAATATTCTGGATCACGGAAGTGCATTGGTGATGAAAGAAAAATGCCAATTCTGAACACCCCTGTTTTGTTTGATTTATTTTTTTACTAAAGCCCAGATATCTATGTCCGTCAGACAATATCTGTCGAAGCATGAATGTTTTTCCGAAAAAAATGGACTGTCTGGGGGTGTATGAAAATAACAAATCGTCCCGCAGAATACGGAACGATTTGTACAAAGGGTTCAACAAGAATGATGACTCAAAGGGCAGGTGTGCTTACGGCAACACCCGCGTGGGCATGGAGGTGCTCCATGTCTTGATTTATTGCATGGGGATTACTTACTTTCTTTAGGGAGGTCAGCTTCCGGTTCCCATGCGGGTTCAACCAGTACCTCGGAAGAAGTGGGTGCTGTGGGCGTGATGATGGATTTTTGTGGGGCCACAGCCGTAGCTGCAACCTGCAGCAGGAAGATGATGTCTCCCTGCTCGATCTCCCGGGACGTTTCTCTGAGCTCTGCTTGGCAGAGAGAACCACCATGCAGCGGATGTAAAGGATTATTATCCTGCATGGGCTGCATTATGTTACCCCAGCCGCTGATTTTGAGAAAGGCAAGATTGTTGTCGGCAATTTTTTTGGCAATGAGAAAAAAGGCCGGAGGTGTGATTGTGCATGATGAGTACATCTGCAGGATAACTCTGTCATGTGTACTTCCGATGTAGCGGTTGTCGTGCAACCTGATGATTTTTCCGGCCAGCTGTTTGGTGGGGACAAAGGTGGCGGTGATGGTTGCATCCTGGTGATAATTTCCGGTTTGCGGGTCCTGTTTCTGTACTACCTTGCCTGTGCGGGTAAGAAGATCTGGGAAGGGCTGGGCTAAGGACTGCTCATCAATTCCTCGTACCAGGGGGCTGAGCTGAATATATGCATTCCCTATCTCTGCCATGCCTTGGTCGATGGCGGCTGCCCAGAATGCTTCTGTCAAGGAGGAATCCGGGGCCGGGGTGTTTTTTCCCGGGGGCAACGTTACCGTAATTCTGGTGGATTTTATAATGGGCTCAGGAACAATGCCGGGGCTGAAATGGGTCTGTGTGACCGGTTTGGGGGTGCAGGCCGTAATAAAAAAAATGACAAAAACCAGAAAGGATCGTCGCATGAAAGCCTCGTCGCGTTATTGGTGAATTCGTCTGGTTGATCATTGACTGGTTTCTCTGTACCCGGTTGATGGCCCTGCCAGCACGCAGTGTCTGGATGGTCTCAGCCGACTGGAAATATTTTTTTAATGCCTGAGTCCTCATAAGGGCGTCAAGTTTTCACCCAACTATTTTCTGATTCCTCAGATGCAAGATCTTCTCACAGAAACATTCTACATACATAGGTTGTTCATAATGTTTTCACTTATTCTTGAAAAAACTATCTATCTTATGGACCAGTTGGAAACAATGCCCTTGGCGCAGGTGGCCATGGCCGGGAGATCCAACGTTGGTAAATCATCCCTCATCAATTGCCTTGGGGAACGGAAAAAACTGGCTAAGATCAGTTCTGCGCCGGGTAAGACCCGAAGTATTAATTTCTATCATGTCCAGCCTGATGCTTTTTATTTGGTCGATTTACCCGGATACGGGTATGCGCGTTGTTCGAAAAAGGAACGGGAAAAATGGCGGCAACTCATCCAGAAATATATGGAAAACAATGCGTATCTCCAAGCGGTTGTGGCTCTGTTTGATTGTCGTTTGCCCCCGCAGGCCCTTGACCTCGAGCTGGCCAGGTATGTCCAGTCCATGGGGGTTACGTTGATTCCTGTACTGACCAAGGCTGATAAATGTAAACAGCGTGACCGGGCAAAAACCCAAAAAGCCTGGAGTGATCTTTTGGACCTTTCGCAGCTGCCGGTATGTGTTTCGAGCAAAACCGGCATGAACCGTGAACGTCTGCTGGGTGTGCTCCGCGCTGCTGCCGGTAAGGCTTCTCCCAAAAGGCAGGACGAAGATCTGTAACGTTGTATCCCCTGCAAAAATGTGGGGATGTGTTAAACCAAACCACGTTTGAGGGATTGAGCTTTTTTCACCGCGAAGAACGCTAAGGAACGCGAAGAAAAGCAACAAAATAAAGCTCAATCTATCCCAGATTCTTCACCCTTCGCGTTCCTTCGTGCCCTTCGCGGTGAAAAAAGAATTGAACAGTGATAACCTGTTCGAAAACTATGGGTCTGAAACTGGGTTTGGTTTAGCTGTTATTTCATCTGAACCTTGGTAGCTGATGAGCTGCCTAAAAACAAGATAATGAACCAGAATATATACGAAAATTGTTATTTTTTCGATTTTTTTTGGGCTTTTTCTTGACTCCTTTTCCATTCCGCGTATAAATTTTTTACTTTTAAATTTTTGAACACAGTGGGCAGATTGCTTATCAATTTATGACGCAAGGAGAATATATGTCCGTACATGTTGTTAATCACCCTCTTGTCAGGCATAAGCTTGGGATTATTCGTAGAGATGATGTGACCACCAAAAATTTTAGGGCATTAGCTTCGGAAATTGCACGGCTTTTGACCTATGAGGCCACCAAAGATCTGGAAACGGAAAAAAAGACCATCAAAGGATGGGCTGGACCCGTTGAAGTGGAATCCATTAAGGGCAAAAAGATCACTGTGGTTCCTATTTTACGTGCAGGGCTGGGCATGCAGGACGGGGTTTTGGATCTCATCCCCGGAGCCAAAGTCAGTGTCGTTGGGTTTTACCGCAATGAGGAGACACTGAAGCCTGTGGAATATTATGTTAAACTGGCTAAGGATATCAAACATCGTATTCCCCTTATCCTTGATCCCATGCTGGCTACAGGGGGAACGCTTATCGCAACGATTGATCTTCTCAAAAAAGCAGGATGCAAAAATATCAAGGGCATTTTTCTTGTTGCCGCTCCTGAAGGCCTTGCAGCTCTTGAAAAGGCTCATCCTGATGTTGATATCTATGTCGCAGCCATTGATGATCATTTAAACGAGAATGGCTATATCATTCCCGGCCTGGGCGATGCCGGAGACAAAATTTTTGGCACTAAGTAGGCTTTTGCCTATTTGTAGTTTGGATATGGCCCCAATAACCGAAGCGCGGTATGATTGGCACGATTTTTTCTTCTAACTTACCTGTAGATCCCTTCTGAGCGGGACATATTTGGAGGTAATTATGGCTGTAAAGGCTCCGACTGATTATGATTTTCGTTTCAAAGACTGTCTGCTCGGCGGACAGATGCTGTTTGTGGCCTTTGGGGCTCTGGTCCTTGTGCCGCTTTTGACCGGTCTTGATCCCAATGTGGCATTGTGTACGGCAGGACTGGGAACCCTGGTTTTTCAAGTAATAACCAAGCGTAAGGTACCCATCTTTCTGGCATCTTCCTTTGCCTTTATTGCACCCATCATCTATGGGGTGCAAACTTGGGGTATTCCCTCGACCATGTGCGGTTTAGCCGCAGCCGGTTTATTTTATGTGGTTTTGAGCCTGTTTATCTCCTGGCGAGGGACCGATGCCCTGGCTCGATTGCTTCCTCCTGTTGTCACCGGCCCGGTGATTATGGTTATCGGACTTGTCCTGGCTCCGGTAGCTGTACACATGGCCATGGGCAGAACCGGGGACGGTGCTGTTGTCCTTATCCCAGAAAAAACAGCTCTGATCATCTCCATGATCTCCCTGTGTACTACGGTTGTTGCTTCTGTTTTTGGTAAAGGAATTTTCAGGCTCATTCCCATCCTCTGCGCCATTGTTGTCGGGTTTATCGCCTCCCTTGTCGCCGGAATTGTTGATTTCAGCGAGGTGGCCGCAGCCCCGTGGTTTGCTGTTCCTCATTTTACCTTCCCTGTGTTTAATTGGCAGGCCATTCTGTTTATTGTGCCTGTGGCCATTGCACCCGCCATTGAGCATTTTGGGGATATTGTCGCCATCAGTTCCATTACTGGGAAAAATTATCTCCAAGACCCCGGGGTCAACCGAACTATGCTCGGAGATGGCTTGGCGACTTCTCTGGCTTCTTTCCTTGGCGGACCTCCCAATACCACGTATTCTGAAGTTACCGGCGCGGTTGCTCTGGTTAAGATTTTTAATCCTGCGATCATGACCTGGGCCGCTATCCTGGCCATTGCCCTTTCCTTTATTGGCAAAGTTGGTGCTTTTTTACACAGTATTCCCGGACCCGTCATGGGTGGGATTATGATCCTGCTTTTTGGAACGATTATGGTTGTGGGGATTAATAACCTGGTTAAGGCCCAGATTGATCTGATGAAGGCCCGAAATCTGGCCATAGTGGCTCTGATCGTTATTTTTGGGGTTGGCGGGATGGCGTTCTCTGCCGGTAATTTTACCGTCAAGGGGATCGGCCTGGCAGGTATTATGGGAGTGTTTCTCAATATGATTCTCCCCGGACGCGAATAGACGTACATGGGGTTGAAAATATACAAAAAGGCGGTGCATATGCACCGCCTTTTTGTATGGGGCGTTGGAAGTTTCAGGAGGTGTGTCTGCAGAACGTCGGGCACCGGCGATAAAAAAAGGGTTTACAGCATTGAAGCTGCAAACCCTTAATTTTATGGTCGGGATGGCGCGATTTGAACGCGCGATCTCTGCGTCCCGAACGCAGCGCTCTACCAAACTGAGCCACATCCCGCGAGAAATAGGTCTCTAGATATTTTTTCCAGAGAATGCAAGCGGAATTATCTATTGTCATTAGTAAAATATTTTTTTACGTATACAAGGATTGTTGTTCTCTGTTTTTGGTTTTGATCAAAGGTCGGTAACGTTGTATCGTCTGAGAGCATGGGATGCTTACTTGTCCCGGCCGATGACGGATTTCCTTTTAACGCTTTGACTTATAATGGAATTTGGCTAGTGAACAACATTCAGACAGAACAGCGGCAGCGGCCGACATGTCCACCTCACATTCTTGTCGTGGACGATGAACCGGGGCTCAGAGAGATTTGTGACGAAGCACTTACGGATGCCGGGTATACTGTCGAGTGTGTCAGTTCCGGTCAAGAAGCCTTGGATTTTTTGGATGATTCCGAGGTCGATTTGATTCTTTCTGATTTTTGTATGCCAAACATGTCTGGCCTTGAGTTGCTGGAACGAGTCAAGGGTAAGGGATTTGATACTGATTTCTTGATCATGACAGGTTTTGGAAGCATTGAAACCGCTGTGGAATGTATCAAAATGGGTGCTGCAGACTATCTGCCAAAACCCTTTAATATCAGTCATTTGCTCCTTAAGACCAAAAAAGTTCTCAAGGACAGACAGGACAGGCTGGAGCGTAAAAAACTCAGCAGTCTTGTTCGCATGCTTAATTTGAGTAACGCTCTGAATATGCAGCTTGATCTGTCTGCGTTGGTGCAGGAGTTCCTTTTCCATGTTCAGAATAATTTTAATCCAGACAGCATGCTTTTTCATCTGCCTGATTCTCTTGCCTTGAATCGGGTGACAGTCAGGGGAGCACTTTTACGGACCAACAGACCTCTTTTTCTCTGGTTGAACAAAATTTGCGAAACAGTGAAAAAAAAGGGGCAGTCAAAAATTATCGATCGTTTTTCCGTGGCCATGGAAGAGGGCACCCTGTTTTGTCCTGTCGAAGAATTTTCTTATTCGATAATGGTGGTACCTCTTGTTCAGTATTCCCAGAAAATCGGGACGATAGCCGTGGTGCGGTCCAGTGAAAAAGCAGAATATACCCCTGCTGACCTGCAGCTTCTCACCGTTTTTTCTTCCCACATTGCTTCATCTCTTCAGAATGCTCGACTGTACACCAAAATGAAGGCGTTGAACCGAGAAGTTATCGGTTCGTATGCCCGGGCCGTGGAAGCCAAGGATATCTATACCAGCGGGCATTCTGACCGTGTGGCACGCTATGCCAGAGCCCTGGGAGAATCGTTGGGGCTGCAGGCACAGGAACTTGAAATTCTGTATACCGCAGGAATCCTGCATGATATTGGTAAAATCGGTGTTCCTGACAGTATCCTGAATAAGCCGGGCAGACTCACCTCGGAAGAGTACGATGTCATGAAGAAACATCCCCGGATAGGACGAGATATCTTGTCACAGGTTACGAGTTTTAGGGAAATTCTGCCTATTGTCTATCACCACCACGAACGTATTGATGGCAAAGGGTATCCGGATGGTTTGACCGGGAATGAAATCCCGTTTTTGGCCAGAATTGTCAGTGTGGTTGACAGTTATGAGGCCATGACTTCGGATCGTGCATACAGAAATGCTTTGCCTGCCGCAACAGTGAGAAAAATCTTAGAGGACGGGGCCGGGACCCAATGGCAAGCCGATCTGGTCAAACATTGGCTAGAGCTGATTGCCACCAAAGATGTTCTGGCCGGTACCTGATTTGTATGCCTGTTGTATTGCTGACCTGATTTTTTACACAAGCCTGCTGTTGGTACTGTATCCTTCAATCTTTCTGGCTTGGAGTGTTAGTGCTGTCATACTATGATTCCCGGTTGGAAAAGGAGGAATATCTTTTGATCCGTGTACTTGTTGTCGATGATTCAGCCTTCATGCGTAAGGCCATAAGCTCAATGCTGGACAAGGATCCTGAGATTCAGGTTGTTGGTACTGCAAAAAACGGTAGCGAAGGACTGGATAAAATTAGGCAATTTGATCCCGATGTCGTGACTATGGACATTGAGATGCCGCAGATGGACGGGCTGACGGCTCTTAAACATATTATGATGGAAATGCCCCGCCCGGTGTTGATGATCAGTTCTTTGACCAATGAAGGGGCCGAGGCAACACTGAAGGCCTTTGAGTACGGTGCTGTTGATTTTATTGCTAAACGTCTGTCCCTGATGAGTCTTGATATTGTTCGTATTGAAGACGAGCTCCGCGCAAAGGTCAAAGCTGTAGCCAGACGGCGGTTGCGCCCGATTCCTTTGTGGGGGAAAAAGAGCCTGCGATGTCCCCAGTCTTCTGTGTATCCCCCCGCAAAAAAAAATCATGGACGTGTTGTTCGGGATATCGTGGCCATAGGCGTTTCCACTGGTGGACCTCCGGTCGTGCAAAAAATTCTTTCAGAACTCCCCGCAGATTTTCCCGCATGTATACTTATTGCTCAGCATATGCCCAAAACATTTACCGGACCGTTTGCCAAAAGGCTGAATGATTCGTCGAAGCTGAAGGTTAAAGAAGCCAGTCCTGGAGATGTGGTCAGGCCGGGGAGAGTGTTCGTTGCTCCCGGGGGAGTCCATCTTCGGATCAAACAGCGGGTGACGCATATTGATGTCGTGATCAGTTCAGAGCCTTCGGACGCCCTGTACAAACCATCGGCCAACGAATTAATGTCTTCAGTAGCCCAGGCTGTGGGCAAACGGGCCCTGGGAGTCATCCTTACGGGAATGGGAAGTGATGGTCGGGAAGGTATTCGGGAATTGAAAGCCAGGGGTGGATATGTTCTTGCCCAGAGTAATGAAACCTGTGTTGTCTATGGTATGCCCAAAGCCGTTGTCGAGGCTGGGTTGGCGGATCAGGTGGTGGACCTGGATGACATGTCCCAGGCCATAGAATCCGCCTTGTACTGATCGCGGTATGTTGATTTCTGTGCGGATCATGTTGCATCTGCAGTGATCGTATCACGGCCCTATGAAAAAGTGAGCATTTATTCGATGGGAATACCCGAAATTTTTGCGTACCTTGAAAGCAACGAACCCGAGCTGCAGCGTGAAGGGGCCTTTATGGCCGGCGAAGCCATGTGCCGTGAGGCTATTCCGCAACTTGCCAGACTCCTGGTCAGTCCAAATCTGGGAGTGCAGGATGCTGCAGATATGTCTTTACGGAAGCTGGGGGGAAAGGAAGTGGTCGCGGCCGTCATTCCTTTGCTCAGAAGCGAAGATGCTCCTGCCAGAAATTTGTCCATGGATATCTTGCGGCAGGTAGGCCATCACAATGTTCAGCCGCTTATTGCTCTGCTCAAAGATGAGGACCCGGATATCCGTATTTTTGCCTGCGATATCCTGGGAGCGACACGTAAATTGATGGCAGTTCATCCCCTTTGTGATTCCCTGCTTTATGATCCCGAGGTCAATGTCCGTTATCAGGCTGCCGTCAGTCTGGGGGAAATTGGCAAGTCTGATGCGACTGAAGCATTAAATGAAGCGTTGAAGGATGATGATTGGGTTAAGTTCGCGGTTATTGAGGCCCTTATGAAGATCAGAGATGATTCTTCCATAGTTGCACTCCTCGGGGCCCTTGACAAAAGTTCTGAGCTGGTTGCCTCCATTATTATTGATGCCTTAGGGGAAATAGGACACATTAAGGCCGTCCCCGTTCTGATTAACTATTTCACCGGAGCTGTCCCTGTCCTCAGAAACAAAATCTTAAAGGCCGTGGTCAATATTATGGGTACCAAGACCTTGACTTTCCTTTCAGACAAAGACCGTGTGACGTTTGCATCCTACCTGCTCAGCGCTGTAGATGATGAAGATACTGCCGTGCAGGATGCCGCTATTGTCGGACTTTCGTGCATTGGAGGTGAAGCTGCCTCAGATAAAATACTTATGCTCGCAGCGTCTATCAATCAGGAACAGGAACCTGAGCGTTTTCAGAAGGCGATTAACGGGTTGGTGGCTCTTGGATTGACTCCGGCGTTGCAGAACAGTGCGGGGTCGGATGACGAACATCTCAGTAATGTGGCCCTTACCGTGCTTATCCGCATGGGTACACCCGATGCTCTTCAAGTGTGTACGAAGGTATTCTGGCATAAAGATCGTGACGGACAACGTGTTATTGCCAGGGGGGTAGGAGCTCTCGCCGGGAAAGAAGCCAAACCCTTTTTTTTGCGTATTCTTAGAGAGGCCACGGACGGTAGCATCCTTAAAAGCGCGTTGTCCTTTTTGGGTATAAGAATGCAGTTTGTGGATGTTGTTGAGGACATTGTTCCTTTCCTTAATCATCCATTTGATGATGTAAAAGAGGTTGCCCTGGATGCTTGCATCGCCATAGGGGGGAAGAGTGTCGAAGCGTTGTTTAACAAGATGCTGCACGATCCGGATCCCTTTAAACGGACAATGGCTGTATATGCCTTTGGGAAAATGGATGTCCGCAGCCATCTGGCTGATCTTGAAGATGCCTTGAATGACGAGGTCGCGGATATTCGTAAAATTGCCATGGAAGCCATGGCCGGAGGGTGTGGTGACAACTCCGACCTCTTGAGCCGGGTAGTGCCGCGCATGATTAACGATGAGAGTCGTGCAGTACGTCGGAGTTTGGTGGAATTTTTAGGAAGTTCTCAATGTTCTGATGCCGTGGCATATCTTATTAAGGCATTGAGTGATGCTGACGACTGGGTACAGATCCGAGCTATTGAATCCCTGGGTACAACGGGACGCTGTGATGTGATTCCGGCATTGCGGCCGTTACTCACATCTCCTAATCAGTTGATCCGGATGAAGGTTGTTCAGGCGCTGGGACGTATTGGGGGAAAAGAAGCATTCCAAGAACTGCTTTCCATTCTGGATACCCAGGATATGGAATTGCTGGAAGCCGCGGAACAGGCGCTTGATCTCATCCAGGCAGATGATGACGAGGTATTGGGATGACCTCGTCATTCACGAAGTCGATCACGTTGCGTAAGCAGGTCACCATGGATGATGTCGAATTTGGACATCTGCGAGATTTCATCTATGAGAAATGCGGCATATATATCCCTGATAATCGAAAATATCTTCTTGAAAACCGTCTTTTGAATCGTCTTAGATTTTTCGGCCTGCGAACATTTGGAGAATATTTTTATTTTTTAAAATCTGACCAGGGTGGAAAAACGGAACTACAGGCTCTTTTCGAAGTTATAACGACTAATGAGACCAGTTTTTATCGGAATCCGGCCCAGCTCAAGGTTTTGGAAAACGGTCTCTTGAAGTCGGTGATGGATGAGCAGCTCAAAAAAGGATCACGTGATATACATATCTGGTCTGCAGGATGCTCGACTGGTGAGGAACCGTACACACTGGAGATCATCCTGCATGAGATTCTCAATGCTCAGCGTTCTCTGTGGAATATCACTATTATGGCCGGGGATTTATCAGAAGCAGTTCTCGCCAGCGCAGCACGAGGTGAGTACACTGAATACGCATTGCGAACAACGCCCAAGGCAATTATTGCCCGTTACTTTACGCCGATCGGTAATGGGCGTTATCGGCGTTATCTGATTAATCCTGAAATTAAGAAGCATATTTCTTTCCATCAGATTAATCTCAACGATCGTGCGCAATTGAGAAATATACGACGATCGCATATTATTTTTTGCCGCAATGTGCTTATTTATTTTGATGAAGCTATGAAAAAACGGGTTATAAGCAGTTTTTACGATAACCTTTTGCCCGGAGGGTATCTTTTTATAGGCCATTCCGAATCATTGCATAACATCAGCCGGGTCTTTAAGCCTATCCATTATCCAAGTGCCATCGTCTATAGGAAGGAGGGGTAGTCGTGACTGATGCCGGCAGCGAACGCAGAAAATGCAAACGATTTTCCAAGCAATACCGTATGGAATTGAGCGTGGTTACCTTTCCTTTGACAAGAATGCGTTCGTTTGAGGTGACGGGGATTGATATCAGTACCGGTGGGTTAAACCAAACCCAGTTTCAGACCCATAGTTTTCGAACAGGTTATCACTGTTCAATTCTTTTTTCACCGCGAAGGGCACGAAGGAACGCGAAGGGTGAAGAATCTGGGATAGATTGAGCTTTATTTTGTTGCTGTTCTTCGTGTTCCTTAGCGTTCTTCGCGGTGAAAAAAACTCAATCCCTCAAACGTGGTTTGGTTTAGCTGCTCGGTGTTCGAGACCTTTTGATCAGGGACAAAAGGTACAAGTTAAAATATTTATTCCTGGCTTGAACAAATATCATCCTGGATTTTTTAAAGTTTTTGAAAGTGATGTTGGCCAGGATCTCACTGCTGTTGCTGAAATAGTCGGGGTCAGACCGGATATCTCCAAGAACGATTATATGGTAGGGCTTGAATTTTTGGATATTTACGAAGACGATCTTTCCGCATTACAAAATCTGATCCGTAGTGCACTGGGATAGTTCGTGATTATTTTTTTACAAAGGTGTTGGAGCAAGAGATGATAAAGCACATTCTCATCGTAGACGACTCGAAAACCGTCCGCAATCTGGTAGCATTTATTTTGAAAAAAGAAGGTTTTCGGGTCACAACCGCTGAAGATGGACTCGACGGTTTAGAGAAATTGTATGCCCATGGCGAAGTACATCTCATTGTTTCGGATGTGAACATGCCGCGGATGGATGGATTTACATTTATCAAGGCGGTTCGAGAGCAGGAGGGGTATCGTGATCTTCCTATCGTGGTCCTTTCCACTGAAGGACAGGAAAAAGATATTCAGACCGGAATGAATCTTGGGGCAAATCTTTATATGGTCAAGCCCGCCCAACCGGAAAAGCTTGTCCGGAATGTAAAGATGCTTCTGGGATAATCCGAGTGGTCAGACCAGAGCAGACATCTTTTTATCCAGCGGGCAAGGCAGGGAACTATCATGAGCCAAGAATTTATGGATCCGGAAATTTTTGCTGAATTTATTATCGAAGCCAAAGAACATCTCAAGAGTGTCGAACCGTCTTTGCTGGAGCTTGAAAAATCCCCGGATGCTCCGGTATTATTTGATGATATATTTCGTTTGATGCATTCTCTCAAAGGGGCTTCCGGCTTTTTGGGGCTGAACCGTATCAATGGATTGACGCACAAGGCTGAGAATATTCTGGATGAGATACGTAAGGGCAAAATGCGTTTGACTCCAGAGATGATCGATCTGATTTTGTTATCTATGGACGCTCTCAATGCGATGGTTGAGAATCTTGAGCAGGATGGGGTTGAGGGCGATGTGGAAACAGAGCATATCATCGAAAAAATCGATGCCTTTTTATCGCTTAAGGAAAAAGCCGCAGGGCCAAAGCAGGCTACACCTACCCGGTCTGATGCGTGTGTACAATCTGCCTCGTCAGCCCCGGACAACATTCCTGCTGAAATTTCTTCGGGAGTTGTTCTCAACAAACCGCCCGTGGCACAAAAATATGCCCTTACCTTAGTCAATCAGGAGCATTTGGGCGATTTCCTCGAAGAGGCACGTGAAATCGTTGAACAGCTCAATGCGCATCTGTTGACATTGGAAAAAAATCCTGACGGAAGTCAGGATATCGTCAATGATATTTTTCGATTTTTTCATAATCTCAAGGGGAACAGCGGGATTTTGGGGTATAAGGAACTCAATGCGTTGACCCACGAGGCCGAGACACTACTAAACAAGGTCAGAAAAAAAGAATTTCCTGTCACCCAATTGTTGGTCGGTTTGTTGTTAGGTGTTGTCGATTCGATAGAAGAACTGCTTGCCTGTATTCAGGAGGATGGCAGTGTCATTCCTGTAGATGTTTCGGCCATCATGACGCGGGTTCGTCATGCGCTGGCAACCGGAGAAATCCGTGCGAGATCCTCTACTCTGGAAATCCGGACAGGGGACGATGCGGACCAGGTTGCCACTGATTCTGAAAAAAACGAGGACCTGTTCGCTGATTCCGAGGATCTGCAGATTTTTTCCCAAACCGTGGCCCAGCAATTCAGTAATATTGATTTTGCCCTTGCCGCCCTGAAAAAGGATAGCGCACAGCCTGCGATTATTGACGGCCTGTACCGTTCTTTTGCAACCATCCAGAATGCAACAGGATATATGGGCTTGGAGGAAATTCATATCTACGTTGAACGGGTTGCCGGTCTTGTTGATCAAGGTAGAAAATCGGATATGAATTTTTCCGACTTACTGGATATTCTGCATCAGGAGCGGGATATCATCCGGGAAAAAATTGATAAAGAAATCCAGCTAGTTGGCGGTCAGCCTTTGCAGGGACTTGTTGCTGCTTCCTGGGGAGCTGGACAGGAAGAACCAGCAGCGCCTTTGTTGTCTGCCAAGATGCAGGGTGACGAAGTCCCTGCTGTGGTGGTTGCCGCCCCGGCTGAAGGAGCTGAACATCGGGTATCCACCCCTCCTCTGCAGCCTCTTTCCGGAAAATCGGTTGCCCGATCGTCTTCATGCGCTCCTGAGACGTGTGTACAGCCGGAGCCGAAGGCTGTGTCTGCTGCAACATCATCTGCCCGTAAACAGGGCAGCGGAAACAAAACCGGGCCGTGTGGAACGTTATCCTCGACCATCCGGGTCGATCATACTAAACTTGATCAGCTCATGAATTTGATAGGTGAACTTATTATCAACAGAAATCGTTTTGCCATGCTGGCCAAGGAGCTTGAGGAGGGGCAGGATGCCAATGACGTTGCCCAGAAATTAAGCGAGACAACCTATTCCTTCGGTAGAATTTCGGATGATCTGCAGGATACGATCATGAATGTGCGCATGGTTCCCGTTCGGTCTGTATTTTCACGATTTCCTCGTCTGGTCAGAGATTTGAGTCAGAAAAGTGGCAAAGAGGTTGAGTTGATTACCGAAGGCGAGGACACGGAACTGGATAAAAGTGTTGTCGAGGAAATAGGGGATCCTTTGGTCCATTTGATCCGGAATGCCGTAGACCATGGGGTCGAATCTGCACAGGATCGTGTTGCGTCCGGAAAGCCGACCTGTGCCAAGGTATGGCTTCGGGCATTCCATAAAGGAAATTCTGTGGGTATTGAGGTCGAAGACGATGGGTACGGGATTGATCCTGAAAACATGCGTACCCAGGCCGTTCGCAAAGGAGTTATTTCCGAAGAAGAAGCCCGGACACTGGATGACCGGGCATGCATTGACCTGATGTTTGCTCCGGGATTTTCCACTGCGGAAAAGGTTACCGACATTTCTGGTCGTGGCGTGGGCATGGATGTGGTGCGGAACAATATTAAAAATCTTAAGGGGAGTATTGCCGTGCAATCGGTCCTGGGCCAGGGGACGCGCATTACCCTAACCCTTCCGCTGACCCTGGCGATTATCGATGCTTTGATGATCAAGGTGGATAACTCGGTATATGCAATTCCTTTGGATGCCGTGTCCGAAACAACGAAGATTGAAACCGCCCGTCTCAGTGAAGTGCATGGCCAGAAGGCGGTCACCTTGCGCGGTGAGGTACTTGGTCTTGTGGAGCTGGCCGAATTGCTTGGACTGCCCCGCAATGAAAATAATCGCGAACTCCTGCCCACGGTTATTTTGACCGTGAATGACAGAAGACTGGGGCTTGTGGTTGATACACTGCTTGAACGTCAGGATGTGGTTATTAAATCTTTGGGTGATTATCTCGGAAATTTGCCCGGTATTTCCGGGGCCACTATTATGGGAGATGGAAGCGTGGTTCTGATCCTTGACCCTCAGGAAATCTATCGTATGGCCACTTCCCGCGTCGGTCGGTAGGTATACTGGAAGTTTTGATAATTTTATTTCAGGTGATTATCCCTAAACACGGAAGCCGCCGGACAAACAATGTCCGGCGGCTTCCGTGTTTGGTTGTTTATATGAGGCAGGTTGCATGTGCGTTGTGCTGGCAGATAGACGCGTGGAGCTGCCCCGCCACGAGGATCGTTTTGCATTGGGCCGAAGTGGTCAGCTCCAGAAATAGAGGATGAGCGGGGCTATGGCCAAACGGTAATAGGCAAAGGGGCGCAGAGAAATTTTTTGGACCAACTGAATAAAGACCTTGACGGCGGCCCAGGCGGAAAGAAAGGCGAACAAAAATCCTACCCCCAGGACTAAAAGATCGTTCATCTGAAAGAGTGACCAGCTGGAGAGAAGGTCAAAACCTGTAGCTGCAATCATGATGGGCACGGCAGCGATAAAGGAATATTCGGCAGCAAGTTTCCGATCGGCCCCAAGGAGCATGCCTCCGAGTATTGTAGCTGCAGATCGGGAAAATCCTGGCCAGAGAGCAAGACATTGGAAACAACCTATCCCTAACGCAAGGCGGGGAGACATCTCGTCCAGAGAAACATAAACTTTTTTTGTTGAAATTTTTTCGACGACGATGATGGCCATGGCACCTACGGCCAATGCCCAGGCAACCGTATGGGGGGTAAAAAGATATGCTTTTATCTGTTTATGGACCAGCAAGCCGAGAACGGACGCGGGAATGGAGGTAAGTATCAGCAGGTAGATACCGCGCAGCCCGGTGAATGATTTTTGGGGATCAGGTCGAAGAAGGCCCTTAAAGGTTGGCCAATACAGAACAACCACGGCGAGTATGGCTCCGAGCTGGATAACGACTTCAAAGACATCCGCTTTGGGTCCTGTAAATCCGAGGAGGTGACCACTGATGATCAGATGCCCTGTGGAAGAAACAGGGAGAAATTCGGTCAGTCCTTCGATGATGCCTAGAATGGTTGCAGTGATGTAGTTTGTCATGGTGCGGTGAGGGACCTGAAAGAGTAGGGAGTTACAAGGTTTTCGAGGTATTTATATCCAACGGTACGTTAGAGAATTTTATCCAGAAAGTTTTTGATACGTTCATTGTTCATATGTTTGCTGAAAAACTCTTGCGGGGTACCCTGAGCAATAAACGTTCCTTGTTCCATAAAAATAACCCGGTCTGCAATTTCACGGGCAAAACCCATCTGGTGGGTTACGACGACCATGGTCATCCCCTCTTTTGCCAGGGAGCGTATGGTTTCAAAAACTTCTCCCACAAGTTCAGGGTCAAGGGCAGATGTGGGTTCGTCAAAAAGCATCAACTTGGGGCGCATGGCAATGGCCCGGGCTATGGCTACCCGCTGTTTCTGCCCTCCAGAAAGGGTTGCCGGAAAAACATCTTTTTTATCAACAATACCAACCTTGTCGAGCATGGCCAGCGCAATATCCCGCGCCTCTTCCGGTGTTTTTTTCTGTACAGTAAGAGGGCCTTCCATGACGTTTCCGAGCACTGTCATATGGGGGAAGAGATAAAAGTGCTGGAAAACCATGCCGATTTCTGAACGCAGGGCACAGATGCGGCTGGGTTTGTCCAGGGTCATCCGACCTTTTTTTATGACATAGCCCACGCGGGTACCCTCGAAACGGATTTCTCCCTTATCAATTTTTTCCAGAAAATTAATGGCCCGCAGCAAGGTTGATTTTCCCGAGCCCGAAGGGCCGATGATAACCAGTTTTTCCCCCCGTTTGATATCCAGCGAAACATTGTCAATCGCAGTGAGTTTGCCGAAGCGTTTGATGATACCTGAAAGTTGGATAAGGGGTGTTGTTTTATCTGTTTTCATAGGCCCCTACAATTGTTTCGATTTTTTCAAAGGTGAGGGTGAAGACTGAGGTCATGGCCAGATAGATGAGGGCCGCAAGTATCAGTACTGTAATATTGAAATAGGTATTGAAGAGCAGGTCGGCCGAGCGCATCAGTTCTACCATGGCAATGGTCGAAACCAGGGCGGTGTCTTTAATTAGGGCTATAAATTCATTGCCAATCGGGGGCATAAGCCGTTTATAGGTCTGGGGGATGATGATCCGGCGCATTGACTGGGTGTAGGTCATGCCCAGAGCCTTGGCCGCTTCGGTTTGACCGTAGTCGATACTCTGGATGCCGCCGCGGATGATTTCTGCCAGATAGGCTGAATAGTTTAGGGAAAGCCCCATGATCGCTGCTGTGATCGGCTGCAGGGTGATCCCGAAGGTGGGCAGGGCATAGTAGATGAAAAAAAGTTGGAGCAGAAGAGGGGTGCCCCTGAATATCCAGATCACAAACCAGCAGAGGGACTGTACAGGGCGGAAGGAACCGATGCGCCCCAGGGCGATGAGCAGACCGAGTACAGGGGAAATGATGATGGTCAGCAGGACCAGAAAGAGGGTCATCACTGTCCCCTTGGCCAGGGCGGGGAGAAATTTGATGGTGTCTTGAAAAAATTGGATATAGACCGGGCTGCTTTCCCTGGAGATGGATGTCAGAAAATTTTTAGCTTCCTGATTGTCCGGATAAAACTGCAATATTTCCTGGCAGACGGCCGTGGCCTGAGCAAAATCTTTGACGGAAAAGAACATGCGGGCCAGAAGCATCCGGCTTTGGGCGAAACTGCCGTCATCGCCGTGAATGCCCGGATGCGGTACTTTGCGCAGTAGAGTGGCGGCCGTTTCAATATCGCCGGTACTTAGGGCATTTTTGCCCTGAACAAGAAAGTTTTCTGTATTTTGTGCCCGGACAGGGGGCGTGCTGGTAAGCAGAAAACAGGACAGTAAAAAGACAACGAGCAGAGGCGTGTAGCCGCCTCTGCTCGTCTTGGAGTTCGTTGCGGATAAAATAGGCAATGGATCCTTCCAGATTCAGGTGTTGCACCATCATTAAGATGGAGTTGGTGGTAACCGCCGGGGCAGACTACCAGGTTGCAGGGTTGGTCAAATCTTCCGCGAACCACTTTCTGGAAATTTTAGCAGTGGTGCCGTCTTCAATCAGCTCGGTGATGGCTTGCTGGATTTTCTGGCGCAGGGAATCGTCCCCTTTGCGGAAGGCAACACCAAAAGGAGCCTTGGTGATGAACTGGGGCAGAATCTTGTAGGCACCCGGCTTTTTGGAGATGATATCGCGGGCCGTCAGATTATCGATAACCACGCAATCAAGTCTGCCTGATTCAAGATCGAGCATGGCTTTGGGGTTGGTTTCATACTGCTTGAGCTCGGCAGGCTTGTTGGGCAGGGCCTCAATGGCCACCATGGCGGTGGAACCCTGCTGGATACCGACAATCTTCCCCCCCAGGTCTGCGGGAGCTTTGATGGCGTTGTTGCTCATCGTTACTGCTGCAACCTGGCCATCCATCATATAAGGTTTTGAAAAACTGACTTTTTTTTCTCTTTCTGGGGTGATGGTCATGCCGTTCCAGATTGCGTCGAATTTATCGGCGTACAGGGAGGGGATGACGCCTTTCCATGCTGTGGGAACCCATACAATTTTAAGTCCTAACTTTTTGCCTACGGCCTCGGCGAAATCAATATCAAAGCCATACAATTTACCATCGGCTTTGCGGAAGGCCATGGGCGGGAAATCATCATCCAGGCCGATGCGGAATTCGCCCTTGGTCTGGACCTGCTGCCATGAATTGTCTGCGGCTGTAGCTGTACCGACCAGGGCCAGAAAAAAGAACGGGATAATCATCATTTTGATCATGTTTTTCATGGAACCTCCTCGTGGTTTGTAGGAACGGATGATGTGCAGGAACTGTAAATTGCAAGGCGTGGAATACTCCCGGATACAGTAGCAGGGGATAGCCATCACGTAACGTAAGCCCATGCATGGATCCATTCGACCTGGGCCGCAGGTGATTCCCGTAGCTGGCCGAAAACAAATCCGGCACGCTAGCAAAACGAGGAATTCAAATATCCGAAGGGGAGTTAAGTTGCAAGCACTGATATGATTGTGTACTTTCAAAATAATACTGCGTAAGGAACTTTTTATCCGATTCATTGACCCGTTTGGGAGGAAAAAATGACCACAATTATGCCTGAAGGACAACAGCTGCGCAAGGCTGTTGAATGGATTGAGGAACATCTGAGCCAAGGCGAGAAGATTACCATCCTGCTCAAAGATGTGGGTATGCGTTTTAATCTTGGACCCCAGGACGAACGATATCTTTATCGTCTGTACTTGGAAAAAAATGAGGAAAATGCGTAGATACTCATGATTTTTAGACTGCTGCAACGCCAAATATTTAAGGAACTGCTGGGCATTTTTTTTGTGTGTCTGGGTGCTGTGCTCATGGTTCTGCTCATTGGCAGGCTTTTGCAAATGAGCGAGCTTATGATGGGACAGAGTATTTCTTTTTTTGACCTGGCGATACTCTTTGTTTATTTGAGCCCGTTTTTTTTGAGTTTGCTCATCCCTGTGTCCTGCATGCTGGCAATTTTTTTGACTTTTTTACGTATGGGTACCGATAGAGAACTTATCGCCTTACGTGCAGGTGGACTCAGCGTGTACCGTTTTTTGCCAGGACCTCTTGTTTTTGTCGTTTTGGGCATGTTCTGCTGCGGTGTGATGACCATGTATGGCATCTCCTGGGGCATGGATCATTTTCGTGAAACGATTTACGATCTGGCCAGAACAAAAACGACCCTCCAACTCCAACCCGGTGTTTTTAATAATGACTTTCCCGGGTTGACCATTTTTGCGCATCGGATTGATCCTGCAACAGGTTCAATGCAGGACGTTTTTGTGGAAGATGTAACCAACCCTGAAGCGCAGACCGCTATTGTTGCGCCCTCGGGAAAAATTTTAACAAACCCGGATAAGGGTGAAATGTTTTTTGTGCTCTCGGGCGGTAAGATATACCGGTATGGAAAGGATGGAACCAACGAAATATCCTTTGAGACGTATCGTGTGAAAATGGATCTGAGCAAGGTTTTGGCGGGGACACAGTCCCTTGATGCTCAACGGATACATTCCTTATCCATGAACGAACTGAGAACGCAGATTGCTCAGTGGGAGCCCGGGAAGAAACAAGGCGAAGAACGTTTGCGTGATCTGAAAACTGAATTGTATAAACGTTACGCATTGCCCGTGGCCTGCATTGTCCTGGGCCTTTTTGCCATCCCCTTGGCCTTCCTTTTTCAAGGCATGCATCGTCAGTACGGTCTTGTCCTTGTGCTGGGATTCTTCATGTTTTATTATTCGCTCTTTTCCTTGGGGCTTGTCCTTGCTGAAACAGGGGGGCTTACGCCGGTCATCGCAATGTGGATGCCCAATATTGTTTTTGTGCTTTTGACGGGGCTGGGGTTTTTCCTGGTCGCTTGGGAAAAAGATATCCGGATTAAAGATCCCCTGTCGTGCTGCCGGGCTCTTCTGGGAATGAAAGGCAGGCGGGTGGGTCATGAAAAATAAAATTCTGATCCGGTATCTTATCCGCCAAAACCTTTTTTATCTGGCACTTGTTTTTGGCGCAGGGATAAGCATCTATTTTCTTATTGAGCTTTTTGACCGTCTTGATGATTTTCTTAAGGCCGGGGTCAGCGCCAAGGTGATTGTCATCTACTTTCTTGCCAAAACCCCGCTCATTATTGCACAGATTTTCCCTGCTGTTTTTTTGCTGGCTTTGATTATCCAGTTTAGTCTGATGCATCGCCATCGGGAAATCGTGGCCCTGCAGGCCTGTGCGATTTCTTTTGTTGAAATCGGCAGAGTCATCCTGCTGTATTCCCTGGTGTGGAGCTGCCTGTTGTTTGGTTTTTCTCAGATACTGGGGACTAAAGGCTATGGAATTGCGAATCGGATATGGAAAGAGGATGTTCGAAAAAAACAGCTCAATACGCAGACATTGACGAATATTTGGTTTCGAGATGGCCGGTCAACCGTCAAAATCCGGACATTTCGGCCTTTTCAGGGTACAGGAACGGATGCTGTCGTATACACGCTTTCCCGAAACGGCAGAGATGTTGAGAGAATTTTGCAGGCTAAAACAGTTAGCGTCAAAGAGGGAACGTGGCGATTCGGGGATGTGACAATTATTACTCCCCGCACTTTTTCTCAGAAAAGCAAAAAGATACAGGAACTCTCACTGGATACGGACCCCAGAACATTTGTTACCCTTAAGAGTGACCATGCCCCGGAGTATCTCAGTTTCTGGCAGCTTGAGGATGTGATTCAGGGGCTTACAGTGGCTGGTTCCAACGTGGAAAATCTGCTTACCGCATTGTACACAAAAATATCCTACCCCTGTGCCTTGGTGGTCATGGCATGTATGGCTATTGTGCTGACACTTGCCCTGCCTAATGTTTATGCGTGCGTTGTCTCTGGACTGTTGCTTATTTTTGCGTACTACGCCACCTTTGTCATCGGCTCGTCAGCAGGCGACAGTGGGGTTTTGCCCCCACTGCTGGCCGCATGGCTGGCCAATCTTATTTTCGGTTCCGTTTTTGGTGGAACGCTCGTGGTGACATATGTACGACAGCGCTAACAAGCTCTTCCTGTTAGTCTTTGGGTGAAAGCACTTTTTTGAGAACAATGACCGTGGTGACTGCGGCTGCGAGAAACAGAGATATGTATAGTAGACAGTTAAGGAACATGGGAATCTCCTGGGGAATGTTGTAAGGTTGGGGTGAGGAGCTAGGACAAATCCTTTTCCGATAGTTCCAGATCAATGAGGAGCGCATCGGTTTTTTGGGGATCGACGACAGCTATAAAACCTCCCTGTCTATCAATATAAATGAGTCCCTTTTCCACTTCTTCAAAATCATTTTCTTGTACGATGCCTGTCTCGGCTTTGAATATCTGCACTTTCAACCTCTTTTATCTTTGTATTGTTCCGGTCAGGGGGAGCCAGCTTGCTGCGGGCACCCTGACCGGTGGGGATGCATACCTTATGTCATACGACGAAATGGATTTGCCCGGCCATTATCTTGGAGCCGTCAATGTCACAGGGGACCGGGAAAACTGGTCCAGGGAGTATTCCCTGGAGATCCGTCCTGACGGCTCGTACAAAATGTACGTGAAAGACGAAGATGGCTTCACGATGCTGGAGCATTCAGGTACTTCCGGGCGTTCTCTGGCCGTCTATGTTGTGCGCAATGGTTTTGACTATCGAGAAATATATGCGGATATCCGTGATATCGACGATGCCTTTGCCCGTGAGTATAAACGTATTGTTGATGAACGTACGGGGTAAGACACTGTATGTGCTTTGGGAGACGCTAACCATGACCGGATATTTATTTATTTTCGTAAAATATTCTTCTTCCTTCAGGACCAATGTCCGCAGCTAATGTCGTTTTTCCTTCCTTGCGGATCATCAGCGCCCGGATACATCCCTGCCATGCCTGTTCATCTCGACAAAAGTTTGTAATAGACGCTTTGACACGGGTATTGTCTGACTGTCGGAAAAAAGTAAAAAATTTACAATTACCTGCAAATGGACACATAATCTTCTCCTCATGTGGGAAAACATAAAACAGATTGAAAACTTACTCGTTTGGGGGGCAATTGCAAGTGCCTTTAGCGTTAGAGAATAGAGGTGACCGACAGGATTGTCCTGCGTATTTCTGCAACATGCGTTGTTGCCCAGTCTTCTCCTTTTTCGTTGATAATTTTCGCGACCACTTCAAGGGCTACGTTATGTTTGAGGGGATGGTTGTTTGACATATTGGCTTCCTGACCGATTTGCTTGAGGAGGTCTTGAGATATGCAAGACAGTGTTTTGTTCATGGCTGATTGGTTTTGTTAGAGGAATGAGAGACGCCATAGCTGGAAGGCGGGTAGCTGAACGATTTTATTTTTGATGCCAAAAAAGAAGGTAATATTCAATGAAATCTTTGGTTCGTTATTGGCTCGGGTGAGCGTATTGTTTTTTTTGCAGGGTGATTTCTGACCATAAATACGGATAGGTGATAATTTTATTTATGCAATGATTACAATATAATGTGAATTATTGTTTGCGCTTGGGTATATCTTTGACAGGGTCCGTTTGTATAAACGGGCTTTTTTTTGGTCCAGAATTAGGGTAGAGAGTTCTGGTTTTGATTTTGTACTACGATTCTATCCGTCATGATTCGACTTGGGGAGGTATTGAACAGATGCAAGCATGCGAAGATGTATTGCGTGAGATGGATTTTACTTTTTTTGCAACGGGTGAATACGGTATAAGCATGGCCGAGGCCCTGCCACTGATCAACAACGATCATTTTCTTTTTTTGGATGTGCGGGCCAACGAAGAGGTGCAGTATCTGTCGTTTGCTTTTGCCAAGCATATTCCTCTGGCTGAAATTCCGGACAGGTTGGATGAGATTCCCAGAGATAAGTTCATCATTCCTTTTTGTGCTACTTCATACCGTGCGGCTATGTGCTATTTATACCTGCTCTCCAAAGGGTATGAAGAAGTTAAAGGCCTGACTTCGGGTACCGATAGTATGGCGGCCGCCCTCAAGCCGGGTTCTCTAGCTAAAATTATCAAATAACAGCGTCGGATATACTCTCAAACGATCTGGAAGGCTGGTAGCGTTAGAAGAGTATCCACGCGTGTTCCCCACGCATCCTTTTTTCGTCAGAGACAACCTGTAAAAAATTCACGGGGTTGTCCTCAAAGAAAAGGATGGCTGGTGGATGGCTAGGCGCAACGCTTTTATTCCTCGTGTGTTTGGAGGAGTAAAAGCGTTGCGCCTATTGAACTGTTCTTGTTTTTTTTGTATGTGCAGGGTAGAGATTCGTTTTTCGTCGTGTATGCATGTCATGCTGCCCGGCTTGGTACATGCCATTGATTGCTCAATAGCAAGGAGTTTTTGCATGCGTTTTATCGATAGCGTTGATATACAAGGAAAGCGGTTGCTTATCCGGGTGGATTACAATGTGCCCCTGGACGGGACAACCATATCGGACGATAACCGTATCCAGGCCAGTTTGCCGACTCTGAATCTCGCTCTGGAGCAGGGATGCTCGCTGGTTCTGTGTTCACATCTGGGAAAGCCCAAGGGAACAGTGGTCCCCGGATTATCCCTGAAACTCGTTGCCGTACGTCTTGCCGAGTTGCTTGGTCGTGAAGTGAAAATGGCTCCTGATTGTATCGGTTCCGCCACCCATAAAATGATTGATGCCCTGCAGCCCGGGGAAGTTCTCATGCTTGAGAATCTCCGGTTTCACGCGGGTGAGAAGAGCAATGATCCTGAATTTTGTAAAGCATTGGCTTACGGGGCTGATGTGTATGTGAATGACGCTTTTGGCGTTTCTCACCGTTCCCATGGTTCCGTCGTTGGCCTGCTTGATTTCGTTCCCGTGGTCTGCGGTGGGCTGCTGCTTAAAAAAGAATG